>Ga0114925_10000129_pt1 | contig 27479 bp, 35 predicted proteins | sample SumtaG_2_FD_87287 | JGI IMG/M metagenome (GOLD analysis project Ga0114925, IMG submission 87287) | Deep subsurface microbial communities from Indian Ocean to uncover new lineages of life (NeLLi) - Sumatra_00607 metaG | ecosystem: Environmental > Aquatic > Marine > Oceanic > Sediment | place... | reverse complement strand
CGCTTAGCTGCCCGCATGGCGTAAGGTCGCCAGAAGGACCCGTCAACGCTTGGCGCGGGATAGTTCCCTCTCATATTCGTGCCTGAAAAGGCGTGCGAAATTCTTATTAACTGCCCGCTTGATAGGTGCTATGCCTACCCGCTCCATCATCTGTACCACAGAAGGTCCAGTTTGTCGGATGATAGATTCCCGCTTCTTTCCTTTGTAACGACCTTTGGACATTATCTTTTTCTCACCGGATCTAATATATATACCCTTGTTCTTACCAGCCATAGTGGCAAAGAAAGCGCGGGGTCTTGTAACGCGGCCTTTATCTTTACGGATTTTATAAGTAACGCCTTTTCTTGTTGTCTGCTTTGCGCTGTAGTGTTGAAGTCCTGGATTACCTTTCCTTAACTTCATCGCACGAATAACAGCGCGGGGCTTACTCACCGTTGCCCTGTTCGGACCGCTTACTTTCTCAAGTTCCTCATTGAGTCTCGTGGCTGTGATGTTGTAGACCTTCCTGATCTCTTTAGACTGTTCAGTTCTGGACATCTTTGCTGTTTTATTAATGGCTCTCGGCTCTGCCTTATTAACCAGCTTCTGGTCCAGCATCCCTTTTACTTTGTCCACCTTGATTGAACTAAACTCCATAATGGGCCTCGATGATCGGGTGTTTTGTACCCTGACGGGCGGGCGCATGGGGGGCGCGGGGGGCGGCACCTAAAGAAGAAGAGCATAAAGGAAGCACCCGAGGTTTGGCTGTGGCTTGCGTTGTAGGTACGGTGTGGCAGTTGGTATGTCTCTTTTTTATACGGATGGTGCGCTCTATTGTATCTATACAAACAAAGAATTCAGCGCGGATGATATGCCCGTCCTGAAGGGCAGTAAGAACTGCTGTGCAAGGTGGAATAGCAGGGCTATGGTTCACAAACATTAACACTCTGCAGCCTCCCTTATTCCCGCCCTTTCGGCCATAACGGCCAGAAAGTTTTCGTCTGTGTAGTTCTCCCTGGTATCCTTCACAGTGCCGCAGGCGGGGCACTTCCACACCCCGTTGGTCGAAGTCGCAAAGGCTGTGAAGTCGTCCTGTTGGCCGCATATGCATCTCACTGTAATGCTCACGCCCTACCCTCCCAAACATCACACCCAGAGGCACATGCGCCATTCTTGCAATAAGCTGTCTTATTGGTGCCCTCATGCCTGCATTCATCCCTTGTCATCTTTACCAGCATGATGGCCCCGCTTCGCTGCATAAAGGCCCATCCTTCAGCCTTAAGTAACTTCTCTATGGCATCGATCTTCTGCTGTATGATGTCGCATTTACAGGTCATATCTATTCTCATAAAAAACGCCCCCGGAGACGGGGCAACTAAGGAGGCTTACGATAAGATCATTCTTAACGTAAGGGATAAACATATTTAATTACTTTACTGACATGCGTCACATTCAATACAAACCTCATTATGCACCGTATATGAGGCTCGGGCCTGTGTAACGCTTACACGTTTATTGCTTAGGAAACAAAAAACGACATCTATGGATACAGGATTTGGCTCGTACTCACCGCTTCTTCCTTCCGTTTCATTCATTCCATGAGTTTCAGTCATGAAATACCTCCTCAACCATATTAAGCAGGGGCTGTATATCAAAAGGTTTCTGAATAAAAGGTAGTCCATTGACTTCTGCCAGCTCGCCGATATCAGGATCAGCCGACATAAGCATAACCCTGACTCCTTCTAATCTCAGTCTCAGGGCAAGGGAAAAACCTTCTTCTTCCCCGGGATTGAGGTTGTGATCAGTCAGCACTATATCCGGATGGAGATGCTTTATAATCTTATCGACACCTGTGCTGCCAGGCCATTCGATAGCTTTATATCCTTTACGCATAAATATAGTATTCAGTGTACGCCTCACTGTTTCATCATCTTCCACTATCAATATAGTTCTCATCTCGCCTCCTGAATTAACTGAAATATGAAAAACCAAAATCTGTGTCTACAAACCCGCCTCGGTTATCGGCAGTTTTTTTAGTAGTTGCACAAACAGGGCAGCTTCGCATATCATCCTCGGCTTGAAACTTCCGCTCGCACACATTGCAAATACGAGAAGTAAATATAGGTTTGATAATTCTAGTCTTTGATCTAGCGCCACCTCTTCTCGTATATCCTTTACTCTTTTTTGCTCTTTATCTATTTACCGGAAGCCCCGCAGCAATAAGGGCATTATTTAATGTTTTGAAATGAAAGGTAAGCCGAGACAAAGAAATATCACTAAGTTTCATGCACTCTATCCACGTAGGAGATTTGCCAAGCTCTTCAGCAAGACTTTTAAGCTTGCTGATAATGGTCTCCTTGCTTTCATGTTTTCTTTCCCACTTCATATTGATACCTGGCTTAGAGGATATAATCTGAATAGATCATTTACTAAGAGATGACTTTCAGTATAGAAATTCCTGCCTTTATTTATCTCGGCAAGAGAATCTAATGCATCTAATATGATATATATTATAAAAAGAAAAAAGAATTTAACTATGAAGAAAGCTTGCGGTAGTGTTATAAGAACGGCCCTGTGTCCCCCGGCAAAGGTTTCAACAAGGCCGTTCTCAGGCACTCTTTTGACCAAAAGAAGGGAGACTCCCATGTCTTTTCCTTTTTTTGGCCTCAAGCTTTTATATATAAGTTGAGATAATCTATTTGAGTTTTTCAAGGTGGGAGCCTCTTGTTAATAATTTGAATTGCTGTGTATGATCGAATCATAATTTTGTTCAATGGAAATGTCAAGCATTATTTTTATTTTTATTTGACAAAGATCATACCCTTTGTTTAACTTATTGTATATCATTCAATCTTTAACTACCTAAATAAATTAATGGAGGCTTTAAAATGAAAAAAACAATACTTATCCCCTTTATTCTTCTTCTCTTTGCCTGCGGTGGAAATAATGGAAATGATACTAATGATAATAATATCGAAGTTTTAATAACGGGTAATATCTATAATAAATCTGCTTCGCTTAAAACAACAGGACAATCTTTAAATAAGGTATTTGATGGAACGGAAGAACGTCTTGCCGATGTCTTTCAGGGAGATATGATCACCATCTCGACTCGTGTAGAAAATGGCGGTTCTGTAGATCTTTCAAATCTGATATATTCTATAGAACTTGAAGATGCAATTTTTTTAACTCCTGAGAAATGGATATGCAAACAATGCTTTCCGTCTGGTGATGGAAGTGGCTGTAATTATGCCATAGAGATAATAGGTGGCGATATTAATGACCCTCAGCCAACACCTGATATGTCGTCTTGTGAGGGAACATCCTCCTCTTTTGGTTTTTGTGTTGATACATTCCCTGGCGGGATGGATTGCGATAGCCCAACATGGGAAGTAGAGTATCAAATACCAGGGGATGGTTTATGGAAAGCCTCCGGCAATATAGGCTCCCTTGATATCGGTGAAGTCTTCCAAAATACTGTCGGATTTAGTAATACAGCGATAGATGTCAGGTCAGACCATTATATCGGATGGACCGTGAAAGACAGCGAAGGAATCATGTTAGCATCGAAAGCTTATATTTTTAATGTTATCTCATCAATTCCATATTAATATTAGATTATTTTAATATAAGTTTGATTATCAATTTAAACTTTAATGGATATTTTTGTTAGGCTATTTCAGTTCTAGGCGTTATTAAAAAGGGCTTACAGTTTCAAGCTGTAAGCCCTTTTATCATATTTTTAGTTGCAATGATCAAGAGCCTGTTTAATCTCCCTTAGATATCCTTTACTAATTGAGATCCTGCCCTCATTAATAGGACAAGGTTTAAGCTCTCTGTCACTCGGAATCACTACGACCTTTCTCCCGATGCACCCGGTCGAAACTATCAGAAAGACTACCAGACAAGTTAATATGATCATCTTTCGCAAGTGCTTCATCAAATTTATCCTTTTCTTTTTCTTCCTTCGACTTGCCCCGCTTTAAAAAGAAGCTTACGAGTTCCAGAAGGACTGTTAAAAAACGAAACATGTCAATGCCTCTTAATAAACTTTAATAGCCCGCCTGCGATTTTGCCAGCAAGTTGAATTGCCGAATTACTTTCAAACCTTTTTGTTGTGCCGAGATACTCTGATATGGCCGCAATACCTGTAGCTAAAGCAGCTATAATTAATAGCACATTCTCATTCAATAAGTTTTCCATCGATCTTCACCCCCTTTCTTTAAAGTCTTTTTCTGTTAAAAGCGTATAAGTAAAACTATTCCCAAACTTCTCGGCCCCGCGCTGGCAGAGCTTTAATAAAAAAGCGAAATGATCAGGGTCCTGAAGCACTTGGCAGGCGGCGCTCCATCTATCGACCTGAGTGGATGCCCGGCCTGAATTCGCCCGGTGGCCATTTATACCGAAAATCCCAGTCTCTTCCGATTGTCCTTCAGTGTCAATGATATTATCCCTGTTTACGTCACGATAAAGGATGCAAGGCTTAACTTGCTGCAGGGCTTTATATCCCTTATGCTTGCCTATCTTCCACATGCCGCGATATTGGCCAGGCTTAAGGATACCTGTGCCTTTCACATTAATAGGATCTTTACGATAGAAAGTGCCGGGATCTGTAGTGGCAGGAAAGGCAAAAAAATTCCAATGGCCATCGAAAAGATAAAAGACACAAAGCCAGTCATTGAAACTATTGGCCGTCATGTCTCCTGTGCGAATCCCTGCGATATTAAGATCATGGCCTTTAATATCTTTAAAGACCTTATATCCTTTGCGTTCCATCACGCGGATGATATGTTCGGCGCCGTTTATCATTGTCTTTTTATTTTCCATATATAGCAGTAATGAGCAGCCCAATTATCCCGCCCAGATTAAGTACTAAAAGCCCGATTATCCAGTTCCATTTCTCTTCAAGCTTGATTATCCGTTCCAGTAATCTAAGTTCAACTTCGGACATCTCTCCCTCAACTCGATTAGTATGTCCTGTATTATTTTTAATTCTTTCGCTTATATTTTTACGACGTAACTCACATTCAGTCTGTGGCACTGATTCCATCCTATGTCTCCTTTATCATGTTATTATCTCGCCAATTATATTCAAATCAAACCTATCTGCCGTTACGGGATTGCTCGTGCCGTTAGCATCCCTCACCTCCGACTCGCCCTTATAAGTGGCAGACGTCACCGTTTTGGTATCATCAGCCGCAAAGGGTATAAGATAAGAAGTTTGATCGTTACCTGCATCATACGCGCCTACGGTACATTGAATCAGGCCTACGGCATAAGATGTATCTCCCGAAGCTGTTTTGGCCCCGAAGAAGATAGTCTTTGCAGACTGATCACCCGTCACATATCGCGGCTTATTTATCACATCGCCCTGAACAATATCTTCAGGCTTGCCCTCTTCGGCATATGATGGTGTGATTGAGCCGCCTCCTCCTGTAACGGTCACCGGATCTGTTGGGAGAGCTGCAATTGCTGAGAGAGCTGTCTGGAGATCAGTGTCCTTAGCCCACTGCTCATAGTTGAGAATCAAACTCTCATCTCCTGTGAGGTTGTGATCTCCAAGGTCATTGTGGTGGAGATTGACCGTTGGCCCTACTATTATAGTGTGGTTGGCATTATCAATTTCATTGATTCCCCATCCAGTATTATCATGAATTAAGAGAGCAGAGCTTCCACCGGTGACAAAATTATGATCACAATATTGACCTTCCACCCGGATCCCATCAGCACCTCCTCCTCCATTCCCATTGGAAAAGATCTGTCCAGATCCTATGATATTTCTCGTGGTGAGAGAAGTATCCCCAAGAATATGGGCAGCATGGCCAGATCCTCCCTGGGCTGCATCTTGGACAAGGAAATTATCAAGGAGATTAGAGGAACAATTATCCATTATAATTCCAGCCCCCCTTGAATAGTCAACCCAGAGATTGTGGAGCCTCGCAAAGTCTCCAGAAGAGCAGATTGCATCTTGAGATCCTGTGGTCTTAGTCTTGACCCTCATCCCAGAGAGTTCCACGCCCTCCGCAGATCCCTTAACAGCACAAGGCTCATTATGAGTAGCCTCAATCAAGAAGTCCCGACCCGGCCCTCTCAGGAAGGTATAAGCCGTATCTACTTCCACATATTCATTGACAACAGTAGGAGCTCCTGAGGCATGAGGGACCAAGATAACGATTTGATGTTCATTGGCATTAAGGAGAGAGTGCATCCCTCCGGCTCCATTAAAGTTATAGGTGAGTTTTGCATCATGGAAGAGAGCTCCAGAGTTGGCATCATTTCCACCAATAGGATCCCAATAGAGAATATCATGGACTCCAGTATGAGATCCTCTCTGGCTCTCCACAAGAGCAAAAAGAGCTTGATGCCATGATCTCTCATCTGTGGTAAGAATCGCCCCAGTATCTTCAAAGACTTTGGTCCCTGTCTGGTCAATTGCTTGTATGGCAATATATCGGGCTTGCATCTCCGCAGCAGAGAGAGTGATAATCATCCAAGCTCCCAGAATAGTTGGGAGAGTGTCAATATTTGTGAAAGCTCCACCGTCCTGGGAAATCTTCACATCCCCCTCAGCCAGAGTCACTCCTGCCTTGAAATCCGTTGCACCGTATTCAATAAAAGGCAGCATAAAAGTTTTGGGTTGTCCCCACTCACAAGCCACTAATTCCATATCAAAACCCCCTCCCTAGCCCTCTGTTTAATCCTCTGTTTAATCCTCTTCTGTGAAGTCCTGCTGCAGCTTCTGTATATTCCATGTAAAATTGTGGGTTATTAGCCCCGTTCTCCGAACTGTTAAAACTAGCCTCTAGTCCTGAACCTGATAACAATATTCCGAAATTAGTAGCTGGGCTGTCGTAGAGGTCTTGTGTGACCGCTGCATCAACATTCAACTCATCCCAACCTTGTAATATTGGCTGAGTCTCTAGGGGAGAGCTTGCATCACCTTCACCAGTAGCACCAGCACCCGTCCACAACTGTCCTGTTTGATATGAGTTCCATGTGGCCTCCATTTCTAACCAGTCCCGTAAGACCTTATAAGTAGTGATACTGACTGAATATAGACCAGAATTATACAGTTTCCAATGAGAATTTAAGACAGTAATTGGGCCAAGGTCTGGGAATGAGTTCTTGAATAAGCCACGATATATATTCTCGCGCACATAGACATATATAAGACCTCCAGAGTTAAGATCAGGGATAGCAGCTCTCATATGAGTCTCTTCAACTGTTTGCCCATCAACGCCATCCTCAATAATAACAGTAGGGTCAATCCTAACCTCACCAACCCTTGACAGCATCCACGCTTCATTAACAACCTTTTTAAAGGTCTGCATGTTGTTGACAATGCCTGTCATTTCATAGCTAACTTGACCTATCTCACCGGCTGCATCAATCGCAAACGGTGCGTGCAAAGTGATTTTATTTCCGTCTTCGCCTGTGGCTATGATCGCTCCGTTTACTATTTCATAGCTATAATTCTGGCCATAGCTTTTTATAGAAAACGGGTATTCAAGAGGGGCTGTTTGAGGATCAACTACCAACTCAATTTTAACACCCTTATATATTGGCGTATGCTCAATCTTAACTCCGTTATCAGCGACAAAACATGGCTTTCCATTGGCTGTATCTGGCAGACCACTATCGCCGCCAAGATATTTAAAACTAAGCCCCTTGCCATCTTTATATTTGATCTTGCAAAGATGTTTATTGGCAGAATCTGCATCTGTAAATCTTAACTGACCAAACCGCCCACGCTTAACTTGATGTGTTGTGACGCCATCACTGATAGCTTCCAGATCCATATCACAAGGAATAAAAGACCCGTCCGGCTCTATATCATTCAGGCCATTTTGGAAGGTTGCACCGATAACAGGCTTGCCATTTTTAAAGCGGCCTGTTTCGTGTTCGTCTATATCCCAGCCTTTGTGTGTTATCATACATCCACCTTCAATCCTTCAAAAATTATTTATCCCCAAGGAAATCAAGGTTTATATTGCCTTCCTTATTTTTACTCTATCAGTAAAGCCTTGAATATCTACGATGCCTAGTTCCTGCGGCGTGATTATGCTGCCCTTTTTATTGATATGCCCCATGTTTTCAAGAATGCCTTTGCCCTGCTTTGCGCTGTCTTCCTTCCATTTCTTAGTGTTGTGTGCTGTCAAATCAACCAGCACAATTTCAAGACCATCAATGGCAGGGTCTTTGTCGTGATAATCAGCAAAAGGATGCGGGACGGCCTGAATTCTTTCGATTGAATCTTTTTTATTATGCGGCGATCCGTTATAGGCATAAGGTGGGTCTTCAGCTTCATAGCTTGCGACAATATCGCCTTGAGCATTGACAAGTATGTAAAGAAAATGCCCCCATTTTTTATTCCCGACTTTATACGGCGGCGAAGCTTGGCTGTATCTTTGTTGTGCATAAACAGTACCAGTGGCGGCTTCTAATGTAATATTTGTCACATAGGATGCGCCTATATTCCCCACGGCAAAAATTACACCAGCAAGACCAAAATTTCCTTTTGTTTGAGGATAGAATCCATATTGGCCACCAGGCAAAATAAGATTAACTTGAGAAGTAGACGAAGTGCTAATTGCACCCGACGCTGTTTTTAACTGCCCTTGCCCTATTGCATTTGCAGCTATTCCTCCCTGTGGTATCTGCGCTCCATCGCCACCATCATGATCATGAGCATCGCCACCAGTAACACCAGCGGACTCAAGGGCATCAAAGTTATTCCTGATCTTTGTAAAAAGAGGTTCGTTGAGCGGGCTATCTGCATCCGTTTCTGCTGGTGTTAAAGCTACAAAGGACATGATCTATTCCTCCTTCCCATCTGCCTGCGGCAATACTTCACCCACCGGCTGAAAGGGAAGCAGCCTGGGACGGTTGCATTTTATATAATAATCATAGCGAAGCAGGGCCATCTTCCCTTCTTCGTTCCTACCGTTGACAGGTTCCTTATGAATATCTCCGAAATATTCGCAGATCTGCTGACATGTTTCAGTGGTTATCAGTTTGCCAAAAGCCCGGCACTGCACAACCTGGCTTATAATCGTCTCTTCCGTTCCGTCTTTCATTTTCTCACCTCAAATAATATAATAGCCATCTTCTGCGCCACCATTGACTTTGTTGTTTGAATCACCGATAAAGGCATACTCTCTTTCAGCCTCAGTAGCTGATGGATAATCGCTGGTCATACTTGCAGAACCTATAAAACCATAGCGTTTATATAGCTTCGTTTGTATCGCACTGAGGGCAATCTCGTTTGCCCCGCTATTGGGGCGGACACTTAAAACCATCATAGATTCAGCATTAAAGCTATCTTTGCCTTTGACACAGGCATCATCCGTCGTCAACTTAAAAAGATCTGTCGGCTTCCACATTTCACCATTATTTGCTGTGTGATTCAGCCCCACTTTGAAGGGAACTATTGATACCGGATCGCGATAGCGGTTGATCCATTTATTTGCAATGGTAGCGGCATAATTGCTACCCGAAAGGGCGGTGATGCTGATCGGATCGGTCTGGTTCGTTCCCGGCAGGCCCGCAAAGTCCGTCACTATGACACGTACAAACTTCCTTGTATCTGCATCGTAGAGATCGAAACGTCCTTCTTCTTCAACTGTCACAGTAGCCCCTTCCGTGCCATCAGGGGCGGTCCACGAAAGCGTTTTATTCGTCGCGTTCCACTTTATCTCATGTCCCGTCTTGCCGGAGGATAGGCCGTTTGATTTACTGACGTGATAAAGCTTTAGCCCAGTGATGTTGGAGGGCTGGTCAAAGGTGTATGATTTTATCCACTTACTTTTTATCCTCTTCGTTGTCGTCTCGTCCCATTCCGGCGACCCTTGTGAGTCGGCATCGTTCGTATCATAGACGCTGTCAAAGTGCTTCTCACCGTCGTCACCGCTTTCGTCATAATCGTAATAGATAACAATGCGGTTATAGAATAGGTCAAGGTAACCGCTCTCCTGGCTGACGCTGCCGTCCAATATTTCGTATTGGTCCCGTAGTTCCACCGCAGTCTGTCCCGGCAGTAATGGTGAAAAGACCTTATAGCTTATCTTCTCGCCGTCATGGATAACGAAACTATTAGTTGATTCCTGTAGTTCGTTGAGTAGCTCCTTGATTTTTACCGGTTCCACTAAAACCCTCTGGAACTTCCAGCCCGCCAGCCATGTGTCACGTTCACTGGTAAACTGTGTTGAGTCTACCCTTGCCGATGGAACTGCAGCTTGTGTGAGGATGAGATTCGTCATGCTGTCAACGGGATTCATGTTGCTATAGTCAAGATATTGCGTCTTTGTCTCGTTCTCGGCAGGCACAGATTTTGTCGTCGGCTGCATATCATCGGCCACAGTCACAGTAAGCACATCGCCTTTGCGTGTCCAGTTACTTATGATGCCCGTATATGTATTTGCATAGTCGCTGAAGGTAAAGCCGTCCGCCACAAAGCCTTCATATTTCGTAACGCGACGATTTTTCAGGTATTCATCCTTTATCAGATCTTTGAAATTCTCCCGCCCGATAATCTGGAAGGAGAATTTCCCCAGCGTTGCATAACCTTTTTTGGGTTCAATCTTGTTTTGGAAAGAAGTAGGCTTTTCAAGGGCAGTAATAACGCCCACAAAAGGAACGTGTTCGCCTATCTTTATTGTCCCGCTATCAAGATCGATCTGCACGATCACGTCAGGAGTATTAGGGATCTTCGCCGCTTCTTCTAGGTATTTTGCGCTGAATATTATAGCCATTACTCTTTCCTGCCCTTCAGGTTTAAAGTAACATTCCTATATAGCCCGCCTTTCGTGAAAGGATTGTTGAATTTTTCATCGCGGCGCATTAAAAAGACATCGTTTGGATGCTCCGTAGTCTCCCAGCCGAGGCCGAAGTTTTTAAGGCCGTGGTCTTCCCATAAGGTCTTTATCTTTTGATATAGTGTATCGTCAGCATCGCTAAAAGTGAGCTTAATTTGCCTCTCCGAATATTTAATATGAATGCCGGAGACAACACCCCCCTGGGTGGTCTTTACGTTTGCCTTCACTGTCTCCGCATAAGGATCAAAAGATGACGTGCAATATTCAAGTTCCGTTAGTTCACCCCATACGCATATAGCCATATAAGGGGCGGCAGAAAGAGAGCCGGTAATCTTTAAGCGCCAATAATCTTTTGTGGCCGAGGTAAATATCTTCGCAAAGCCTTTATCATTAGAAGGCGTATGTGTTGTGATATTCACCTCTTCACCTGCCCATGCACCTGTTGTAGAATGCTGAAGCGTCACGGTAGCTCCGATGGTGCCAAGATTATGTCCATAAATTAAAAGGTAAGCTGCCGTCAGGGCAGAGCCTCCGCCCGGTCCCGTTGTTGGATAAATATACATAGGGACGGTAGTATTCAAAGCCTGCCACCATGAACCTTCTTTCCAATCAAGAAGATTCACCACAGCATAACCTGCAGCTGTGGTCGTTGCAGCCATGTTTGCCAGCACGTTACTATAGAAAAGTTTTACTTTAGCCCATGCCATTAGTAGCCACAGCCTCCATTGTTATTTTTACATCCCGCTCTGCGCCTGCCCTATTTATGGTGTCAACGATATGCTCCGAATAATTGTCCCAGTTAATCTCTGAAGGATCAAGGGCTTTTATATTTAAAGTAATGTGTTGAACCGGTCTTGCTTCTTCAATGTCGGATAATCCAATAAGGGCTCCTGCCTCCTGGGTGCCTATCGGCTCGCCGCCTGCTGTACCCGGCGCCGGTTTCCCGGCCGAGCCGCCTGCAACGGCATGAACGGCTGAAGCTGCTGCTGTTGCAGCTCCGGTTATTAAAGCCATCTGCCCGGCTGCGGCAAACCAGCCCGAAGCTCTTGGATCACCCATTGCCGTGGCTGCAAGTCCACGACCGGTGTAGTAGATAGCCTGAACTCCCGCCTTGGCCGCTATCCCTGTAAGTTCGATCTTGGCTTGCTGTGCCATTATATTTGCAAAGGCCCCCACGCTAAACTTACCCGTTTCGACAAGCCCTAAAATAGATTGCTGCATGGCCGAGTTCGCCCGGCCTGTAATGTTTGCCCGCCACTGGGCGGACTGCGCCATCTTCTTATCATTTTCCACGACAATCATTGTTGTGGATTCGCTGGCAGCGATGATCTCCTCTTCGGGGCGAGTTGCTGTTACGATTTCCGTTTCTGAAATATGTGTCCTTACTCCATCAATGGCCGACATAGCCTTGAGTTGCCATACGGCCCACTCTTCGCCCGCCGTAGAACTTGCGTCTGCACTGATAAGAAGGTCTGTCCCTATATCAGAGAGAGATCCTCTCATTTCACTGATATCAGCGGCAGCCATTTGATAAGGCTGACCTATAGTGCCGGGGAGTAAAGCCATTACGCCATAAAACTTCTCAACACCTAAAAGCACCGTATCTATAATGGCAACACCATCTGCGGCAATTGTTTTAACGCTCACCATGGAGGCATGCCATATCATAGGCATATTTGTTGCCACTTCCGCCGTGGCACTGAAAGCTGTTATCACCCCTTCCGCCATATCGGCGGCCCACTTATCCAGGTCTCCTGATTTCTTGACCTCTATAAACGATTCAGCAATAGTATCCATAGCTATTGTGAAAAAAGGTATTAATTCTTTACTTAATGTGTTTTTTATACCTATTGCTGAACTTTGTATTCTCAATGAAGCATCTACAAAAGCAGCAGATTGATTGGCTTCAAAATCAGTAAAAGTAATACCAAGATCTTGGGCTTCCTGACGCATTTCCTTAAGACCATCAGCACCGGATTTAATTAATGGTAATAAATTTAAACCTGAACGACCAAGAAGCTCCTGTGCTAATGCTGTTCTTTTTGTTTCATTTTCTACATTTTTAAGGCCTTCGGAAACTTCCGTAAATAATTTTTCTGAATTTTTTAAATTTCCATTTGAATCAGTTACAGAAATTCCAAGTTCATCAAAACTTCTTTTCGCAGAAATAAGCCCTCTCTCTGCATCGAGGGCAGTTTTAGACATTTTCTTTATACCTAATTCAATATCACCTATAGATGCACCCGAAAGTTCTGCTGCAAATTTCAACTCAGAAAGTGCTTCAGATGAAAGTCCAAGCCGAGCGGACATTTTTTGGAATTCATCTCCTGACGCAGCAGTAGTCTTCATCATAACAAATAGAGAAGCTGAAACAGCGCCCGTAGCAATAACCATAACACCAGAGGCTCTCTTTAAATTTTGAGCTGTTCTGTCAACCGCTTTATCGGCGCCCCTATGTATGGCCGAATAGGCATTACGTGCTCTGATTATGTATGATACTTCCTGCGCCATTTAATCTTCCTGTTTCGGTCTCATCTCGTTCATATAAAGTTTATATGCCTCCATAAACCACAAAGGGAGGTCGGCCTGTGATGTCCCCACGGGGAGGATGTTCTTATTGTCGAAAATGGCAACAGCATCGAGTATCTTCGCTGTGTCCCGCGTTATCCAACGGGGCGGACATTCGTAAAAGGTCAGGTTGCCGAGCCTGAAGACTTTCGGTGGTTTCCCCATCTTCTCAAAGAGGATTGTCTTCTCCTCATTCCTGTCCTTATATACAGTCCAGTCTATAACAGATTGCATGACCTTTTTATGATTCAGGCAATTGCGATTTTCTCTACCCTTTTCGTCGCAGTCTTCGCAATTAAAGGGAACCCCGTCTTTATTGTTTACTTTTCTGAACCAGCGGAGTCCCCCGAGAAGTTTTTTATCTGGCCTTCACTGAGACGCGATGAGTTTTCAATGGCGAATGATATCTCGTTAATTAGCGCCTTTGATGCGTCGCTATATAGGGCTTCTCCTGTCGTGACTTCGATCACACCGCCTTTTTCATCAGCCACCTGATAATTTTTCACATAGGCCACATGTTCGATAAATGTCTGCTTCGCGATTTCCTTGCTGACATGCGCCTTCTCTTTTTCATCTCCGCAATCAACAAGCTTCTTATCCAAGTCCGACATGAAATCAATAGCCCCGTCGTTGTTCATCGGTCTTATGCCTATAACCGTCTTTTCCTTATGCTGCCTGTTTCCGCCATAACTAGGAACATAATCAACTACAATCCCTCTTTTAAAGCTCATTAACGCCATACTCTTTTCTCCTTTTCCTTAAAAGTCCTCCTTTACTAAGAGGGACTGAGGGGATTGTTTTTAAACCGTTGCCGCCGTATTCTTCACCATCACCCCGACGAGATACTTCGTCGTTGTCGGGTCATAGAGCAGTTCATATGTGAGGGTTGTTATAGGGTCTTTCTCCCTGTCAAACTCCGGATTACCGCCTGTCCTGTTGGCAATAGGGCAATCGATAATAAGGGCATGATTATCGCCCGTCCCAGCCACTGTTCCCGTATCATTCACAAGAAGGAAACTCTCGGAACCGATACCCGCCATATATGCCGCAAATTCATCGGACGAACTGAATCCGCTGGCCGGATCGTCCCAGTCCATAGTGATCTCCAGTGTAGCGGTAAACTGTCCGAAGCTGGTCTTATCGGGATAATCAACGCCGGATAGGCGCATCTTATCCTCTGCGCCGCTTTCGATCTTGAGCGTCACCTTATCCGGTTTGATGGCCGTCATGGTGTTCGGATCGAGATCGGTATAGTCAGGGCCGCTGCCTGTCCGGGTGATCCCGGCGCCGTAGTAGAGGGTCAGGTTGTTATAGTCACATCTAAGATTTTCCGCAGGATAAACAGGAGAGCCAAGCTCCGCTGTCACCGTGTCTCTTTTCTGTCCCATCGTCTCGATAGTCATCTTCACCGGCTGCCCCGGCTCAAAATCGAAGGCGAGAGAATTCACCCTACCGCCTACATAGGGCCAGTTATTCATGGTCGCGCCTTCACCTACGTTCACATTGAAGGTGAGGGCCTTTGTGCCAAGGGCCGCTGCCGCTTCGGGATCCGGAACGGGATACATCATGTGTGCATACTGCCCCGTTGAGGCATTCTGCACACTGACTGCAAAACCAAAAAAATGCTTAATCAGCGTGGCAATCATCCCTGCCGTAGTCCCTGCCTCGGTAAAGAAAGGAATCTCGAAAGACCCGGCCCACTTCTGTCCCAGCCTGCGGACCAGTGTTTCACCCTTTGCCGTCTCTTCCCCACGAAATTCGCCACGCTTCTGGTCGTCAAACTCCATATCAGGAATAGCAGCATTAAGTAGAGGAATAGCCCCGGTAGTAGTTGCCTCCTTCGTCCCTCTTGTGGCCTCTTCTCGCACCTCAATATACAAAATCCTTTTAGTCATCGTCCTTCACCTCCTCCGTTTCTTTCTCTTCGAGATCGACATCTTTATGTGCCGGCCCATATATTAAAAGTTTTCTAAGCTCCGTCTTATTCGCCTTATCCGGCGGGTCAATGCCACGGCCTACCAGCCAGTAAATGAGCACGTCCTTACTGAGATCATCGACAGCCATCATCGTCTTTCTTGCAGCGTGGGTGGCAACCTCCCCCGGCTCAAACTCCCTGACTTCCCCCTTACTGAAGGAGCCGAGGTCAGGTGCCTCCCCGCTTGTTAAAAAAATAAATGCGTTCTTCATAGGTTTATCTCCTTAAGTCCTTAAATCCCTGAATCTTACCGTCACATTCACCATGACGCCAAGACCTTCCGCACTGCTATATTCATTAACGCTGCTGTCCTGCTCAACGATGGAAATAAGCTTGCTCGATGCAAGGTCTTTCACGTTAAGGGCCGCAACAGTTATTGCCTCTTTAATATCCCACTTGATTTGCGCGCCTTTTGTGCGGTGATCTCTTTTATCCGTTATCTCTCTTTGAGCAACAATTTCATATTGCTGCTCGATATACATAGGGCCTTCGCCGTGATTTTCATCTTCATTATCACTGCCGATATTTAACTGCACCCATGTGTTGATCTTCGGGTCGATTGAATCCTTCTCAAATAAAAATCCGGAAAGAGCCGTCAATATAGAAATCAGATTATCAGTAATAGAATTGACTGTGGCTGCATTTACACTCATATCACCCTTACCCGGAGAGTCGTCAGCCCTATCTCGTCACCTTCGTTATGTTCCACTTTTACCTTAATGCCATCGAATTCAAATCTATCGTTCTGCTTTATCTTTTCAGCAAAGGAATCAGTTTCAACAGTAATCTGTGGATTCTTCTCTACCAGACCATCACCCAAGGGATCTGGCTCGTACATCTTCGGATCATAAATAACCGTCACGTTCTCGACAACAGGCCGACCGTTTGCATGATAGGTCCCTATAGTTGAAGAACTAAGTCCGCTTGTAAATACCCCGGATGAATCTCTTATCATGTCGTCAAAATCTGTCATTTTATACACTAATTAAGGTTTTAAAAAAGGGAGGGAAGTCCCCTCCCTTTGGATTCTTATACTATAAACTAAGCAGTGATGAGTGGTCCTGGGCTCAGTCCGTCCGAATGACAAGCAAATATTACTTGTTTCCCGCCCAGGATATCCATCGATATAAGTATTTTATCAGGGCTTCTGGCTTCAAATTTGTCATATTGTGCTGAAACTATTCTGTCTCTATGCTGCACAATAACCGGTGCTTTATATATTGCCGGACTTATATAACCAGCAGAATCCAAAGCAGCAACATATTTAAAATCATGGGCATAATCAACGACGTCATCAATAGAAAGAGATGTCAAAACATCACCACCTCCAGAATCAATTGCTAAACTAAAACCCTCTGAGGCGGGGGCATCTATCTCGCCCCCGAATGCCGGTGTCGTGACTGCAAATAAGAGCAGACATATCAGTAAAATTAAACTTTTATAAAAAAAACCAAATCTTTTCACTTTTTATTACCTCCTTATTTTATTTATGAGGAAGCGAATGCTGCCTCTTTCAAAACTACTTTTTCTTTTTGGTTTCCGGAGTCTTTTCATCCTTCGCTGTTTCAACTGAGACTTTACCGCCATCAACTTCTTCATCACGAACAACAGATCCACCAGCTTCAACAATTGCAGCCTCCAGATCGGAGAGCTTAATCTTAGCCCCATCAGCCCTTGACTTCTCATTTTCAAGCTGAGTTTCTAGTCCTGAAATCTCCGAATGAGCCAAAGATAAAGACGAATCAACATCTTCTGCATACTCAATCGCTGTGGCCAGTTTAGATTCAGCCTCTTCCAGTTTTTGAAGAGAATCTTCAAACCTGGCATTCGCGTCTGCCAATTCAGTCTTTTCAGACTTGATTGGAGATTTGTATTTCTTCTCATCAACAAGAAATTGTGATGCCATCTTCTTGACATCAGCAGGAAGGTCGTTTTCTTTTATTCCTGCTTTGAATTCCTGGCCTCCAAGGATTGCATTTTGTCCAAGAACTTTTGACATAATTTTTCACCCCTTTAGGTTTATTAAGGTGGACGGTTTTCCGTCCACCTTAAAGATTAAATACCAGTCAGAATATAACCAGCGCCTTCATACTGATAAACTTCATCAACATCATTTCTGATCCTGACAATGTCGGCACGAACTGATTCATCCCTGTAGGTTTCCGTAGTAATGATGTCGGGCGCTCCTTCTTCCCAGAGCATCGTTCTACCGATTACGGGCTCTTTCATATCATCAGACCCGTCAGATACGGCATAGAGACCTACATTGCCTGGAGTCCATATTTCTCCAAGACTTGCTGTTTGTCCTTTTTTGGCCGTGTTCTCCTGCGCATCGCCCACAAGAATCTCATCGAGGCCAAAATATTGAGCCACGATGGCTTTTTGAACCTCAAAGCCTCCCATCTCGATTGGATTTGTATACTTCAATGCATCCTTTAATTCAGCCGTTCTGATAAGAGCATTAAAACGACTATACGAAATAGTCATTTTATTCGGAAGTACCCCGAAATTATTCCGCATACTGTCCCTGGCACCATCAACATCTGCTTTTGGTGTCGCAGTTGCAGGCGTAGTCCACGCAACTCCTACAGCTCCATTTGCGATAGTTCCAGTATCATAAACAAGGTCTTTCACTCGGTTTTCATGCCCTCTCAATATAATACCCATTGCCCTGAGAGTGGCAGCCTCTTCCATATCAAAATAATTTTGATATAAGGCCTCTTCGCGGTCATCGATCTTTTCTTCCCAGCCATGGTCTTGCGTTGCATAGTTCTGGAAATCAAAGGTCCAATCCGACCTGTTGTAATTCCCCCTATCCGCCCTTTTGGTATCAGGCGCCTCAAGAAGTGCTGCAAGTGGGATCACCGGATATTCAGCTGATTGCCTGGATACCCTTTTTATCGGCATTAACCTCATCCCGATAAACATTGTCATTGCCTTTTCGAGCATATACTCAAAAGCGATGGCGCCCAGTTCGGGCCTCGATACTGCTGTGCTAGGTCTCATTTTTTTCCTCCTGTTTTTCTCAGCTTATTAGCTGGTTAAAATTGAATTTTTATGCTCGATCCACAGAGCTGAAAGAACAACCGTGTCAGTTGTGTGCGCACCTGGTGTTAACTCCACCGTAAGTGTCTGCGCCCCTGCTGGGATATCTCCATTTGCGATAGTGATAGTATTCTCTGCAAATGCAGCACCAAGAGCCGAACTCACATCTTCCACCTTCGTATCTCCTTCATTGAAAAAGGCATCCGAGGAGATGGTAGGAGTATCAGTTGCTCCACCGGACTTAGCCCTGAAGTGAATCACCAGATCAGCTGAGACATCTAAAGATGGCGGTAGTGACACCTGAAAGAGCACTGCATCATTATTGCTTGCTACCCAGTTCACCTCCAAACTCGAATCTGCATCTCCGCCCGCCATATCAAGAACAGGTGTCGTTGCGATTCCGAGACGGGCAACGAGATTCGTGCCGTCAGTTTCAATAAGTGACTCAAGAGACACAGGAATAAAGTTCTGCACGCTTAAAAGGTGCTGATAAAGCTCCTGCAATGCCGCCTCAGTAGTGGTTTGTGCGGTATGATTACCGGCGTCCGCTATTGATACATTCGCAGCAGTTGTGGATAATACCGCGAATTCAACAGTCTCCACTATGTCGCCATCAGCCGTAGCAGCTTCCACCGCTTTACCTATTGCAGAACCACTGGCAGCGTCATCTACCTTACCATCGGCAGCGCCATAAAGAGTAGCATCAACAGCAAAAGCCCCTGCCGCAGTGATTTCATGCGTTCCGTCGGCATTTCTTAACTTTATGGCCACGAGATCGCCTGAAGCAATAGCATATTCAGTCACTCCGATGTGCTGTTCGCCTGCATCAGCATATTCTACTTCAGGCGGTGTAGTAGTGGTACCGTTCTTTATCTTTACCCGCCTTTTATTTTCGAGGGCTTCCCCCCCAGTAAATGTTCTTGTCCCGGGATTATACATCGTCGGCCTCCTTATTCTGCTCTTTGATATAAGCTTTGTGCTCTTTTGGATGTGAAGCGGTTATCGCCTTAATAGCTGTGCCTTTTGAGCATTTATGCTCTGTCTGATGATCAGCGACAAGAGCCATGAAGCCTTTTGCACCGTCACCGCCCAAACCACCATCCGCTCCAGGCACCGTATCAAGTCCAGCCGCATCACTCTCCTGCTGTGCCTTTATGCCTTTCAGCTTCTCACCGTGAGCAGCAATAATCTGAAGCGCAGCATTTTCAGCCGTGATAGTCCCGTCAGCTTTAAAACCAACAATCATATTTTCGTGACCCGGCATATCTTCGCTCAATTTATCAAGAGCAATTATCCGCTCCCTTTCAGCGGTAATACCCGCCTTTACTTTCGCAGCTACCGTATCTTCAGTCAGAAGTCCTGCCTGAGCTTCCGTTACGATGGCATTAAAAGTATCAAGGTGTTTAGATTTCAGTTCTTCCTTATTCATACTTTCCTCCGTTCCTTTTTTATTTTGTGGTTTCCCATCATCATCCCGATGACCCTCCCCTTTTCCATCATCCCGATGGTCCAGGGCGTTATATCCTTTGGCGACTACTGCCTTAGCGTCGGCTTTACTGAGGCCCCCTACCTCCCGCAGGGCATGCTCCAGTTTGCGAGTTGATGGCTTTGTCGCATTTAAGGTATTAAAAACTTGCTTCGGTACGTTATTAAAGACACTAAGATCAAAGGCAGCCTCGATTATTTCCTCGTCCGTTATGGCATCTACAAACCCGGCAGCTTTTGCCTCATCAGCAGTGAACCATGTTTCGTCGTCCATAAGATCACGAATCTCAGAATCTGATTTGCCCGTCTTAGCGGTATAGATATTAATGAGAGAATCAGTCACCTTATCGAGCATTCCTGCAGCCTTTCTCATAGCGGCGGCATCACCAACTGCCCATGAATAAGGATTATGGATCATGTAAAAAGCATTTTCGGAAATTTCAACCTCGTCACCTGCCAGGGCAATAATGCTAGCAATAGATGCGGCTAGAGCCTCAGTATGAGTAACCACCTTTGCGTCATGCCTTTTCAATGCATTAAAAATAGCCACACCTTCAAAAACATCTCCTCCACGACAGTTAATCCTTACGTTAATCTGATCTGCTGTGATTTCATTTAAAGCGGTCACAAAATTCTGGGCAGTGATTCCCCATCCTCCAATATCGTCATATATAAAGACATCTGCTTCTTTGTCCCCTGCCTTTGCTTCAATTGAAAACCAGCTTCTTGACTTTGACTTTTTCATACAGTCGACCCCTCTTTAATATCATTCGTCTCGCTAATTAATTTAAGACCCTTACCGGCAATATGTGAATAAACATTCCCTTCCATATCCATTAGCGTTAAATTCGCAACCTTTGTTTCATCCTCTTCATCAGACCCATTATTATCATCAAGGTCGCCAATCTCCTTGTTTAATTCAGGAACGATAGTCAACCCTGCATCCCTCCGCATCTTCTCCTCTTTGGATCTTTGAGGCACGTTTTTCTCGTAATCCCCACCATTGAGCTTCATTGTCTCTTCTGTCCTCGTGGAAAAATCCTCATCAACAAGAAGCTTTGAAGACATCCCTTCTTTAAGTGGATCTATCTGCCCTGGAGGTGGACCAGTCCATACTGTCCCGAGATATGCCTTCCTGATAGACATATTATCGAAATATCCGGGAGCAGAGACACGGCCCTTTGCAATGGCCTCATCCATCCAGACTTCATAGACCGGCTTGCAATAATGAGAAACAAACCACGCCCTTTCCTTCCTGAAATATTTCCAAGCCTCCAACAAAGCTCCGCGAGCCGCACTATATGACGCTGTAAAATGCTTGATAAGGATTTCAAAAGGAATTTCAAGAGCAACGCCTATCTGCCTGAGCATGGCCTGGATAAAAGGATCAAAGGCGCTGTTAGGTCTTTTAGGATCAAAGAAGTCAATTTCATCTTCGGACCCTATGCCGATGATCATGCCGCCACCTATTTTAAGCTGATCAGTAGGGACGCTACTTGTGCCCGCTGCCTTCTCCGGGTCAAGGGCATCCAGTGAACTGGCGCCATCATTATATTTAGATTTATGAAAAACAGTATAGGCCGAGCTGAGGACTGCTGCCTCCACCTCATTATCGGTATAATCCGACAACTGTTTGATCATCTCAGTGACAGGAGCAAGATAAGGGACGCCTCTTGTTTGCCCCGGCCGGAGCATTTTATAAAGATGGATGACATTTCGCCTGCCTGTCAGTGACCCGAATGCTTTAATCGTATCCCATTCTTTCTTACCAAAAGAATATATATTGCCGGGATGCTGTCTCATTATGTCGTAGGCAGTAGGGTCTCCATTTGTCCCTTTATGTACGCCGCCGACAAGAGATGCCGTATCTTTAGCATTATTTTTATTGGAGAGCCTTTCGCCTTCAATCATTTTAAGCTTAAGATTATAAGGCGACCCGGCTCTTGTTATCATTGGGGTCAGGGTTAAAACATCGCCGCCTTCTTTCGATGATCTGTATGCCAATTCCTGTTGTGCATAAAAATCAAGAGTCCTGGCAGCATCACATTCCGTAGATTCAGACCAGAGAAGGAATTCGCTTTCAGTATGTGATTCCCATGCGTCCGCCTCATCCTGGGACATATTTAAAACATTTCTATTGATCTGAGCTTTCATACGGAGGCCCGTTCCTATAACATTAGTGCAGACTGTATTGATTGCACCCGCAGCAAGAGGTTGATTTCTTACTGCATCATGGCTTCGATCTCTAAGTGTAGGAAGATCTCTCTGAACAACAGCATCGGCATCATTGCCATTAGTAGGCCATTGACTCGTTTGTCTTCGAGATTTAGAGGCCCCTTTATAGCCACCGTTTGCCATAGCCAAAGTTGCACGGGCCTTGAAACGGGCCATTCCTTTAGATGGACTTGCCCATGTTACAACGCGATCTGAAATAGTCCAGGGAACAGTAATTTCTTTACCTTGAAGGGTAAGCTTAGTTTCCACTAGGTACCCCCTGGCGCATTACTGTCCCGCTGCCGCGACTGAGGCGCTTGCACTGACTATCCCAGAATTCAATCATGGATTGGATTTCTGAGGCATCTGCTCTGGTGAGTTGTCGGGATGTAATCCCTGAAGAATAAGAAAAAGATTGTCCTGCCGCTACTGCTTCACTGGCGGCAAGCCATTTTGTGAGGTTTGTTTCTGCTTGTGCTAATGTTATTCCGGCCATAGAATACCCATAAAAATATTTATAATACGGCTATTCTATGGCACGAAAAAGAAATTGTCTAAGAAGATTAAGAAAAATAAGAAAAAAGGTTTTAATTATTATTCTGCATTTAAGACCCTGTTTACTTCAGATTCCGGGATACGAGGGCTCTTATTGATGTAAACCACTTTCTCCAGATTAAAAACCTTTCCTTCATCGAGCCATCTATAAATAGTCTTATCAGATACATCTAATCTTTTTGCGACATGGGCAACCCTAAGCTTTTTATCTTCAGACATATTATCTCCTTTATTTTTTCCTTAAACCCTGAACCATAACAGGACGCTTTATTTGTTTAACGGGATTATCTTCTTTTTGATTTATGGCAGCAATCTCTATATTTAACTCTTCAAAATCAGGATTTAAAACTTCGATCATTGCATAATTATAAACCCTTAAGTCCACCGCCTCATTTGGTGCACCTTTCTTTTTAGGTTTCCAGCGGCGCTTGCCTTTATCCTGGATGGCATGTTCCGCTGTTAATTGTTTAAAATATTCATGAGGATATCCCATATGCCAGTGCATATAACATGGGCCATGCTCCTCAATTTGCATCCAATGTAAAAGCTGGTCTTTTGCCGTCTCTGTGCCTATCCTGCAAAGATTTATTTTATGAATATCTTTGAGGTTTTTATTTTTCGCCCCGCTATATTTTTTGGATGAAAAGGCATAAAGGGCATGGCCGATAGCATCTTCCCCTTTAATAGCATAGACCCGTCTCACTTGCCGGGGCTTTACGAATTTGTAAACCTCCCCAGCCAGATAACCTGAGTCAATTGCGGTAATGGCGATCTTTAAATCTATTCCACTTTCGTGCCTGAATTTCTTTTTTAGATATCTGTCGAGATTCGCCCAGACTTCCGGCTTTGCCGGGTCTCCTATATGCTGCTTATATTCGAGGCCCCAACTCTCAAGACCTTCGCCCCATGCTACTACTTCCGTCTCCAAACGGTTCTTTTGAACATCCACCGCGCAGGTGATAACACTAGCCGCCATAGGCACCACCCATTCGGCATTCTCCGGCCCATAGTCCTCCCGACGGTCATAAAGGACCTTTTCTGTTATACCTTCACCCTCTTCAGATTCAATGAATGGCTCCGCCATATAATCATTGTAAAGGTCGATCAGCCTTGCGTGGTCCGTCTTTGATTCAATCTCACAGACGGCGATCTCGGCAAAGGTAACATCAAAAGAGAGCCAACCGGGCTTATGGAAAGCAATGGTCGTCGGTTTTTCTAGATCCTGTCCTTTGTAGCGCACCCATCTTCCTGCGCGGACAGCTAGGTTCCGTTTCGCCTCTGTCCATTTAGATTGACAATCAGAATGAGAGCATTCGTACCATGCCAAACCACCTGCTGCGATCTCTTCTTTTGTTTTATCTTCAGGATATTTAATGCCGGTGATATTCATTAACTGGTCAGTGCCGCAATCGGGACAGACAACATGGCGGCGATATTGAACTTGGGCAGCATTAAAAGCTTTATTGACGTGACCATCTTCCCGCGTGGGCGAGGAGGTGATTATAAGTTTGTAAGTATCACCGAAAGTCCTCTTCCGCTTTCTGGCAAGCGAAATGGCATCCGTCTCTTTGCCGACAGTAGCGTCATATTTATCAACCTCGTCAAGACAAATATATTTAATAGCCTTAGATGCAAGACGGCTGGCTGAGTTTGCCCAGCCCGTGTAAATAATGGCTGAGTTTGTCAGCTTAACGTGATACTTGGCTGTGTCATCAGGGTTTGGTGATATATATTGAGATAACTGCGGACTATTTTCCAGCATAGGAATGATACGGTCGTCCATAAACTCCCGCACATCGTCCCGCGTGGGGAAGACGACAAGCACTTCTGCAGGGTCCTGATCAATAAAAGAGCCGAGGGCATTCAGGAGCACATTCGATTTTCCACCCTGCGGAGTTCCCATGAATATGACTTCCCGGACATGCTCCTCTCCGATAGTGTCCATGATGAAGGCAAGATCCGGGGTGATATCATTCCGCCATGCGCCGGTATGATTCCCCCTGGCAACATATTGATATTTCTCAGCATGCTCCGAGATAGGGATCTTTATTTTCGTTTCCGCCGCACGGCACTCCTGTGAAGAGAAGGTGAAAGGGTAATACATCTCGGCTTGTGTTGTTTCAGTCTGCGCTGATTTAATTTGCATTTGGCCCCTGTTAATCCTCTGCCTCAAGCAAGACAATCTCTTTTTCAAGCTCAGTCATAGAAACGGCAAATTTAAAAGGCTTTGCATAGGTATTCATTCGCTTGTCTGTTAGATTGTCTAGTAATTTATTAAGCTCTTTTTCTTTCTCAATATCTCCATCTACAAGGGCTATAATATGAGAAGATTTAATCTTATTATCTGTCTTCTCATCTTTGCGGAGTTGTATCATCCTAGCAACAAGTTCGCGACTCATCTTAGAGCGTTCAATTAACTGTCCGGAGGCTTTAGCGTTCTCTCTTTCTACCTTATCGGCATTTCCTTCTCTTGTACGAAGTTCGGCTTCTTTGATCTTGCGGTCCAGGACGGCAACGTCGGCAGGCATAGCACCAGAGAGCTGCTTAAATTTGCCGAACCTCAAAAGATTATCAATATCCTCCTTGAACCAGTAACCATCTTTTTTAGAAATGCCCTTTAGTTTTGTTGCAAGAGTAGAATTCATCTTGCTAGATCCCATATCATAGCCCTGCTTAATGGCATATTGATGGACTTCGGTTGCTTGTTTGAATTTCAGTTGCTCAGTCATTCTCTGTGTCTCCGTGCTTCTGTAATTAATTGTCAATTATCTATTATCAATTATTAATTGCTCTCAAATCATCCAGCGGGCTCCTGATCTCCCCTGCCGTTCTTGTCGGATGACAATATCCCATCGTTGTTCTCACATCTTTATGACCAAGCAGTTCCTGCACAGTGCGGATATCCGTTCCACTTTCCAGCATATGCGTGGCGAAGGAATGGCGAAGCATATGAGGCGTTACCCTCTGGAGTATACCAACGCGCTCTGCCGCTTTTTTGACCGCCTTTTGGATGGTAGAGTCGAAGATATGAAAGCGCCCCTTTTTGCCGGTACCCTGATGTTGTGAAAGTCTACCAGACTGAAAGAGAAATTGCTGACCGAGCTTGTCTGTAGTGTGGTCTTTATTCCAAGAGATCTCCACATGGCCGAAACCTTTTGAAACATCGAGACGGTGGGTTCTCTCCACCTTCCGCATCTGGACATGTAGAGAAGGGATAAGATTTTCCGGTAGAACAGTTACGCGATCCTTCTTCCCCTTAGCGTCCCTCACATTAATCTGGCGCCAGTCGATATCTATGTCCTCCATTCTGAGCGATACTGCCTCGCCGGGCCGTAGCCCCGCACCATAGGCAAGTTCAACAATCAGACCGACGCCTGTGCCGGAAAGGGCATCGAGCAGCATACGGGTATCATCAACAAAAAGATACCGTGGTTTTTTCTTAGCCCGCTTTGCTCTTACCGCATCTATCTTGCCGTTTAGTTCAATCATAAAAACATTTTTATACATAAAGACAAGCGCATTCATAGCCTGATTTTGAGTAGAGGCGGAGACCTTGCGAAAAAGAGCAAGATGTGAGAGATACATTTTGATAAGCTCTTCAGGGCTTACTAGCATAGCCCCTTCAGAATCAAACTTATGAAAGAGAATAAACTTCCGCGCCCACCCGACATAGTTCTTGCGGGTAGATTCCGCATAATGCTTCACTCGGATAGCATCAGACACCCTCTGCAAAAATGGTGAATTTATCTTTTTCATGCTCTCTTCCTCCTTTTGTTTTGAGTGATAACCGGAACAGTTACGGTTAGTTATTGTTATAATTTTTCCCCTTCAATCATACATTTTCATCTGGTCGGGGTTCTGCCCTTGGCCTCCCTTGCCAGTTATCCACCAGTTCCAATACTCTTCCGGTGTCCTAAAATTATAGTCATCGCCTCGCTTTTCTTTCTGCTTCTCCCACAAACGATAAATCCATCTTTTCCAATTGGCTTCTATTTTAGGCCACCTCGCAGCCTCTTTCATCTTGTTTGCCGGTGTCGTCATCGGGCAGAGAACACACCCCAACCTCTTGAATCCCTCATCATATAGGCTACAATATGGCACTTGTTGAGAATGAATGAAATCCCATACATCAGAGTCTTCCCAATCTATAATAGCATTCAAATAATGCTTCTTTTTGTCCCTAAAGCACGTTTCATTCATTCTTCTGGTTCGCGCCCTTCGAGCCGATTCATACCAGCGCACGCCTGTTATCACAACTCGCCCCGCCCCGCCTCTCTCTTTATATTCATCACAGCACCAGCGAATCATCCTAGTAGGGGCAACGCCTTTATCATACATTCTCTCAGCAATATTCTTCTCTGGTCTGTGCCAGATCGCGTCAGGATGAAACTCTTTTATGAAATGAACAAGCTCCGGCGGGTCTACAGTGGTCAAATGATAATGTGTCTCAAACTTAACGCCAGCCATCTCAGCAAGGCGTTTTATCACAACCGAATCTTTCCCCCCTGAAAAGGCAAGGTAATATCCCTCGGCAGGCTCAAAGGTCTTTAGCCTTTCAATAGCTACCTTCACTTTGTCAATTTCACCTAAGAATAAATCGTTTTCAACAAGTGCCATAAATCCTCCTTTGGGGCAAAAAATTATAACCCCATAATCAACGCAGACGGCTAACAGTCTGCTTGGTTTTTAGTGTTTCGTTCCCTGCCGCTGGTTATCAACATCGTTATACTTTTAAAGTAATATTTCTCTGTGGCACAGAATAGGTTCTCTTTAAATTGTCTTTTAGGGCCACTTGAATTAATCCTGCTCTTGTTTTTTTAACAATTACACATTCAGCGCCGATG
>Ga0114925_10000128_pt1 | contig 27489 bp, 28 predicted proteins | sample SumtaG_2_FD_87287 | JGI IMG/M metagenome (GOLD analysis project Ga0114925, IMG submission 87287) | Deep subsurface microbial communities from Indian Ocean to uncover new lineages of life (NeLLi) - Sumatra_00607 metaG | ecosystem: Environmental > Aquatic > Marine > Oceanic > Sediment | place... | reverse complement strand
TGCCTCCCCAACCTGGAGGCGCCGAATGACCACCACCACCGAGAAGATCGCTCTGTTCCGGGATGACGCACCGTGGGGTTACGACTACGACGGCCGCACCGGCAAGATCCAATGCCTGCTGTGCGCCCGCCGCTTTCACGGATGGGCCGGCACCACCAACCACGGACGGATGCACGTCCGCAACGGCGACGCCACCATGGAGATCGACCAGAAGAAGCACAGGAAGAAGAAGTTCCGGCTGAAGTTCCGGTTCTGGATGAAGACTGAGGCGCGTTGGGGAGCCATGCCAGTTGCACGGAGGGCGGACACCTGACCGGGAGCAGCACCACGGTGGACCGCAGAGTCACCGGTGGGAGGTCAGGGCCCGCGCACTCCGGCACACCAACCGAGGCCATTAACTTACTCAACAACAGGAGGCCGATCAATGAGCGACCGAGCTACGTTCCTCCGCCGCCGGCAGAGCGGTATTGGGGGGAGCGACGTCGGAGCCATCGTGGGGGTGAATCCCCGCCGCAACATTCTGAACGTCTACATCGAGAAGACCGAGCCCGACCCACCGGCCGATGAGCCCGAGGGCGTGCTGCAGCGCGGCATCTACCTGGAGCCCATCGTCCGCGAGCTCTGGAAGAAGCGCACGGGCCGCAAGCTCAAGCGCGCGCAGTTCCGCCGACACCGTGACCACAAGTGGATGATCGGCCACCCGGACTCGCTCATCCGCGCACTCGAAGACGAGCAGCGCACCGAGGCCGTGTACGACCAGGGCGGCATCCTCGAATGCAAAACGATGGCCTACGCGGTCCTGAAGAAGACCCAGGAGCGCGGCATCAGCGCCGACTACCAGCTCCAATGCCAGCATTACATGCAGCTGTGCGGGAAGCCGTGGGCCGCGGTGGCCATCCTCCACCCGGACACGTTCCGCTTCGCCTCGGTCGTGCTCACGGCCAACGCCGAGGTCCAGCGCGAGATCGTCCAGATGTGCGAGGCCTTCTGGTACGACCACGTCGTACCGCGCAAGCCACCCAACCCCAAAGAGCTGCAGTGGAACATCGAGCTCCCCAAGGTCGAGGGGCTGGTCGAAGACCGCCACGACACCGCCTGGAAGGACGCGATCGAAACGGAGGCCAGCCGGCGCGCGATGCGCGACGAAGCCCAGGCGCTCTACGACCTGGCCCGGCAGGAGATCAAGGATCTCTGCGAGCGCCACGGCGTCTTCGAGGGGGCCGGCGCGCGCGTCTACTTCAAGAAGCGCCAGGGCAACCTGGCACTGAAGAAGGACGTGGTCGAGGCCGCGGGGCTGGTCGACCCGCTTAAATTGGCTGCGTGGGCCGCAGAGATTGAACCCGAGTATCCTGGAGTGCTGACGCTGCTGCAGCAGGCAGCGGCAGAATTGCGAGTAGACCTTGACGGGCTCCTGAAGCGAGGGAAGCCAAGCGAGGATCTACGCATTTACCACATCAGCGAGGAGTGAAGATGTCCAACATGGCCACCACCCCGATCAGGGGGAAAGAGCTCACCGCGATCGACATGCTGCGGGCGCGCGAGACCGCCCTCGACGAGATGCTGCCCCAGGCCTCCGGGCTGACCGGGGCGCAGCTCATCAGCATCGCCCGCTTCGAGGTGATGCGGAACGATTCGCTCGCGGAGTGCCACCCGCACAGCGTGATGAATGCCGTGTATGACGCGGCACGCCTCGGGCTGTTGTTGGGCCGTGAAGCCCACCTGGTGCCCTTCAAGCGCCACTGCACCCTGATCGTCGACAACCGGGGGTTTATCACCGGAGCGATGCGCTCAGGCGCCGTGAGCATGATCGACGCGGATCTGGTCTTCGCCGAAGACGTCTTCGAGGTGAAGAAGGGCTCGGCGATGTCCCTGGTGCACGAGCCGGACTACTCGATCGACCGGGGCAACACCCAGGAGATCCTCTACGCCTACGCGATCGCGTGGCTCCCTGGCGCCCCCGCGCCGCTCTTCCATGTGATGAACCGCATCGAGATCGAGCGCATCCGCGCGAGCTCGAAGATGAAGGACCAGGCCCCGTGGCGGCAGTGGTGGGACCGCATGGCCATGAAGACCTGCATCCGCTTCCTGATCGACAAGCGCATCCCGATCACCAGCGTGCGCCTCGGCGACCTGCTGGAGATTGACAGCCGCGCCGACACCGGCAAGATCACCCGGCCGATGGATGGTGAGGAGCAGACGGTGCTGGAGGAGAAGATCGACCAGGAAACCCAGCACCGGCAGGAAGAGCTCAAGATGCAGCTGGAGGAGGAGCGCAAGCGGCAGGCGCAGGACAAAGACGCCGAGGGTTGACACACGCTGGACAATCCCCAATAGTGGGCGAAGGTGTTGACGGTCAACAGTTGTCAACACCTTCTCCACATGTTGTGCACGTCTCCACACGGGAGGGAGCCCTGTGTTCGGGAAGGCCTACGCCTCGATGTACACCGGTTCGATGCTCGGAGCCGGGATGCACGTCTTTGCAGTCTGGGGCTACATCCTGGCGAACTGCAGCCGCGACGGCTTCGTCGAGATCAACCCCAGGCTCACCGCGGTGCAGCTCGGTGGGGCCGACACCGAAGTCCAGGAGGCGATCGACTACCTGTGCGCCCCCGACCCGAGCAGCCGCTCGCCCGAGGAAGAGGGGCGCCGGCTGGTAGCCGAGGGGCCCTTCCTGTACCGCGTCGTCAACTACATGCAATACCGCAAGATCCGTGATGCCGAGGAGCGGCGTGAATACCTGCGGATCAAGCAGCAGGAGTCACGAGCCCGCCGAGCGGGTGTTGACGGTCAACAACCGTCTACAAAGTCAACCAATGCAGAGGGAGATGCAGAGGCAGAAGCAGATACACCTAAAACCTTGTCGAGGAATTTGCCGGCGGTCCGGGAGACGGGCACCTGGGTTGCCCAAGCCATCAGCGCCGCGGGAGCCGAAGACTTCTCGGACCAGCGGCTCCTGTGGGAGGGCCGCACGCTGTTCTCCTTCTGGCAATACCGCTCGGGGAAGAACGACAAGGTGGTGATTTTCACGAGCGATCGGAAAGCGCGCGCCAACCGATGGCTGAAGATCTACGGGCTGGGCGATTGCCTCTATGCCATTGAGGGCGCCTTCCACCACCCGGACCACAACCCGTCGGACGGCCGGCAGTTTCGCGACTTCGAGAACATCTTCAAGGCACGCGATGGGGCCGGCACGATCGAGAAGCTGCGCGACGCCGGCCAGCGATCGCCGAAGAAGGTCCAGGCCATACTCGCAAAGTTGGAGGGCAAAGGATGGACGCCACAGTCTGGGTAGGTGACAGCGAGATCGTGCAGGCATGGGAGCTGAAGCCGGCCAAGTGCCGCTGCAAACGGTGCAGCCAGTTCTGGGACGGCAAGGTCCCCCAGCTCTTCCTCGACATCGCATTGCGAGATGGGCGCGAAGACCCGTGGTGGTGGCGCACCTGCCCGGCCTGCCAGCCGGCCGAAGACCAGGAGTGCCGCGCATTCCTCGAACGCACGCGCCCGCGCCGCAAGGGTGAGGCGCCCGACGGCGAGCCCGTGCTGAAGCGTCCAACCGAAGAAGACCCTGAGCCCACCGCAGACCAGGAAGGACCACCGTTTTGACCAGCTCCGAACCCCTATCCCACGAAGAATGGCTCACCGAGCTCACGACGCGCCTCAACGTGCTGGAGGAGATCGTCCGCCAGCGCGACAAGATCATCGCCAACGCCGTGATCGAGACGCTGCGGAGCGAAGAAGTCATCGGCGAGTACCTCCTGCGCCTCACCGAGAAGGTCGAGGCGGAGTTCACGGGCGCCTTCCTGCCCGAGCTCCGGCAGCTGCTCCTCTCCAGGCTGGAGCGCGTTGAGCGCCAGCTGGCCGGCGGGGGGGAGACAAATGAACCCGAATGATGCACATTTCGCGTGCCGGTATTGCGATGGACGGGCGTACAAGTTTCGCGTAGGGTCGTGGTGGTGTGAGCCGCATTGGGCTGCATACCTACTCTTGAGGTGGCTCCGTGGCGGTCGCAGCGGGTAAGAAACCGCTCTACCTGTGGGACCTCGGCGACCCCCACCGGCTGAGCGAGAAGAAGATCGAGGCGATGGTGATGTCGCTGTACCGGCAGGTGGGCATCGACGTGGTGAAGACGTCGCAGCCCCAGAAGCCGGCCGGGATGACGATCGGGATTCCTGACCTCCGTTGCTATTTCAGGCGGAACGACCCGGACTCGATCATCACCTGGTGGCACGAAGTGAAGAGCTGGAAGTCGAGGAAGAGACCGACACCGGGACAGATCAAGTTTCACGAGATGGTGCGCAGCTACAACGAAGAGGTGATCGTCGGCGGCGTGAACACCGCCATCGAGTGGATCGACATCCACGGCATCGTCACCATGCCGGCGTTGGTTGGGCACTGGTAGGTGTTTCACATGAAACGGAAGGAGCGGATTATGATACCCGAAGTCACGGCCGAAGAGATCGAGGCTGGACGGAAGGCCTGGCCGCACATTCCTGACGAGCAGCTCCCCGACGAGATCCGTCGGGCGAAGATCAGCACGGACATGCGCGAGCGGGCTGCTCAGCACCTGGAGAACCTGAAGCGCACGGCGCGGCGCGAGCGCATTGCGGCCGGGATGCCGGAGTTTGGCGACTGCGACGCGCAGCACGACATCGTGTGCCCGCACTGCGGTAACTGGATGCCGGGCGAGATCCTGCCCGTCCACCAGCTGACGCCGAACCACATCCAGCGCCGGCACTTCGAGGTGGAGTGCGCGCACTGCAAGGAACACATCGGCTGCAAGGCCGAGGTGCGGTTCAGCTTCACGACGTTCAAGCTGGACGTGATCGAGGAGCAGGCCAGTTGAGCGCCACCGCGTGCTGTTGGCGGTGCCGGACCGATTGGCCCGTGCGGAGGATGCGTCGATGGGCTCGGCACCTGGTGTGTGAGCTCTGCCACCGCGCGCTCATTTACCCGAGCTCAGTGCTTAGATAGACGAAAACGCAAAAACCGTGTCAACCCCCCGTGGATCTGTAGGAAATCCGCGGGGGGTTTTTTCGTTGCCGCATAGATTTCCGAAATTCCGAAAACACGAAAGTTATATTTCATATACAGGCCATGTGTTTTCACATCAACCGAGGAGGTCTCTCATGGCTAAGAAGAACTACGACCTGATCGTTCCGCAGGTGATAATGGAACGGCGCTGCAGCGTGTGCAGCAGATGGACCGAGCAAGCCACGGTGCAGCATGGAGGCTACATCGACTTCGCGAACCCGAGCCCGAAGACGATGAGCCTGGGTCACCGGCCGGTGCTCTACGGCAAGCGCCGCTACAGGCTGGTGATGTACTCGAAGCATCGGGCCATCAGGCGCAAGGCCTCGGTGGCCGAGCGAGAGAAGTACGCCGACCTGATCGCGCGGGCCCGCTCAGAGAAGACCGGGCTCAGCGGTAAGCCGGTGAAGGCGTAGGGGCTGGGGGGCCTCCTTCACCGGAGGCCCTCAAGCTGTTCGGAAAGCGCCGCCCTCAACCCGTTGGAAACTTGATCGTTGCTCAGCGCGTCGAGCAACAGCTTCTGCTTCGCTTGCAGCTCGGGCGACGACTGCCCCTGACGGTCGAGCACGTCCTGGAGGAGCAGCGTTACCTCGAATGAGGATCTCCTTATAGGCTGGCTCATTCAGCAGACTCCTGAAGTCGTGGAAGTTGTTGGGGGTCTCTTCCCCCAGCGCGTAGGCCATGCCCCATAGCGTCTCCTGTGTTTCCTCGGGGGTCCACTGCACGCCGGTCAGGCGGGTGAGCTGGTCGGCCATCTGATCCGCGCCGGCGCGCGCGGCCACCTCGGGCGGCAGATCCTTGGGCTGGCTGGCACCGCCTCCCCCGAACAGCCTCTCAGCCCAAGCGGACAGCTTGGCCAGCCAGGTCTTCAGCGTCGAGTTGGACGTTTCCTCGATCAGGTTGAGGGCGAACTGCGTGGCGTTCGGCTCGCTCTTGGCGAAGCCCACCGGGTCGCCGCCGATCAACACCTCGACGGCGTTGTCCGCCCACGGCTCGACCGCCTCCAGGGCCCGCCGTTCACGAAGGGGGAGATCGAGCAGCTGCTCCCGCAGGATGTGCTCGCCGGCGCGGGGGTCGAGCTCCGTGAAGCCGAACTCCTCGCGCGCCCGCTGCACCAGCCCGCGCGCCGAGGGCCTTGGGCTCGCGATCTCATCGGACGGGACACTGTTGCGAATGATCGTGAACACCGACTCGGCGTCCACCGGCCGGCCCGCCCGCACCCATGCGTTGTAAATGTTCAGGGTGTTCACGACGTTCTGCTTTACCGGCTGGATGGGGTTGACCACCGTGAGCAACGAGACGAACCGCGTGGCGTCCGGCCCGAAGATCTCCGTGGCCACCTCCGCAACCTGCTTGAACCAGTTCGTGTTCGCCACGGCCGAGGCAGCCGCCTGGTTCACCTCGCCCACCGATGGCAGCGCCTCGATGAGGTCCATGAATCGGCGCGCGGTGGACTGGCGGAAGTTCACCGCGTCCTCGGGCCGCAGGTACTTCGCCACGTAGCCGATACCGGACACGTCGCGGTTGGGTCCGGGCCGCGCGTCGACCTCCCCGTTCACCGAGGCGAGGTGCTCCGGCAGCGCCTTCCGTGGGGGCGAGAGCCCGGCCAGGGCGCCGAGGGTGGACGCCATGGCAATGTCCTCGCCTTCACTGCGTCGTGGAGCCGCAGCGGCGGCCCCGCCGGCTAAGGCTCCGGCGAGAACGAGCTCGGGGAGGACTTCGGATCGGGCACGATCGGCCTCCCGAGCTCCCCGCCTGATCTCGTCGATGAACTGCCGCGATTGCTGGGCGACGTTGGGATCGCCGAGGGAGGCTCCAACGCTTCCGAAGATCGGTCGGACCTCACGCTCGTGTAAACGAAGGAGCCGCTCAAGCGCCTCTTGGTCTCCAGCGAAGGCGGCCCGATACGCCGTAGGGCCATCGAGCAGGTTCCCTTCCACGCGGACCAATTCGAGGTCGACCTCCCGGCGCATCCGGTCGGCCGCCTCTCGGACCAGGGCCGCGTAATCCTGTTCCGAGACGTCACTGAAGTTACGATAGATCGCCCGCCCCTCAAAGAACGTCGAGCCAGCGGAGAGCGGAGCGAACGATGGATCGGTGCTCGTGATCTGGTGGAGCTCGCGGAAGTCCGCCGGGTCCAGGTTGCTGCCGTTGGGGCCCGCGATCACATAGGCCCGGCCAGGGTTCACCGGGTTGACGGCGTCGTCGCCGATCAGCCGGAACCAGACCGCCGCGTTCTGTCCCTCGACGATCCCGTGGGCTGCCGCGCGCTGTTCGATCAGCTGGGCCGGCACGTCCCCCAGGTTGTAGATCGTGTTGGGGTTGATCGCGCCCTCGAACACACCAAGGCCCTCGCTCGTGCGCGCCACCGCCGGAGTGTCGAATCCGCTCCGCACCGCCGACTCGCCCATGATCTCCTCGATCGCCGGGAAGACCCGCATCCGCACCTTCCGGGTCAGGTCCACCCGTTGCCGTGCGGTGAGACCGCCCGTGCCCTGGATCAACCGCTCCGAGATCGACTCCTGTGGAATGATCCCGCCGCGGCCGGTGAAGGCCGCCTCGCCCAGCCGATCGGACCGGCCGATCATCGAGAAGAGGTCTCCCTCGTCGGGCACGTTGCGGGCGAGGTCTGTGGTGGTCCTGTTGGCGCCCAGCGCGACGCCTGGCGACGTTCCGCGTCCTCGGGGGAGCAGGGGAGACCCCCCACCCACATCCCGCGGCACACGCGGACCTCGGGCCCGCCGCAACCCAGCCGCCGCCGCCTCCGTGAGCGCGCCGGTCAGCAGGTCGATGCCGACCTCCGTGGCCACCCGCGCGTCCGGGTCCTCCGCGAGAGCTGAGAGACCCCGCGAGACCGGCCCCTCGCGCCCGGCCCGCTCCAGCAGCGCGCCCAGCGAGCCCACCGTCGATTCCTCGGGCCCGGCGGAGGCCTGGACCGTGGCCAGTGGCAGCGAGCCCACCAGGCCGGCGGCTACCCGCCCGCCACCGAGGGCTCGCACCCCAGCGCGTGCCGGCCCACCAGAGGCCAGCATCTGCACCACGTCGCCGGCCAGCCGGCCGCCGAGCCGTAGCCCCACCTCGCCCAGGCCTTGCGGTGGCAGGGCCCCCCGAACGAGATCGTCGCCGCGTTCCACGATCGGCTCCAGCTCGTTGGCGATGAAGTTGGACAAGACCTCGGGACCGAACCGCTGGATGAGGTTGGTGAGGCCCTCGGCCGTGGCGAACGCACTCTCGCCGATGCCGAGACCCACCTGGCCGAGCGAGCGCCCGCCCGTGCGCGCCAGGCGAGAGAACGCCTCGCGAGGATCGAGTGGCCGGACGGAGGTGCCCATCTACCCGCGGATCAGCGCCCCGAGGCGCGTCTCCCGTCCCGTGGCCACCGCAGCGGCTTCTCGGCCGAAGAAGCCGCCGACGAAAGCCTCCCCGACCCGTCTGCGATCGAGCTTCTTCATCAGATTGACCTGCTGGAGCTCCAGCCGGCGCAGCAGAACCAACATGCTCCCGCGCTCCCTCAAGGTGAGCGCCTCGCCGATCCGCTCGCCCACCTGCGGCAACAGCCCGCGCTCTGCCTTCAGCACCGCCTTCTGCGCCTCGCCCAGTGCCGCGCCAGCGAACCCCGTGACGCCACCACGAGCGCCGCCCGTGGCGAGCGCCCCGGCGAAGTCCGCGCCGCCCACCAGGTCGCCGAAGGCGGCCAGCCGGCGTGCCGTGTCGCTGCCGCCGCCCGCCTGGGCCGTCTTCGAGAACACGTTCTCGATCTCCGCCCGGCGCAGGATCTCCTGGAGCGTGTCATCGTCGGGGAACAGCAGCTTCATGTTGTCACCGAAGTCGAGCGTGGGCGCGGTGAAGCGCCGCTGCGACTGCCGATTGGACGCGATGCCGCGGATGTCGTCGATCAGCCCGTCGAGCATCGCCAGGCGGAAGTTGTTCGCCGCCCGGTCCCCGCCCCGGCGCTGGAAGAACGCCAGCTGTTCGGCGATCTGCTCCGTGGAGTCGCGCCAGGCCCGCGGCGCCGCTTCGAGGGCATCCCGCACGGTGGCCAGGCTGGCATACCGGCGGTTGGCCTCCTTGAAGCCGGGGATGGCCTTCTCCATCAGCTCGGTCATCTCCCGAGCCGCCAGGCGGAAGGAGCGCGCTCCTTGGGGGTCGTTGCGGCGCAGCCGATCGGCCGCGCGCCCCAGCGTTTTGCGCACGCGCTGGAGCTCGTCGAAGGTTGGCGGCAGACGGTTCGGGTCGACCATCTGCTCGATCGCGTCGATCGCGCGGAAGGCGCGCGCGACTCGTGGCCGTTCGAGGAAGGCCTTGAGCGCATCCACCGCCTGTGGGTTCTGGCCCTGTTGGAGCAAGTCGCGGAACTGGCGCCGCAGCGGCTCGTAGACCTCAGCACCGAGATCTTGGAGCTCTTGCGTCACCTCTTCGAGCGCCACCTTGACGTTGGGTGGCCCTCCAGAAGCCTGTTCGAGATCGCGAATCAGGCGCCTTGCCTGCCCCGCTTGCCGTCGAGCGAATTGCTCGCCGGCCACCTCGCGAGCCTGGGGGCTGGCGCTCACCGCCGTATCCAGCAGGCTCTGGGTCTCCGGGGAAATATCCGCCAGCGTCGACTGGCCCGGTCGCGCGGACTCGATCTCCGTGAGCGCGCGACGCGCCGCAGCGAAGCCGCCGGGCCGTGATCCCAACGCCCCAGCGAGCTCTCTGTCCGCGATCTCCACGACCCGTTGCTCGGGCCGGAAGTTCGCCGCGCCGATTCGCCGGGCCGTCCGAATCCCGGTCCCGACCGCCGGCAGGGCGCCACCGACCACACCGCCCACCAGCCCACCCACACCACCCGGCCCCGCCCGATCCAGCAGTCCGCCCTCGGCCCGACCGACGGACTCCACGGCGCCCTCGACGCCGCCCGCCGCCGCCCCACGAGCGATCCCCGGCAGGAAGCCCGTCTGGGGGGACTTCGCCCGCGCCGCCGACGTCAGGCCGCGAGCGCCCCGAGTGCCGGCGCGCGCGATGGCCGCCCCACCCAGGAACGACGTGGCGACCGCTCCGCCGATCTCCGACATCAGCGCGATCCGCGGGTGCGCCGCACGGAACCGCTCTTCGTTTGCGCGGACCGCCTCGGTGGCCTCGGCGAAGTTGCGCCCGCCAGGAACCAACGCAGCGCCGACGCCGGCGAGCTCATCGGCGAAGCCGAACGTGGCGCCCTGTGCCGCGGAGCGGAACACGTCGCGCAGTCGAACCTTTTCCGCCTCACGCCCCGCCTGTCCCTCGGTGAAGGCCAGATCCCGCACGTCGGGGGACTGGCGCAACGCCGCCGCGCTGGTGAACAGCCCGGCAGACTCATCACGAATGAAGTTGTCGACCTCGTGGGCGGTCGCGCCCCGACGCAAGGCCTCGGTGGCCCGCTGCATGAGTCGGCGAAGTTGTTCTGGGTCCATTACTGTCGCCCTCGGCCAGGGTTGCGAGTCGGCGGGGGCGGGAAGGCGTCATCGCCCAGGAGCTCCCGCACCGTCTCGGCATCAGCCGCCGCCGCTGCTTCGTTGCTGAACCGCTCGAACGGACCAGGGCCAAGCGCGCCGCTGATGTCCTCCGGGTCCAGGCCCTGAATCGACCCACGCTGGATCGCCGCGTTGCGGAACTCCTGGAACGTCAGGGACCGCTCCTCCATGAGCGCGCGCCCCATGGCCAGGATCTGCCCGGCCAGCTCGATGTCCAGTGTGCCATCCCGCGCCTTGTTGAGCGCCGTCTTGATCCGCTGATCGAACGCGCCCAGCGCCTCGACCGCCCGGAGCTCCTCGCCCCGCACCACCGAGCCCGGATCGTTCACCCGCGCGAAGCCGCTCAGCAAGCTGAAGCCGCCCGCCGGGTTGCCCTCCCGGAGCTGATTGAACCCCTGCTGCATCGAGCTGAAGCCGTTCGCGGCATCCACCAGGTCGCGTGTGTCCGCGCGGAGCCCCTGAACGATCTGCTGCGTCAGCGTCGCGTCGGCGCGTCGCTGAGCAGCCGTCTCCTGGCGTTCCGCGCGCACGTCCACCGCGGCCAACTGCACCAGCTGGTTGCGCCGTGCGCGGAGCTCGGCGACCCGATCCTCCAAGGACATCGCCTGGAAGCCGGGTGAAGTAGTCGTCTCGCCCTCGCCCAGCTCTTCGAGCTCGCCGGTCAGGAACCGCTCCTCGGCGCGTCCCTCCACGCCCTCCTCCGCTTGCTGGAAGATCCCCTGCACCACGTCGTTGGGCGGGTTGCCCGCCGAGATGGCGGCCACCGCCTGCGGAATGAGCTCCCGGATGGAGTCGCCCATCCGCTGGTTGCCCTGCAGCTCCTGCTGTCGGGCTGCACGCTCCAGGAGGTCCGCGGTCTCCTCGGCCGCGAACGAGCCGGCGGCGAAGGCCTCGCGCTGCCCGCCCCGTGGATCAAAGAACAGGGGCCCGAGCTGGGGATCTGCCCCGAACTGCTGGAGCTGGGGCCGGGGGATCTTGGGCTGCTGTGGCGCCAACGCATCAGCCAGCGCGTCCGGCACCGTCGGCGGCGCCGCGTCCGGCACCCCCACCTGGGCTTCCGGCGCCTGGGCGCTCACGCCGATGTCGGGCAGCCGCACCGCTTGCCCTCCCGGCGCGAAGACCTGCTCCGGTTGGCGGATGAACGGTGGAGGCTGGAAGCCGGCGGCCTCCTCCGGCCCACCGGGCGTCACCCCACCGGGCGGCGTGACGGGCCGACCGGGCTCCTCTCCCGGCGCGGGGGGCCGGTCACCCCTCACCTGGCCGCGTGCCGATTCGAGTGCGGCTTCGAGCGCGGGGGAGGGGGGCGTCGGGCCAGGGGGCGCTGCCGCCTGGTCCCCTCCGGTCTGCTCGGCGTCGAACTCCGCCAGGCGTCTCTTCCGTTCACCCGCGGTGATCTGCGTCGGATCTCTCAGGATGTCGAGCCGTGCCTGCCGGCCGCGAATGCCGAGCTCCTGCTCCAGTGCCCGATTGCGCAACTCTGCCTGACGCTGTTCCGTCTCGAACTCCGCGCCCCTGCGCCGCGCCTCGGCGACGTCCTGGACGAAGCCGAACGCGCCTTCAAGCGCGCGGCTGAACGTGTCGCCGAACTGTGGGCCCGCTATGGGCACCACGCTCGGCCGGAACGGGACGCCCATTAGCCGAACCTCTTGTCAGCTTTGGACCGCTTGTCCTCGAACCGGTCCCGGCCACCGAACGCGCTGGAGGCGTCCTGGGGGATCTGGAAGCTGTTGCCACCACCACCACCGCCGAACGCGCCGCTCACTGCCTGGCCGACACCGAGTCCGGCGAACGGATTGCCGGTGGCGATGCCCGTCGCGAGGCCGGCGGCACCACCGAGCAGCTTGCCGAAGAGCCCGCCGCCCTGCCGGCGCGCGTTCTCCTCCGCCGTCGCCCGATCGAGCGAGCCGCCCAGCAGGTTGACGAAGCGGTTCTGCGTGGATTCGCCGAAGGTGCCGATCTGGCCGATGTTCTGGAGGTTGAGCTGCTGGGCCTGCAACGCATTGCGCGCCACCGCGTTGGCGACCCGGTCGTTGAAGTCCTCGAAGATGCGACCCCGGTCGATGTCGAAGAAGCCGGTATCGAGCCGGCCCCCGCCCACCGCCTGGCCGCGCGCGAACTCCAGGTTCTGCTGAAGCTGGGGCCTCAGCCCGCCGACGATGCCCCGAGCCGACTCCTCGGCCGCCGACTGCGCGTCGAACCCGAGCGATCGCTGGAAGAACTCGTTCTGTGCCAGCCCGCCCAGCCGTTCCTGCTCCTGGAGGGCGCGCTGGGAACGACTGACGTTCGCCTCGAAAGTTCGTGAGAATCCCATAGGTCACTCCGCCGCTGTGGACTCGCGCACGATCTCGAACTCGATCTCTGGCGCGTCGATGATGAAGTCGCCCACCCCCAGGCCCCCTACAGTATCCACCTGCAGCTGAAACCAGCTACCGCGCAGAGAGGTACGCAGCGCGTCGGGATCGGCGCCGTCGTCGAAGGGCAGGGCAAGCGAGAAGTTGAACTTGAAGGTGCGGCGCGTGCCGATCACCTCCGCGATGGCCACCGTCTGCCGCAGGTCGGGGTTGCCACCGGTGCCGTCGTAGACCACATCGTCGACGATCGGCGTGAACTGCACCGTGAGCGCGTCCATGTCAGACGTGAAGCCCACCCAGAATTGCGTGAAGATCCCCTCGCCCTGGAAGCCGGCCGGGAAGAAGCGCGCCGTCTTGGCGAGCTGCACGATGTCGTCGCCCGGTGGCACCTGCGAGGGCCCGGCGCCATCAGTGGCCCCAGTGCCCCAGATCCACACGTCTGCCGACGTGTCTTTGCGTCCGAGGAACAGGTTGGGTATCGGCGTGCCTGGCATAAGCTTATGGCCCGAAAATGTTGCAGGCGTCGTGGCCTGACCACCGCGAGTAGTCGAAGATCCCCGGCGAGCACTCCACCCGGTGACGCACCGCTGCGCGGATCAGGTCCGCGGTCATCCCACCGATCGGAAAGATGCTGCCGCCGGTGGCCCACACCCCAGCAGGGTCGCCGGGATTGGGGAGCCAGGTCGTCGGCGCCTGGGTCTTGTTGGCAAACCACGTCTCCGTGAGGTGCCCAAGGGGCACAGCATCGGGCGCTGCGGTCGGTGGCGGACACACCCGCGGGAAGTTGGGATCGCTCGCCACCGGCGTGGCCGTGTTGGCCCACGAAGTAATGACGGAGAACGCCCCACCCGAGCAATCGGCGGTGAACGCCGTGGGCGGATCGGGCCCGGCATGGCAGGGCAGGATGTTACTGAACGGGCCATCGGGCGCGTTGCCCGGCGCCAGGAACCGCATTCTGTAGCTGTGCAGCTGTTCGGGCACCGGGGAGCTGTCGAGGTATGACGTCGAGGCCGCCGCCAGCGCCGGCTCGATCACCGCGAAGGGCCCCTGAGACTGGTTCGCCGTGTCGGGCGGGCCCATACCGGTGCCGCCGATGTCCTGCACAGCGGTGTCACCGATCGTGAACCGCTGGATTTCGACCTCCATCACCAGGAGCTCGTGGTCTGCCGGGATGGTGATCGGGACACGGATGGTCTCGACGCTGGCGTTGACGCGCTCCCACTTGCCCTCGTTGTTGCCACCGCGACTGGGGAGGATCGGCGCCGAGACGGTGGTGAAGAGGCCCGGCACGTAAGCGGGCGGATTGTCCGGGCAGGCCGGGCACGCCGGGTCATTCCAGGTGTCGGGATCGCCGCTGCCGAATCCGGGCGTGAAGGCGCCACCGCCACGGTAGCGCATCGAGACCTCGTACTCTTGCGCCGGCTTCAGCCCCGTAACGGTCACGGTCTGCTCGAAGTTCGGCCCGCCCGCCGCACGCGCCGGCGCCAGAGAGATGTCGGGCTTCTTGATCCAGCCGCCGGTGCCGTCCACATCCTTGACGTGCACCTCCAGCACCTCGTTGGTGCCGAGCCCACCGCCGCCGGTGTTGAAGATCTCGAACTCGATGGTCGTGTCGGTGGGGATCGGCAACGCCGGCGGTGGCCCCACGACGCCACCACCCATGCCATCGTTCGCGCCGCCCACCAACGGCCAGCCCACGGGCGCCACGCCGCCGCCCGACGTCACACTGGTCGGGAAGAAGGAGCCGCCAGAGAACGGCTCCGCGTTGGCGCCGAGCTCGTAATAGCTCCAGCGCAGCCGGTTGGGCTGGCGGATCGAGAGCGCGTAAACGCGCCGGCCCCAGACGAACATGACCACGCGATCGGTGGCGCTGTAGACGGCGAAGGCCTCCTGGGGCTCGCTCTCCGCCACCAGCGTCGCCGGGTCCGGGCCGCCGATGTCGAGCGGGATCGCCAGGTCGATCGACTCCCCACCGGCGGACATCCGGGGGCCCTGCGTGCTCCAGAAGAACACCGCCCCGGCCACCGTAACGGCCAGGCGCGAGCCGATGCAGCCGAAGAGCGTATCGGCCGGCCGGATGCCGAACGTCTCGGGGGAGTAGCCGAAGATCTCGAAGGTCTCGGTCTCCTTGAACACGAGCAGCAGGTTGCCGGCGGTGCGGCACACCATCACCGGCTCAGACCGTTGGCCGGCGTGGAAGAAGTGGCGCGGATCGAAGAGCGTGGGATCTCCCGCCAGCGAGACGCGCACCACGTCCGGCCGATCGGGATCGGCGTCGGTGCCGTAGCCCCAGCCTACCAGGTAGGAGAGGTGACGGGTGACGCCCCGGAACTTGACGGGCGCCTCCGTGCCGTCATCGTCGAGATCCGCCTCCAGGTCAATGATCTCGGGGGAGGTCAGGCCGCTCCAGACCCTCGTGGCGTTGCGCGACGTGAGGACCGGCTCATCGTGCGCGATGAACATCCGGTTGAACGTGTCGACCATGTGCACGCTCGGCGGATCGAACTGCGCACCGCCATCGAGCAGGAACAGCCGGCCATTCGGATCGCCACTCGCGACCGGCGTCACCGTCACCCCGTCCAAGCTCAGGAAGTTGAGGAAGGCCTCCTTGCTGGTGTCATCGAACCCGACGGCCATCCCGGCCGACTCCGAGCGCAGGGAGTGCAACCCGAGCACGCGATCGAGCGCCGCGGGGACGTTGTCCGTCAGCGTGGAGCGCCGCTCGTAGCCCTTGCGGATCTCCGCCTTCCCCTCGAACAGCAGGACGTTGCGGAGATCCTCGAACTGGGTGGCCTGCAGCTTGGTGACGCCCGTCGCTCGATCGAGGCCCTCGCCGAAGGGGATCGGCAGCTTCTGCCGTTCAAGCCGGCCCATTCAGCCGACCCGGTGCATGGAGAGCCCGCAGCTCGTGAAGATCACATCGGCACTCGGCGTCTCGATCGCAACCCGGAAGTCGATGAGGTCGGCGGCCGTGAGCGCGAACACATGCGAGAGCGCCACCGCGCCGATGTCGGAGCCATTCGACACGAACACATCGAACTCCAGATCGGTGGCGACGGCGTTGAGGAACGCGATGAATTTCGCGGTCTTGTTGTTGGAGCCGAGATTGAACGACGCGAAGAAGCTCAGCAGGTAGAAGCCGTCCACGCCGACCGTCAGCTGGCTGTTGGCCAGGCTGGCCTGGGCGCCGACCAGGTTGACGTCGATCGACTGACTGGAGACCACGTCGAACACGTCGATGAGCACCGGCGTCGCGCCCACACCGACGATGGTATCGGGCCCGCCCGCAACGGTCTGCAGCAGCCCCGCGTAGCCGCCCATGGCGGACGCCATGAGGTCGCGGACCTCTTGGGGTGAGATGTCCCCCGTGACGTTGTCGGCCAGCAGCGCGGCCAGGTTGGCGATCGTGCGTTCTTGTTCTGCCATTATTGGAACCCTCCATCTTCAAATCCGGCGTCAAACGCGGCGGCCGGCTCCGGCGGACAGCTGGAGTCCGCCCAGGTCGTGGGCCCGGCACAGGGGTCGCACTCGCTCCAGGGATTCAAGAGCTGCGCATCCTGGAGCAGCTGGTAGATGTAGAAGTCGCTCACGCCAGAGCCGACGATGGCGTTCGAGAGCCCGATACGCCGATGGTCGGCGTCCCGGATGTCGGCACTGAGCACCCTAAAGCCGAGATTGGTGGGACTCGCTCCCGTGAAGGCGTCGGCGACGATCATCTCCAGCGTCACCCCGTCGGCGGCCACGTTGCAGGTGAATTGCTTCTGCGTGGCGCCCCCGATGGCGACACTCCCCCAGTTCAGCGTTTCGGCGATGGCGCCACCGGCGAGGCGCCGGATGGCGACCATGTCCGCGAACGACGCGCTGGTACGTTGCCAGCCGACCCAGACGCCCTCACCGTCGTATTCATTGCCGGGCCCCACGGTCCCACTGCCACGGATGAAAAAACCAAAGAGCCCATTGGCCAGGGTGTCGTCCACCGCCCCCTTGATCGCCCGGCCAAAGATCGTGAATGGTCCCGTGAAGACCACCGCCGTCACGTCCGCGGTGGAACGAATAAACGCACCGGCACCCCCCGACTGTCGTTGGGTACGAGTCGGGTCGGCGGGCGGCCCTCCGCCCAGCGTAAACCAGCTGCCATCGTACTCCCAGCCGGCGATGCCGAGGTCGGGCGTGTGGAGATCCAGCTCCTGTCCGAACGTGTCGGTGAAGTCGTCGAAGGCAACAACGGCCAGGGGCATCGGCTACCGCGTCGCGGTCGGGATGGGCTCGCTGAAGCGGTGCGCCTGGTCGATGGCGAAGCCGCGGATGTCCTCCAGATAGTTCGCCAGCGCGTCGGCTTCCTCTTGGTCGAGGATGCCCTTCACGGCGGCCTTCACCTCGGGGCTCAGGTCGATCGTCTTGCGGATCAGATCCTTGGTGAGGTCGATGACCAGCAGCTCCTGGTGCTGTTCGAGCAGCTCCAGGACGGTCGTGCCGTCCTCGCCCACCAGCGGCATGTCAGGCACGCGCGGGTAGTAGACGTCCAGCGAGATCACGCCCTCCAGGTCCAGGTCAATGCCCCGGATGATGAAGTCGCGCAGGGTCGCGCGCGGTGCGATGTCGGCGGCCTGGTCGCCGATGCTGATGATGTGGACCTCGGTGCCCGTGGGGTGGACGCCCGTGCCGGGATCGTTGATCTCGATGTACTGGACGCCGGCGGCTTGATCGACGGGCGCGACGGCGGTGGCCAGGTCCCGCAGGTCGAGGCACCCGTTGGCGTCGATGTCGCCCGTCGCACACCGGCCGTAGTAGTCCGGGTTGCTCTTCGAGGCGAGGCAGAAGAGCTGCTGCTGCCGGATGCCGATGCGACGAAACATGGGCAAGCGGGTTGACGGGAACTCCGCATCCCACTCCAGCGTGCGGGCGAGCGTGGCGATCACGACGTCTTCGTAGGTCATCCGCGGCCTCCCGCCAGCAAGGGGATGAGCTCCTCGATGTTTATCACTTTCTTGTTGCCGAACCGCCGGCGGACGTTGCCCGTGGCGTGCTGGAGGAAGCCCACGTAGCGGGTGAGCCAGTCGTTCCGATCAGCGATGAGGGCCGGCGTCTCCTCACCCTGCCGGCCGTCCTTGTTGGCGAACTCGATGGCCACTTCCAGGTGCATGAGCTCGTTGAAGTCCTCGCGCCACAGCGGGTCCAGGGTGTCCGGCGTCAGGTTCGTGATGAGCACCGGCCGGCGCGCGTTGTAGAAGTCCAAGGAGCCCGCGGGCGTGCCGGCGCTGTTGGTCACGGCCGTGAAGACGTGGGCCCACTCGTACACGCTGAGCTTGGAGGGCTCCGCCTGGCGGTCGTCGAACGGGACCACCACCACCTCGGCGCCGTCGCTGTTCTGCTCCAGGCGCTCCACGCTGAGCGCGCTCTCCGGCCGCGGCCAGGTGCCCGCCGCCTCGGCGACGTTGGCGATCTCGGCGAAGAAGCCCGGATTCACCCGCGCAGCGACCTCGAACAGGCCGCTCAGCCGATCGTTCACCCGCTTGATCTGCTCGGCGGGCGAGAAGTTGCCCGGTTCGTTCTTCGAGCTCTTGGCGAGGGCACCGTTGACGATGTCCTGCCCGGTCGTGGTAACTGCCATTACGGCCCCGCCGGGAAGGTGTCGAGCGTCTTGATGCGGTTCGCCTTCTTGCGGAGGCCCATCTCCGTGAGAAACTCGGTCTCCCGCTGGAGGTGCTCCCCCTGGTACGTGCGCGAGTCGATCGCCGGCAGGGTCGGGTCGGCGTGGCCGCGCTTCGCCATGAATCGTGCGAGGTAGGCCACCAGGACGTCCCGACCACTGTCCGGCATCGGGTCGAAGTCATCCGCCAGGCCTGTCGGGCCCGTGGGCTGCGGGATGATCGAGAGGTGCAGGAACAGGAAGCCCGACCAGTCCTGGGCGCTGCCCTGCAGGAAGAGGCGCGTGCCCCGAATCCAGCCGGAGAGGGCCGGCCGGCTGAAGAGCCGCGCGTTCTGGCCGATGAGCCAGAACTTCGAGCGATCGCCGGGGTCGATCTCGTTCTGCGGCTCGATCTCCCCATCGGGGAGCACGTAGAGGTAATCCCCGAGGTCGAAGCCGTTCGCGAAGTCGAACGTCAGGATGTCGACCGCCACATCGCTGGCTGCATTCTGCAGCACGGACGAATTGACGTTCGTGATTTTCTGGAACAGCCGCCGCTTGTAGCTCTGCAACTGGCGGAGCAGCAGCGCGTTGGGAGTCCGCGCCGGCGAGAACGCCATGTGCTCGTCGCGTGCGGCCTCGATCACTTCCAGTGCCGTGATCGTCATGGCCGGCTACTTCAGCAGAGCCTGGAGCTCGTCGAGCACCTCATCGCGTGCGTCCTCGGCCTTTGCCATCTCGGTGCCCAGGAACAGCTTGATCGCCGTCTTCCGTGGCCCACCCGATCGCGCCTTCTCCAGGCCGATGAACTCATCGAGCAAAACGTGGTTCTCGGCCAGCGCCGCGGCCATCTGCTTGACCGACGTCGTGGAGGCCTCGCCACCATCTTCAGGCACCGGTGCTGTGCGCGCCGCCTCCGCGTCAGCTGCGGCCTCCGCCCTACTCAGGTCGGCGGCCATCTGCGCGGCCTTGCGCGCCCCGAACTTCCGAGGCCCGAACTTTTTCTTCTGCGACTGCCGGATCTGGTCACGGGCGAACGCCGCCTGGCCGATCTTTCGAGGTCCGAACTTCGGGGCCATGGTCGTCTCCTTAGCTGGCTCGGCGCTTGAGCAATCCGCCCAGGCCGGTGAAGAACTTCTCACGGCGCACCCGCTTCAGGATGATCTTGCGGTCCGCGTGCACCATGTCGAGCACCTGCGCGATCTTCTTCTTCAGCTTCGTATCCATCATGCCCATCTCGTGGCGCAGCATCAGCCGATTCCACGCCGCGTCCGAATTGGGCCAGTGCCGATAAACCCACTCCTGCAGCCGGAACTGCGCTATCCAGTGGCCCCAGCTCGCCTCGTTGTAGATGCGGGTGAGCTGTTCCCACTCGTGCGTGCGGGCGTTCACGTCCCAGAGCAGCACCCGCCGGAAGCCCTGCGCCTGCAGCATGGCCTTCCGCAACGTCGGCCACATCACGCCCTCCTGCTGGCACCTGAGCAGCTCGACCTCGCCGGCCAGCCTCGCCGGCGTGGCTGGGTCCACGCGCCCGAGCCACCAACGGTCCTTACCGACGTGCACGAGCTCGGTGAGAGGGTCGATGGCCCGGAACTGCGCGATCACCTCGGGCGGCGCCTCGTAGAACGTCGAGACGTCGGTGAGCCTATCCGAGCGTGCCACCGACTTTGCCGCGTCCGCGTCCGCTCTTCGTGCCCGAGTCCGTCGTAGCGACCGCATCGCTCATCTGGTTCGGGCCGCCGCGCGCCTGGCCTGCCGTCGTGATCCGCCCCGCCGTGGCCGCTTGCTGTGCCGGCTTCTTCGCGCTCGGGCTCTTCGGCCCAGCGCCCGCCCTTGGCGCCTTGCCGGGGAACTCGCGCCCGGACACGTTGCTCTCCAGCCGCGAGCCGCCGGAGCCTTGCGACGCGCCGGCCATCTTCGTGCGATTCAGGCCCCCGGTCGACATCTCCGAACGCCTCGGTGATTTCTGAAGACCCACGTTATCCCCCCTTCTTGGCGACGCCGGCCACGGCCACGCCCGAGATCGTCTGGGCTCCGCGTCCTGCGCCTGGAATGGTCACTGGGCCCTTCCGCCCACCGGGAGCTGAGCTCTTCGAGCCCCCGCGCTGGCGTGCGCCCGCTTTCGCCGAGCCGTTCACGCCGCCTGGCGTTGGTGACCCGGTGTTGGTGCCGCGGTTCGGTCCCGACTGGCCGGCGTTCTCCGAGGCCATGTCCCGACCCGTCCGCAGGGTATTGGGCGCACCCCCGTCATCGGGTCGCGCCAGGTTCGATCCTGCTTTTCTGCCCTTTGGCATACTGCCTCCTTTAGACGACTTGCGCCGCAGTGAGCCCGGTAGCCACGTCGGGACCGGACTCGCCCTGGAGCGGGAACTTGCGATACCCGAGGGTCAGCTTGCCGTCGGTGATGGTGGCCGCACCGACCGAGCGCACGGTGGCGACAAGGAAGTCGCCTTCGATGCCCACCAGGTTCCCCACCTTCGCCACGGTCAGCCGCCGATTCGCGCCGAAGTCCAGGTTGGCCTGCACGGCATCCGGCGTCGCCGAGATGGGCGCGTCGACGAAGATCCCGCCGCGATCGACAAGGTCGAAGCTGTCGACGAGAGCGGCGTTGGTGAGGGTCGTGCCCGCGATGAAGTCGCCGCCATTGGCTTCGATCGTCAGCACACCGACCAGCCCGTTGAGGGCATCCGGCGCCGGCGCGTTCTTGAGAGCGTCGTCCTGGCTGAGGAACGCCATGACGCTTGCGGCGGGCTTCGTGGTTATCACCTGCGCGCCGTCGATCTGCACGGTCCACGCGCCCCAGAAGGTATCGCTGACCTGCGCGGTGTTGCCGAACGCCTGGGCCGCCGTCGCGCCCACGGCCACGAAGATCCCGGCGTCCAGCTGGGTGAAGGCCTCGATGGCGAACGTGACGGCCGCGGCCGGCGTCGCCAGCGGGGCGCCCACGGCGCTCAGCTCCTTGGCGATACAGGCCCGCGCCCGAATCACGGCCGTACCCACATCCTGGGCGTACACCTCCAGGTCGGTCAGCCGGAAATTGTGGCGCATCTGATACAAGTACCGGATCTGGTCGACGTCGGTGGCCGTCGGCGCCGCGGCGATGGCGGCGATGTACTTCCGGGCCACCTCGGCGTTCCGGTCGATATTGCGATCTTGAGTAGACAACGGTCCCTCCTCGTGAAGGCGAAATGATGTGGGTCCGGGGGCCGGAGCCCCCGGAACACCACCTGCATCGCACCTGCCGGCTTAGAATACGGCCGTCAGGCCTTCGATCCGTACATTCTTGCGCGGCGCCATGCAGAACAGCTGCTCGTACATGTTGCCGACGGCGAAGAACGCATCCTTCCGACCGACCGAGTCGGTCACCCGATTCCAGATGGAGCCGGTTCTGTCGTCCCACTCCCACTGGCCCAACGTCAGGCGCCGGAAGCTGTCCGACTGCAGACCGAACGTGAGCTCGGGCGGCAGCTTGCGCGCGACCTTGAGGTCGATGGTCCGATCACCCAGCACGACCGAGAGTCCGGCCTTCCCGCCCGTGAAGGAGCGAGGATCGACCATGGTCCGGTCGCCCTTCAGGCTCTGCCAGTAGCCACGCGCAGCGGACCGCGCCATGACCCACGTATCAATGCGGCCGGCACCCTTCACCGTGACCTCATCGTCCGCGAACGTCAGCAGTTCCTCGGTGAGTTGTCCGCCCCACTGGGGCACGGACCCGTCGATGACGATCGACTTCCAGAGCCGGTTACCCGACGCCGTGCGGTCGATGTTGTTGTACGTGGCGATGATCCCGCCATCGTCCACCGCAGCCAACAGGCCGGCGATCTCGCGATCCTCGCCCGCGGCCGTGTTGCTCGACGCCCCGGCTTCGTCGCCGGAGAAGATGTAATCGTCAGCCACCACGATGCTCACGAGCGCAGCAAGCCCGGTCCACGTAAGCGTGTTGGTGTCTTCGTCGATGTCGGTGAGTTGCAACGACTGATCGCCACCGCCGGCCCGCAACGACTGACCGTCAGCCGCCGGGTCGAACACGTTCCGCTCGCCCTCCATGAACTGGAAGATCGAGCCGGTGAGTCCGTCGATGCCGTAGGTGCGATTGACCACAGCCACGAGCGTCGTGCCCACGGCCGAGGTGACGCTCTCGATTCGGGCCTTGATGCCCGATCCATCAGAGATGTACATCCGGTCGATCTCGTTCACCAGCCGGGTGACGAGATCGGGGAGTGCGCGCTCCATGTAGTTCAGGAACGCCCCTTCGTCGGACCGCACTTTGCGCATCACATCGCCCGTCATCTCGACCACACCCTGCAGCTTCCGCAGGAAGAGGCGCGAGTTCTCGAAGCGAGGATCGTCGGGCTCGGGGATGTACTCGTTCTCTGCACGCGCGCCAACGCCAGCCGGCAGCGTGAAGTAGTGAGCCATCTCGATGAATCTCCCGCCGGTGGTATCGTCCGCTTGGACGTTCATATCCACCTTGAAGATGTCCATCAGCTCCGTGTCTTCGACGATGTTGTTGATGAGTGGGTCCGAGAAGATGATCTTGAGGGCTTCGTCGATGTCCGACGTGAGCGTGGTGTCTCCGGCCATGCCGAACACCGGCGCCGCAAGGGCAACCGGTCCCGTCAGGAGATACAGCGCCAAGAAACCACAGCCCACCAGGAAGCGACTGAAGCCGACCGTGAGTCGGTTGTACTCCATTGTCACAGCTCCTCGGTGAAAGGTCAGTTCACCGGTTCGAGAGCAGCGCGCCGAGACCCTTCTCGCGCGCCAACTTGAACCGATCGCTCAGCTTCTGGCCTTCCGGCAGCTTCGGCCGAGACGCAGGGGCAGATCCGCCGGGGGGCGTGACTGCGGCTGCTTTCTTCCGCCTGGCACTCGCCGTCTTCAGCTCCTTGGTCGTGGGACGCTTCGCCTTCTTCTTCGGGGAGCTCGTGGAGCCGGCCTCCGAATTGGCGCCGTCTGTTATCGCCTTCGATGCTGCGAGAGGATCAATGCCATGGGCCCGCAACTTCGCGCTCAGCAGCACGGGCAGGTCGCCCGGTTCCACCTTCTGCAGCTGCTTCGTGCGCACCTCCGTGGCGGCTGCGAGCTCCAAGTCCTGAATGATCGCCGTGCGCCGGCTCTCCGAGATCCCGTCGGTGACCGGCACCATGTGGGCGATCGCGCCCCGGATGATCTTTGCCTGCTCTTTGCCGTACCGCTTCGCCTCGACGGCGTCGCGGAGGCTGTTCTTCGCTTCGGCCCGTGCGCCCTTGAGCTCAGCACGTAGGGTGCGGAGCTCCTTCTCATCTTGGAGCGCCGGGAACAGCTGATCCTTGATCGACGCCAGCACGGCGTCGTCCGTCACGAGCGCCAACGTGAGCAGACCGATCGTCTGCTCGGGCACGTTCTTGAGGATGAAGCCGACCGGGTCGGTCCCGATCTGCAGCTCCATCTCCTCGATCTGTGCGAAGTCGGTCTCGACCTTCGCCTCCCGCTCCTGCAGCTGGGCGCCTGCGACGGCTTGGTTCTTCAGCTGGCGGAGTCGTTCGGCCACCTCCTGGTTCTCCGCGACGATCTCGACTTCCTCGTCGCCCTCGCGCCGTGGCGGCAATCCCACCACGAGCTCGGGGTCTACATCGTCCTCGGCTTGCGCATCGGCTTCGGCAGCGCCTTCCGTTTCGGGCGGCTCGCCGCCTTCCTCGCCGGCCTCCGTTTCCTCCGCGCCTGCGTCGGCGTCAGCAGCTCCTTCTTCGTCTTCTTCGGTGGCATCCGGCTCACCTCCCTCGGCCTCGCTTGCTTCGGCACCCTCGGCTTCCGCCTCGCCGGCGGGCTTCTCGTCGCCCTCCCCCTCTTCTTTTGCCGGCGGCACGAGTGGCTCGCCCTCGGTCGATGCTCGCCTGGCTTCTGCGATCGCTGCTTCCAGTGGACTCAGTCGCAGTCCACCTTCCTGCTCTCCGCCCTCGGCGTCTGTCGATGCAGACGGGTCGGGCTTTACTGGAGCTGCCACGGTTATCTCCTTGTGGTCACACGCGATAGGCGACGCTTCCGTCGCTTGGATGTCCGGCGGCGGCGGGTGCTCACCGTGGTACGTGGCCGGCGCCGCTCGCCAGGTGGTTTTAACCGCTCGGGCACGCGGCCAGTTCGAGCGCGTGCGCTTTTTCTCGCGGTGGAGAAACTGATGGCGGCAGCCTGTTTCCGGTCGCGACCACCCTCGATCTCCCGCGCGATATTCTCACTTATGGTCTGCTGGCTCGTGCCCTTCCTGAGCGGCATCGCCTATCCCCCAGCCGGCACACCCTGGCCTGCGGCGGTCGGCGTCTCGGTGACTCCTTCTGGTTCACGACCGATCGTCCCGCCACCGGCCACGTCCTGGGAACTTGGTCCCGGCGCGCCATTGCCGTTACCGCTCGGAGCGGGGGGTCCTCCCCCCGGCGCCAGCCCGCCGACCGATCCGGCTTCCATCAGCGTGATCTGAATGATGAGGATGTGCATCTGCCGGTGCGCCTCGAACGCCGCCCGGATCTGCTCGGGCTGCTTCAGGAACTCCGGGGACTTCATAAACTCCTCATGGATCAGCAGATGGATCGAGTGGTCGTACCACTCGAACACGGGGATCTGCCGCGGGTCCATGCCCTGGAGGAGCTGGCCGTTCTCCTGCTCAGCCGTGATGCGGTCCACTCCGCCGAACTTCTTGGCCCGGTCGATGTGGGGGAACGTCGAGAGCTCGAAGAAGCGGCGCACCGACTCCGGCGTGCCCGGCGGGCCGAACAGCCCGTTCACATACAGCGAGGTGATCCGAGCCTGGCGCTCTCCGCGCCCCTCGGGCAGCATCGACTCGACGTCGGGGATGATGTTGACCTTCCCCTCGGCGAACATCTGCGGGATGATGATCGTGGTGCGCGCCACGTTGTCCTCGCCGGCGTAGGAGAACAGCTCCTCCCGGTCGAAGATCAGCGGCATCAGCGTGAGCCAGTCGTCACCCATCCGCGCCATCTCGTTCACGGCCCGGCGCATGGTGGGACCGACGAACCGGTCAGCGTTGAAGCGGAGCTCCTTCACGAGCTCGCCAGAGGCGTCCTGCGTCGGCGCGTCGCCCTCGGTGCCAGCCAGCGCCCCGAGGTCGTTGATCTCGTTGAGCAGCAGCGCCTGCGTGCGGTAGACGTCCTCGGAGATCGGCGGCGGGACCACCCACTCGAACGCCGGCACGCCTGGCCGGCGAGCCACGACGTGGAACGTGCCCGGCTCGTTGTCGATCTCGGTCTCCTCCAGCCCGCTCATCGCGTCGATGATGCCCTTGGGGTTGGTGACCAGGTTGCGGTGCTCGATGATCTGGGACCAGCCGCGGTTGTAGCTGCGCTGGGCGCCGTTCATCGCCTCCTGCGGGGTCGTGCCCCCGGACATCCGGCCCGGTAGGCGGACGAACTCGATCCGCCGCAGCGAGCTCGTGAACTTGAAGCGCACGGGCCGCACGTCGTCGGACAGCACCTTCTTCCGCGTGCAGATCAGCAGCCGGCCGCCAGGTGACTCCTCGGTCTCCGCCATCCGGGGCTCGTTGGGGTTCTTCACCGGGCGGTGCCAGAGCTCGAACACCTCGACCAGCTGCTCGGGCATCCCCGCGCTCGCGAAGTCGGAGCCGAAGAAGGCCTCGGCCGCGCCAAAGAATCCCTTCCCGAAGAGGATGCGCTCCAGCGCCCCCGTCCCGTCCGGCGTGGTCTCCGCCTCGCCCACCGTGTCCACACCCCACCGCTCGAAGATCTCCAGGGGGGTCAGGAACGTGCGGATCATGTGCCACCGCTTCTCGTGCCACGGGCGGGGAGACCACTCACCCCGGACCTGCAGGGCGTTGAACACGTCGACGTTGAGGTCCCCCTTCTTCTCGGCGAACGCCTCGCCGGTCTGCATCGGCCCGTCGGGCGTCATCTGCTTCAGGGGCTCGAAGTCCTCCCCGAGCGGGACATCGTCGAACTCTTCCTCGGTCTCCATCGGCGCTCCGGCCTCGTCGAGGCGTGGCTCGCCGTCGGGCCCGACCATGGGCAGCGGCGCGCGCGCGATGCGCGGCTGCAGGGCCCCCTTCTCGGTGTCCAGCCGGCTGCGCAGGTACACGGTGCCCGAGGGGATGAGCCAGGACGCAGCGCGATCCCAGATCTCATTCATGTCGATCTCGCGCCACTTCGTCTTGAAGATGATGTCCATCGTGGCGGCGAGCTCAGAGTCGATACGGTCCGGCCCCGGAGCGAACGTGATGATGGGCGGGTTCTCGGTCATCCGCGCGTGCGTGAGCATGAACCACAGGAGCAAGCGGTTGAAGACGGGCCGCGAGCGCCAGCGTTTTTCCTCGTCGGTCATCCATCGCGTCACGTCCACGAAGCGCCCGAGGCGCGGGTTGAACACCGTCCATTGCTGGCCGGCGAGCATCCGCAGGTTCTCCTCGATCATGCGATCGCGGAGGCGCACGAGCTCATCCTGGCTATCCCACAGGAACGACACCCACTCCAGCCGCGAGCCGTCCTGGGGGTCGGGCTCTGTGGCCTCGGGGCGGATCTTCGGGATGTCCCGGAACGTGAACTGCTTCGAGCTCGCGCCAGCTGTCCGGGCGCCGACGCCTCGGCCACCTCCTGGGGGTGCAGTCGGCATGGTTATCTCCTCCGAATCATCGTAAGAACTTCGTGCCCACGAATCCCGTGGCCACGCCCGGCAGCGGTGTCAGGCTGAACACTCCGTTGGCGGGCGCGCGGGCTGACCAGCCTTGCTGGCGCGTCCGTGGGAACCGCTCGATGCCCATGTTCACCATGAAGCCCGGCATCGTGACCGGCGGCGGCGTCGGTGGCACCGGCGCGGCGCGGAACACGTAGGGGCCAGGTCGCGGCACCGGCGTGCCGAACGCCTGCCGCACCATGTGTTGCGGGCGCAGGAACGGGCGCAGCCGGATGGCCACGAACGTCCGCTCGAAGATGGTGCGGGTCTCGGTCGTGACGTTCTGCCAGAACATCTCCAGGTCGGACGTGGCGCTGGTGAC
>Ga0114925_10000127_pt1 | contig 27569 bp, 26 predicted proteins | sample SumtaG_2_FD_87287 | JGI IMG/M metagenome (GOLD analysis project Ga0114925, IMG submission 87287) | Deep subsurface microbial communities from Indian Ocean to uncover new lineages of life (NeLLi) - Sumatra_00607 metaG | ecosystem: Environmental > Aquatic > Marine > Oceanic > Sediment | place... | reverse complement strand
GGGTCAAAACGCTTTTTTGGCATTGGCAATCTTATCAACATCTCCCATAACGATCAGCGTCACGCCCGGGGTTAAAATTTGTGTGGCAGGCGGGTTGAACTCGATTTCCTGGCCCGGCAGTTTTGAGCCCAGAACCAGCAGCCCGAATTTGTCTTTCAAGCCGGATTCCATAATGTTTTTTCCCGCAACAGTTGAGTTTGACGTAATTACGATCTGATGAATTCTAAGCTGAGCCTGGCTGCTGCGCAGCATGCTGTCTAAAAAGTCGACCACCGTGGGGCGGATCATTTCGGAAGCCATCCTCATCCCCCCGATGAAATTCGGTGTCACAACCCGGTCCGCCCCTGCTTTTCTGAGTTTCGGCTCCAGGTTCTGGTGTATCAGTCTGCTGATGATCCGTATCTTTCGATTGAGCATTCTGGCGGTCATGGTAACAAAAACGTTGTCTTTGTCAGACGGCAGACTGATGATGATCCCTGCGGCCCTTTCAATCCCGGCGTTGAGCAGAATCTGATCATCGGTGGCATCTCCTTGTATGAAAAGCAGGTCTCCTATCTTCTGCACACATCGTTCGATGTTGTCCTCGTTTTGGTCAATCAGAACAACCGATTCTTTGTTCTTGACGAGTTCGGTCAGAACATGTTGTCCGGTCTCACCACCGCCACATACGATATAGTGATCATTTAACCTTTGTATCTGTTTTTCCATCTTTTTTTTCCTCAAGATTCCGGAGAGCTCTCCTTCGATTATTATTGCCGTCAGTGTACTGATCCCGTATAAGATAACCCCCATGCCGGAAACAATGAGGAGCATGGTGAATATCTGGGCCGGAACATTCCCTGAAATGTCTAGAACCTCACCGTAACCGACACTGGTCAAAGAAATGACCGTCATGTAGAGGCAATCAATAAACTTGGCCTTGAAATTGAACAAAAAATAGTAGCCGACACTTCCCATCGTGACCACAAAGAAAATAGCGACCAGAACAAAATAGAATCTTCTTTTGATGTTCATTTGTATTAACTCAACGTATTAGCGGCAGAAAAACCCAGGTCAAATGCGCTTAAGTTCGATTCAAGAAACGCTTTTCGGGTTCTTGTCTGTATTGCCTTTTTCACACTCTCTGCTGACAGAGGAAGGCTGCCGGTTTGGACAAGAGAACCGAGTAAAACCATATTTACAGACAGGATATTTCCGGCTTCCTTTGCAATTGCAGTGGCATTGAGAGCGATCAATTTTGCTGTTTTTTCCCGGATCAGCGCCTGGAGAACATCCAGGTCGGGATAGGTGCTGCCGCCCGTGGTTACGGTAAACGGCGAGAGCGGGGATAGATTTGTAATAACAATTGTTCCGGCATTGCATTTATTCAAAGCCCGCAAAGATTCCAACGGTTCAAATCCGACCAGCACATCGGCTTCACCATCCGAGATGATAGTGCTTTTCGTATCTCCGAACACGATGGATGATTCCACAACTCCACCCCTTTGGGCCATGCCGTGGATTTCACTCATGCGAACGGGAACGTTTGAAAGAAGCGACGCTTCACCAATTATCCTGGAAACCAGAAGGTTGCCCTGTCCGCCGACAGCGACGATGATGAGTCTCTTTGTATCCATTTTTTATATTACCAAGGAAAGATGATTTTGTAAAAACACTCCGATTATTTGCTTTTCAAGGGCAATATGGCATTTTCAGGGCAGATCTGTGCGCAGACCGCACACCCGGTGCACAAAGCCGGGTCGATTTTAACCCTGTCATTGTAAATGAAAAAGGCAGGGCATGCCAGTTCGTTAATGCAATCCTTGTGATTTTTACATTTGTTGCCCACAGAAAAGGGCTTTCCCCGCGCCTTTTTAAGGCTTCTGGCGTATAAAGTGCAGGGTTCCCGGGATATAATCACAGAGACGCCTTTGTAATTCAAGGCTTCTTTTATGGCTTCGATGCTCTTTTTGATCCTGTACGGCCTGATGACCGTAACGTGAGATACGCCCGCGCCTTTTACCATCTCTTCGATTGAAACCTGTCCGTAACCGCTGAAGTTCAGTTCTTCCATATCTACTCCGGGGTTGGGTTGATGCCCGGTCATGGCGGTGGTTTGATTGTCAAGAATGACCAGCGTGAGATCATGATTATTAAAAACAGCGTTAACCAAACCCGGAATCCCGGAGTGAAAAAAAGTGGAATCTCCGATAAACGGAACCAGTTTTTTACCGGTCACTTTTGAAAAGCCGCACGCTGTTCCCACCGAAGATCCCATACAGAACAGAATATCTCCCATGGCGAGCGGGGGCAGGAACCCAAGGGTATAGCACCCGATGTCTGTCGGGCATATGATTTCCATACCCTCCGCCGCTTTCTTAACCGCATAGTAGGTGGCCCTGTGGGAGCAACCGGCACAAAGGGTGGGCGGACGCTGGGGAAGCTCAGGCAGATCTGATAGGTCGAGCACCGACACGGGGGTATAGTCCACATCAAAAAATTTGGCGATGCATTGTCTGACCAGTGCGGGGTGATATTCATAAAGACGGGAAAAATAATCGTTGTCTTTACCTTTTATGGTGAGGGTGAGTCCGTTTTCCTGGGCAAACGCTTTTATGGTTTCTTCCATAAACGGCTCCCCTTCCTCGACAACCAGCACCTTTTCACAGCCTTCTAAAAACGTTTTGATCAGCGCCGGAGGCATCGGATGCGAAAAACCGACACGAAGGATTTTGATGTTACTTTCAATGTTCAGATCTTTGACCGCATCCGATACATAGTTGTAGCTCACGCCGTTACAAACAATGCCCCAGCTGCCGCTGCCGGCCACGAAGTTGTGCTCGGATTCCTCAGCAATTTTTTCAGCTTCCGCCAGTTTGTCCAGCAGTCTGACATGGAGATTTCTGGAAACAGCAGGAACCGGCACATATCTGAAAGGGTCCTTTGTGAAATCACCCCTGATTTCGGGTTTCCGGGTTTCACCCAGTGTCACGAAAGCTGTGGAATGGTTGATCCGGGTGGTTGTCCTGAAAATGACCGGTTGGTTCAATTTTTCAGAGATATCAAATGCATAAACCACCATATTTTTCGCCTCTTCCACCGAAGAGGGTTCTATAAGCGGAAGGCCGGAAAACTTTGCGTAAACGCGATTATCCTGTTCGTTCTGGCTTGAAAACATATACGGATCATCGGCGGTAACGATAACAAGACCTCCCTCAACACCGATATAGGCAAGGGTCATGAGAACGTCTGAAGCCACATTCAGGCCGACGTGCTTCATAACGGCCATGGAACGAAGCCCTGAATTCGCAGTGGCTGCTGCAACTTCAAGGGCTATTTTTTCATTGGTACTGAATTCAAAATAGAGGTCGCTTTCCAGGGATACCTGGAACAGGTTTGTTGAAATTTCTGAAGATGGCGTGCCCGGATATGTGGTTGCAACGGCAACACCCGCCTCAATCGCGCCCCTTGCAATGGCTTCATTGCCGAGAAGCAGCATTTTTTGATCAATGTCTTTTGTAAGTAGTTTGTGCATTATATTTTCCCGATGGAGAAATTAGGGACTTTGCCCCAATTGGAATAATGGAATTAGATTATTTTGGATACCAATGATGACGGTATCGTAAAAAGTCTGATTTTGCTCTCTCCGTGAGTAATTTTGGGATTCATAACTCGCCGGGCTCATTCCGAATCTTTCTCCAAAATTGCTCAATGTCGTTCGCAAAATGACTTTTTACGAGTTTATCAATGATGTGCGCTAATATATCAGTACTGTTGTTGGTGTAAAGCATTTTCTGTAAGTCGAAACAGGTTTGAAAAAGCTTTACAAAGATTTAATCATGACCTAAACTGAAAAATTCTTTGAGGATATTTAGATCATCATCTTTTCAGCGATATCGGCGCATTGGTTCTAAAATCACCAAAGGCCTGATGTGAGGTCAGTATGCAAACCGCGATCATCTTGGTTATTGCCACCCGAAATCAGGGAAAGACGGCTGAAATCAAGGAACTCTTGCAGAATTTTCCCATTAAAATCAAAAATATGGATGATTTTGGTACTATCCCCCACATAGATGAAGACGGTGAAACCTTCGATGAAAATGCCTATATAAAAGCGAGTTTTGCCGCAAGGGTTCTGGGTTTTCCGGCGCTGTCAGACGATTCGGGACTGATGGTTGAAGCCCTCGGCAACCTGCCCGGCGTTCATTCCGCGCGTTACGGCGGCAAAAACGCAACAGATGAACAACGGTGCGCGCTGCTCCTTGACGAGATGAAGGGAAAGCGAAATCGAAAGGCAGCCTTTGAATGTGTCATATCCATCGCCGTGCCCAGAGGCCCTGCCTTAACGTATGAAGCGAGATGTGAAGGCCAGATTGCCGAAAAGCCTGCCGGATCCAATGGCTTCGGATATGATCCGGTTTTCCATTATCCTCCGCTGAATAAGACCTTTGCGGAATTATCCCGAGAGGAGAAGAACCGCGTTAGCCATAGAGGAAAGGCCCTGAGGGAGCTTCAAAGTGAATTTGACAAGGTCCTGACCTGGATCCGCCAGCAGATATAGATTAAAAAAAATTGTTTCAATCGACATAGAGGAAAGGCGCTGGGTGATATGATTGAAGATTTAATCAGAAAAAACAGGACCTGCAGGAGATTTTATCAGGATCATACCGTGGACCTTGAACTCTTGAAGGGACTGGTTAATCTCGCAAGATTGTCCGGGTCTGCCGGGAACCTGCAGCCTTTGAAATATGTCCTTTCTTGCAATGCTGAAACAAATGACCGGATATTTTCATGCCTGGGATGGGCAGGATACCTGAAGGACTGGCCGGGCCCCAAAGAAGGAGAAAGACCGTCGGGGTATATCATTATTCTCGGTGATACTGAAAAAGCCAATGAATATATCGGGTGCGACTACGGCATTGCCTGCCAGAGCATTCTGCTGGGCGCCACGGAAAAAGGGCTGGCCGGATGCATGATCGGATCTGTTAACCGAAAAAGGCTTCGAAATATACTGAATGCACCCGCCCACCTGAAAATACTTCTTGTCATTGCAATTGGAAAACCCAGGGAAGAAATCGTTATCGAGGCCGTTGGCCCGGATAATAATATCCGGTACTGGCGGGATGATAACGGCATTCATCATGTGCCCAAAAGAAATTTAGAGGATATAATTATCGATACTTTTTCCTAAACTGAGCGTTTCAAATTTTAAAAAGGAATCAAATTGTTTTCAAAGTTTTAGAAAAAGGGGAATCCGTATGTTACAAAAAAAGAAGGGCATCGATATCGTTGCTGAAATCGGCGGCGTCAAAACTTACGAGTCGGCGATGCAGCTTTTCGCTGACAGGCTGGATGATACACATCTTGCCAGGATTCGAACCATAAGCCATCCGGAAATCGTTGTTAAGATCGCCAACGCCATTGCCATGTGTGATCCGGACGCCGTTTTTATCAATACCGGATCTGAGGCGGATAAACAGTATATTCGGGACTCGTCTCTAAAAAAAGGAGAAGAGGCCGAACTGCCCATGAAGGGACACACCCTCCATTATGACCTGAAGGAAGAGCAGGGGCGGATTGTTGACCGAACCTATTATATCGCCAATGAAGATGAAGAGGTCAGCTCGCTTGCCAATAAAATACTTAGATCCGAGGCGCTGGAAGACGTGCGGGATAAGATGGCGGGCATTATGAGAGGCAAGACCATGGTTATCGGTTTTTATATGCGGGGTCCTGTTGGCGCTCCAGTATCAAACCCGGCTCTGGAGATTTCCAGTTCATTATATGTGTGCCACAGTGCCGAAATCCTTTACCGAAATGCTTTTTCCGAATTTGACGGAGAAGTGGACCGTTTGGGCCATTTTTTCACCAATATACACAGTGAAGGTTTAAACAGGCCCGAAGATTTGCCGAACGCGCGGGTCTATATGGATCGAAGCCATCGAACCACCTACAGCATTAACTGCACGTATGCCGGTAATACATTGCTGCTGAAAAAAGGGAATCATCGGTTTTGCGTTGACAAAGCCGTGTATGAAAACAGGGGAAATGAACTGTCGGAACATATGTTTATTACCGGGATTGACGGCCCCGGAGGCCGCATAACATGGTGCACCGGAGCCGCGCCCAGCGGATGTGGGAAAACAACCACGGCTATGGCCGGAAATCACTTTGTCGGTGATGACCTTGCACAGATGTGGATCGACAAAAGCGGCAGCATCCGGTCAATTAATCCGGAATGCGGTATTTTCGGCATTGTGGAGGACGTCAACTGGGAAGGAGATCCCTTTCTCATGACGCTTCTGAGGAATCCTGGAACAGAAGTGATATGGTCCAATGTGCTCATTGATAAAAATGGTATCCCACACTGGACGGGAAACGGGGAAGCCCCCCCGCTGAAGGGGAAAAATTTTCAGGGGGACTGGGAACCCGGCATGATCGATGAAAATGGAAAGGAGGTGCCCATATCCCACCCCAACTCCCGGTGTACCTTAACCTCATCAGCCCTGGCGAATTATTCGGAATATTCAGAGGATCCGGATGGTGTTGAAACCAGAGTGGTTACATACAGCGGCAGGGACGGTGACACCATGCCCCCGATCTGGGCAACTATAGATCCGGACCATGGTGTTGTTATCGGCGCCTCAATTGTATCCGCTGCAACGGCGACAGAGGTCGGTGCAACCGGTGTGAAGCGGGCGCCATGGGCCAACGCACCGTTTATCCCGGGCGCACTCGCCGACTATATGGACGCTCAATTCAAATTCTTCGGGAACAAAAGAATTGCCGAAGATAAAAAGCCTGTCATGGCGGGATTGAATTATTTTCTAACCGAAGAAGCCAGGGGCGGAACCTCCAAAAAACTGCTTGGAGAGAAGCGGGATGTAAAGGTCTGGCTGGCCTGGTTGGAAAGACATGCGCACAATGATGTCGGTGTGATCAGGACCCCTATCGGAAATCTTCCCCAATACGATGACCTTAAAGACCTGTTTAGAACGATCATCGACAAGGAATATTCAGAGGAATTGTATATCAGGCACTTTTCTCTGTATGTCGATAACATCATTGGCAGGATAGACTTGCAGATAGAAGCATACGGAAAGGAAGTGAATATTCCTGCCAGACTGTTTGAAGTTCTTAACGAACAGAAGGAAGGTCTTCTGGCGTTGAGAGACAAATATGGCCCCATTATAAAGCCTTCTGAGCTTGAAGAAGTCCAGCAGGGTTGAAATGAGGATGGACACAAAACAAACTGGAAATTGATGAGTTAGGAATTCGTGCATCCCAAAAACCCTAAACCGATTCTCAGCGTCATCTGCAGCGGCCGAATGCTGGTCACCCTTTTGATGGGTTTTTCCTGCGGTCTTCCCCTTCTCCTGACCATAACCGTATTGCAGGCGTGGATGAAAGAAGAAGGGATGGATCTGACCGTGATCGGGCTGATGGCCCTGGTGGGTCTTCCGTATACGGTTAAGTTCCTCTGGGCGCCTTTTCTTGATCGTTTTACCCTTCCGTTTCTGGGGCGCAGAAGAGGTTGGCTCCTGGTTTCCCAGGCGGCCTTGATGCTTTCGATTTCAGGCCTCGGTTTTACCGACCCGGGAAAGAGCCCCTGGGTCGTCGCTTTCGCAGCTTTTCTGGTTACTTTCTTTAGCGCTTCACAGGATATCGTGGTAGATGCCTATCGGCGGGAGGACCTGCCGGATGAGGAACTGGGCCTCGGCTCTTCTCTGTACGTCAACGGATACAGGGTGGGGATGCTGCTGGCTTCCGGCGGCGGGTTGATCATGGCAGACCAGATGCCGTTTTCCTCTGTCTACTTGATCATGGCCGCCTGTATGCTTCCCGGTGTTTTAACGACCCTCCTGGCGCCGGAACCCGAGATTGCCGCCGGAACCCCGAAGACCCTAAGAGAAGCCGTCTTCATTCCGCTGATGGAATACTTCAGCCGGAAGGAAGCGCTGTGGATACTGGCCTTTATTCTTTTTTACAAACTCGGCGACACAATGGCCAGTGCCATAACGATACCCTTTTATCTTGAAATCGGATTCTCAAAAACCCAGATTGGTGCCGTCGTTAAACTGTTCGGTTTCTGGGCCACCATCGCGGGCAGTCTGATCGGCGGGGTGATTATGCTCCGCCTGAAAATCAACCGAAGCCTCTGGGTCTTTGGCTTTCTTCAGGCCATATCCACTGCCGGATTCGCCGTTCTGGCCTGGATCGGCAAGAGTGTTCCCGCTCTGTCCGCTGTCATCTGTTTTGAAAACCTGAGCAGCGGCATGGGCACTGCCGCGTTTGTTGCATTCATGGCAAGCATTACCGATAAACGGTTTACCGCCACACAGTATGCGCTTCTAACCAGCCTCATGGGCGTTCCCAGGGTCCTGGCATCAGCACCGACCGGTTATCTGGCCAAGAATCTCGGCTGGCAGGGTTTTTTTATCGGGTGCACGCTGATCGCCATCCCCGGCATGCTGCTTTTGCTGAAATTCGCGCCCTGGAACCCCAAGCCGTCGACATCAGATTGATTCAATGATATATATCTGCAGATGAAAGAAGAAAAAGAGTTAAAACCGGTTATTAAGCAGATCCGGGAACTGCACAGACAACGAAAGGAGATTTTTTCTCTATCCCCGGAGAAAGCTCTGGATGCGATTCTTGATTCTCCGCAACCCGCGGCCCTTGTGCATTCTTTTCCGGAACAGGATTTGTATTTCCTGATGCATGAAATCGGAATTAAAGATTCTATTCCGATACTATCCCTGGCATCCGACAAACAGTGGGAATTTATCCTCGACCTTGAAATCTGGGAAAGGGACCGAATGAGTACGGGAGCGGTCACAAGATGGCTTGATCTTCTGTTTAAGGTCGACCCGAATCGATTTATAAAATGGTTTCTGCAGCAAAAAACAGATGTCGTCGGATTTCATCTTTTTAAAAACCTTGAAATCCGAATAAGAGAGCACGATCAGGACCCGTCCGTTTTTGGCGAAGAATTTTTCACCTTTGACGATATATTTTATATCCGGGTTGTGGACTATCCGTTTGATAAAAAGCCGGACGCCGGTTCCAAAAAACTGAACGAGAATTTTCTACCGGAATTTTTAAAGCATCTGGCAGATTACGACCATTTTACGTATCAACGTGTGCTGATAGAAACCCCCACGTTTATCCCCGCCGAATATGAGGAAGAAGCCTATCGGATGCGAAATGTTCGACTGGTAGAAAAGGGTTTCCTTCCGTTTGAAGAGGCCGTGGGCGTTTACCAGCCGTTAACACCCCGGGAACTCAGTGATCAGCACTCCAGATATACGCCCGAGAACACTGATCGCAGCCCCCCCGCTCCTGCTCCGCTTTATCCCTTGACGACGCTTGGAGAAGACAGCCTTTTCACCCGGGCCTTAAAAAGAATAGAATCAGATGATCTCCTTCAGCAGATTCAGACAGAGTTTGCCGCACTGGCCAATCAGATTATTGTTGCGGATCAAAAACGGGTCAGAAGCATAGGGGAGTTAGGATCCATCGTGAAAAAGGCCTGCGGGTATATCAGCATCGGCCTGGAACGTTTAATGGGGGAACACAGAGAGCCGGAGGTGCACCTTACGGCCGCCTTGGTACAAAAATTTATGCTTTCCCAGATTTTCAGGGTCGGGTTTGGATCTGCCCTTGAACTCAAATGGAGAGCGGAAAAATGGCGTAAAGAAAGCTGGTTTGAAAGCCAGGGGCTGCCGTTGAACTTCTGGGCCGAAAAATGGCTGGGGGTTCTTGGCGGGCTTTTGATTAAAAAGCCGATGTTTTATGACGATAATCAAGTAGATGAACTCTACAGAGATTTTATTTCGATGGATGACATCAGAACGACAGAAAACTATTTAAAAGAAATCATCGAAATCGACCATCTTTTCTCCCTCATGACCCTGAAGGTTGATCCGATTTCAGATGGGTTGCTGACATATAAAAACCTTGTTTTGACACTCTGGGCCAGACACCACCTGGGCCTGGCCGATGAATTGCTGCCTCTTACGCTGGATGAGTTGAAACTCTTTTTTGGCGATCTATGGACCGGCAAAGACAAACCGCGGAAAACCCGTCAGTCCATGAAAGAATCTTTTCTAAAATGGCTTTCAGACAAAACCGACCTGGATGGTTATGAGATCTCCCAAAGGCTGGGTCAGACCTTGGAAAATCTGTTTAACGAAATGGAAAACGAATACGGGGAAGTGTCGAGAAAAGACCTTGATCCAAAATACATCTATCTTTTTCTGCTCGAAAAATGTTGAGCAGTTTATTTCCTTTTGGCAAGGGTGTTGGATCAAATCGGGATGGAACGGTTTTTACGTTTTTAATAAATTCTTTACGTGTTGAAAATATTTTCAATATCTTAATAAATTCTTTTATGTCAAAAGAGTGACACCTATGCAGAATACCGATTCCGACCATCATTTCGTCTACCGCCTCTTTCCATTTTTAACCTGGTTTAAGGGATATCAAATATCAACGTTTCAAGGTGACGCGCTATCCGGTATAACGGTGGCCGTGGTGCTCATTCCCCAGGCAATGGCTTATGCCATGCTGGCCGGACTGCCCCCTGTCTACGGGCTTTATGCGGCCGCGATCACACCGCTTATCGGCGCTTTGTGGGGAAGTTTGCGCCAGCTGGCCACCGGCCCTATCGCGATCATGAGCCTGCTTGTCCTGACAACGCTCACACCGCTTGCGGAGCCCGGAAGCGAGCAGTTTATCCAGCTCGCATTCCTGCTCTCATTCATGGTGGGGATTTTCTATTTATTGATCGGCATATTCCGCCTCGGCCTGGTCATGTTTTTTATCTCTCACTCCGCGGTTAAAGGGTTTACCGCAGCCGCGGCACTGATCATTATCGCCACCCAACTACCTCATTTTTTAGGGCTCAGCGTGTCCCGGCACGAGTACATCCTTCCCAGGCTTGTAGAAATTGTAAAAGGGTTGCCGGCTTTAAATATATACACAACCGGGGTAGGTATTCTGGCGATTGGAATTATCTTCGGTGTTCAAAAGATTCGAAAGAGCTTACCCGCGGGACTTGTTGCCATGGTTGTCGCCACCGTAGTGGTTGTTGCATTTGAATTGCATATGAAGGGCGTAGCCGTTATCGGCAAAATTCCTAGCGGGCTGCAGCATCCGATTATTCCGCACTTCGATTTTGAAACCATCAGTTCCCTTTTAGGTCCGGCGGTTGTGATTGCGCTGGTGAGCTTTGCCGAAACATATTCCGTGGGCAAGGCCATTTCATCCCAGACCAAGCAAAAAGTGAATGTCGACCAGGAGTTTATCGGCCAGGGGCTGGCCAATCTCATCGGCTCCTTTTTCCAGAGCTATCCGGTGAGCGGTTCATTTTCCCGCACGGCGATTAATTATTCTACAGGCGCAAAAACAGGCATTTCCAGTGTTATATCGAGCCTGAGCGTGATTCTGGCGCTCCTTTTTCTGACCCCCCTCTTTACCTATATTCCCAAGGCTGCGCTGGCTGCGCTGGTGATCAGTGCCGTGTTGCTCCTGTTTCACCCCAAAGAAGTATTTGCGCTCTGGAAAGCGAATCGCCACGATGGAATAGTGGCGATAACGGTCTTTGTGATCGCATTGATCGCAAAACCCGATTATGCCCTGCTCATCGGTGTACTGATTTCGCTGATGTTTTTTTTATGGAAAACCATGCATCCCCGCATTGTTCGTGTGACCAAAGATCCGGAACTCAATATGTTCCTCAACGCCGATGTCCATGAAAAACCGAGCTGTCCGCAGATATTGCAATTGCGCTCGGACAACGCCATCTATTTTGCCAATGCCGAATATACCATCGAGCATTTAATCGAACGGCTGAACGAGCAAACCACACCGGTTAAATTCTTATTGCTCGATTTTCAGGCGGTGGGATTTATTGATATTACCGGTGTTGATGAAATGCGGGTGTTGCTCGACGACCTTAAAGAACGAGATATGCAACTCGCATTGATGGGTGTCCACCTGCCTGTAAAAGAGGTGTTCAAAAGTTCGGGTTTTATCAATGAGATAGAGCCCGGCCACCTGATCGAGAACAGAGGCGATGCCATCACTTTCCTTTTTCAGCACATCGATCATGAGTACTGCAAGGATGTCTGTCCCTACGAGCTATTCCTTGAATGCCCTACCGTGAAATAAGGCAACAAGATTGAGATATCCAAACGATGTCTGAAACCGAATTCAGTTGAGGTGGATTAACCGTTCGGGAAATAAAATAGCGTGTATTACAGTCTTTTCGATTAACCTGCCTTGAAAAACCAAATTCTCTCTTTTTACTACGGAACGATCATGGGCATCCCCATCATAGGCCAGAGAATATAAACCGCAAACGCCAACACCGCCATCAGCATAATACTGGCCGGTATCCCATACAGAAAGAATTCGCCGGCCGTAAACTGGCCGGATTCGTAAGCGATGGCATTCGGCGCAGCCCCCACGAGGAAGAGAAACGGCATGCCGGCCGTTACCAGGGATGAAAACAGGATGATTTCAGAGGATACGCCCAGATACGGCGCGATAACAAGGGCCACGGGGAGCGAGATGGCAATAGCCGCCACGTTCATGATGACATTGGTCATGATCATGACAAAAAACGCGATACCCATGACAAAGACGAACCAGTGGGCTTTATCAAACAGAATAAGCCATTTTACGGCGAGCCATTGAGCTGCGCCGGTTTCCCAGAGACAAAAGCCAATGCTCATGGCACCGGCAAAGAGCAGAATGATGTTCCAGGGAATTTCTTCCAGATCGTTTTTATCTAATATGCCCGTGATAAAAAAGAGGATGGTCGATGTCACAATGATGGCTGTTTTATTAAGAGGGTAAAATGTCGGAATCAGGGAGTGCAAAGACATTGCCAGAACACAGCCCAGTACGATAACGGCGGCAACAATTTCCTTTTTGGTGATCGGACCCAATTTTGAATTAAGCTGTATGGCTCTTTCCCTTAAACCGGAGATGACTTTTTTTTCAGGCTTAAAAAAAACCAGAAAAAACCCCCACAGCAGAAAAACCATGATCCATCCCACCGGAAACATGTAATAGCTCAGTTCAAAAAAACCTATTTCTTTGCCTGCCACATCATTAAAGAAGCCAATAGCAACGGCACCCCGGGCGGCACCTAAAAGGGTGATAATACTGCCGGCGCCGGCCACATAGGCCATGCCGATGAAAAGACCTTTTCCAAACCGAGTCGGTTTATCTGTCCCTTCGTAAAGGCCGTGGATGGAGACCAGGAGCGGATAAACGGTTGCTGCCACCGCAGTGTGAGCCATAATGTGGGCCAGGGCTGCGGTGATGATAAAGCAGCCCAGATAGATCATACTGGTTCTTTCCCCGACGACCACCAGCATTTTATAGGCCATACGACGGGTAAGGCCGGTCTTGGTAAAGACGATGCCGATGACGATGGATGCGAAGATAAACATGACCGAAGGGTCCATAAAGTCCGTGAAGGCCTTTTTTGCCGGACGAATCAGAAAGTGCACCTGGAGGACGCCGACGGCAAGGCTGGTCACCCCGATGGGGACGACTTCAAACACCCACCAAATTGCGGCAAGCAGGGATATGGCCAAAGCGCCTTTTCCCTCTCGGCTCAAAACAAAATGTTTTCCGACCGGGTCGACAGCATCAGACCATTGTGGAGAAAAATAAACTATACCGAAAATGAGTATCCCGAAGATAAGAAAAAAAATCCGTTTTGCTCTGGTGTTGCTTTTATTATTAACGGTGTTTAAATCGTTCATCATGAATGCTTTTATTCGTAGTAAAAAGATCGGTTCTGAACAATTCTCAAGTTAAACATGTCGGTTTTTCTCCAATTTAGTTGGAGAAAAGGGTCCAAGGATTCCAGGGGTCAAGGATTTGTTTTCTAAAGACTTTATCAGCGCCTTTAACATTCTATCGATTTCTGCGATGGTTTTATTTGGTGTACCCAATTCACCTTTTTCAATTAAATCTAAATCCCCTGCTAATAATATCTGCGTTTCCAATTCGCAAACAGAACCATAAAATATCTAAACAGAGTTCGTATGGCTTTTGCCAGACTTTCAACTCTTTGTAATTCTTTAGCATTTTTATCCGCCTGTTCTGTGGCGGATCACTCGGACCCCTGAATCCTTGACCCCTTGTACCCTTTGGGATCATACCTGCTCAATTGGAGATGACCTACTTATTTTACCCTAATTAACTACAACTAATCGGGAGATGATCCAACATGCCGGGCTTTCGAGCTATAAATCGCAAACAGAAAGCGTTTCAAAAACTTCCTTGAAGATATCAATTTGTCGTAAAACGCCCACGATCTTTTTGCCTCTGGTTACCAGCAGGGACTGATGGTGCTCCAACGCCAGCTGGTGTAGTGCCTCGGTTAAAGAGGCATCTTCTTCGACAAATTCGCCTTCGACCGGTGCATGGACCAGCCGCTTGACTTTCAACCGACCGGCGTCTTTACAGAGATCGATCAAGGGTTTGTCCCAGAATTTGCATTGACTGAGCATCGGCTTTAGATACTGGTCGCTGACACCGAAACGGGACAACGTTCCCGAGCTTCCGACGGGTTTGCCTTTGGGTTCTAAAAATCTCAACACATCCAGCTGACTTATTTTTCCGACAATCTCCCCATTTTCATCGGATATCAACAGTATCTTGTGCAGTTTGGCGTTCTGTTCGAACTCTTGTTGGGCTTGATGGAGTGCCTCGGCAGCCTGATACAGATTGGCTTCAATCGAAATGGCCCGGTATTCGGAAAGGGGCCGCATTAAATCTTTCACGGTTTTCGTTTTCATTGGAAATCTCCCGGAATTTAGGATATGAGTTTATCCTGGGTTTCCTATTTAAATCAAGAGTTCCTCCCCTGATAAGATAAGATGGTATGATAACATAGCAAATTGAGCCCGATAAAACTAAAAGCTCAAGTTTTGCACGCTAATTGTTATCACAATCCATAGCGCAGAAGGGTTGGATAATATTTTTTTAAGCCATAAAATAACAACCAATTTCGTATTTGTCATCCTCTATACGAGCATTCATCTGCCCTGCGGAGGTGCAAAATCGGCCAATTAAACATGTTTCGAATGATGCAGCCTAATGACAACTCCATTCAATGGTTTCACACCCAAACCACGCCAAAGATAAACGGCGTGGCCCTGGTCGTTCATGGGCTCAATTTGAAACCGGACAAAATGGGATCCGTTATTACCGGACTCATGGATTCCGGGATTGATGCTTTAAATCTGTCTTTACGCGGACACGGAAATAACTATTCCCGTGAAAGGAACATCAGCGAAGCGAAGGCGCGAATTCGATCTTTTAAAACCGTATCCCATGGGTTGTGGATGGATGAAACACACCGGGCGTATCGTATTGCCAGGAAACGGAGTGAAGCAAAGGGCGCTCCTCTGTTTTTTGTCGGTTATTCTCTCGGCGGATTAATGGGTGCCGACCTGTTGACGTCGTATCAGGATGTTCGTTTTGACAGAATGGTACTCCTTGCGCCTGCACTGAATTTATATGTAACCCATTATTTTATGAAGCTGCTGTTTCCGTTTCCGCGCCTGGTTATTCCCAATTTATTTTTAAAGTTCTATCGCGCGAATTACGGAACACCGGTTGCAGCTTTTAATTCCCTGTTTGAGGCCCTCGATCATTTTAAACAAAACGTAAGTCCGAAGCTGAACATACCGACACTTGTTTTTATCGACAGACAGGATGAATTGGTTTCATATCGGGAATTAAAACGCCTCATTGAAAACGAGTGGCTGGATCAGTGGAGATTTCACCCCATACAGAAGGGGAAAAGCGGGGCAAAGGTAAGAATGCGTCATCTCATCATCGATGAGCCATCAGTGGGTAAAGAGATATGGCATGAGATGAGGATTGCCATGATGAAACATCTGCTGCACAAATCAGAGCCTCTTTGAGCAATCAGATCGGCGGGCTAAATTGAACCTAAATTGAGCGATTTTTTACTCGATCTGCACCGATCTCTTGCGCATAAAGGCTTTGAAAAAAGACTCGACATATCCACGGGTATGCCTGCGGTTTGTGCAAATCTTTCTGCATCAAGATCTCAGCACATATCTTCGCAAAAATCGCTCAACTTAGGTTGAATATGTTTTTCAAATCAATCCGTTTTCAAATCGTTTTGTGCATGCTTTTTATTCCGGCACTTATCGGCTGTGAATCGCTGAATTACTACGCTCAGGCCCTTTCCGGTCAGATGCGCATCTTAAAAAAGCAAAAGCCCATAGAACGTTTGTTGACCGAAGCGCAGACCCCTGAGAATCTGAAAAACAAGCTCGAGTTGATTCTGGAAATACGGAAATTCGCAGAAAAAGAGCTTTCCCTGCCTGCCGAGGAACACTATCTCACCTTTGTTGAGCTGGAACGCCCCTTTGTGCTCTGGAACGTCTATGCAGCACCGGAATTTTCGCTTTTGCCGAAAGAATGGTGTTATCCGATTATCGGCTGTACGGTATACCGCGGGTATTTTTCGAAAAAAGATGCGGATGATTACGCAGGCCGATTGCAGAATGAGGGGTATGACGTCTATGTGGCCGGAGTCGCAGCCTACTCAACACTGGGCTGGTTTGACGATCCGGTCTTAAGCACGTTCATTCATCAAAACGATATTGAGCTGGCCGGGATTATTTATCACGAGTTGGCCCATCAGCGTCTTTATATTGAAGATGATACGACCTTTAACGAAAGTTTTGCCACGGCGGTCGAACAGGAAGGACTGCGCCGATGGCTGGCGAAAAAGAACAACCCGGGTGCTTTCAGCGCGTATCAAACAAACTACCAGCGCCACCAGCGGTTTATTCAGCTGGTGATGAAATATCGCGGCCGGCTGGAAAGGATTTATACAGGTGATTTATCAACACCGGACAAAAGAGTTGCCAAGGCAGAAGAATTTGATCGGATGAGAGAAGACTACAGGCAGTTGAAACAGGAGTGGAAAGGATATTCAGGTTATGATGAATGGTTTGGCCATCAATTGAATAATGCGCAGCTTAACACAGTATACACTTATTATGATCTTGTCCCGGCATTTTTAAAAATTTTAGATGCCGGCGGCGGCGACCTTAAATTGTTTTACGATAAATGTGAGGAATTGGCTGAAAAATCCAAAGAAGAAAGACTTGCCGATCTTCAGCCATAATTTCAAACTACTTTCCGGTCACATTTACGCTGCCATCTGAACTGAGCTGATCGTCCGCTCAAATCAAAAACTCATCTACAATCTGTTGTTTAAATCATCGGCTTTTGCAAAGGTAGATGCTGCTGTAATCTCTTCGATTTCTTTTTATAGGCTTCCTTTATGGTTTGTACAAGTTTGTCCATAGGTGTTGGTTTTTCAAAATACTCAAACGCGCCCAAACGGCGGGCCTCTTCTGCGTCTTTTTCAGAACCGTGGCCGGTTAACATGATGACCTGTATTTCAGGATAGGCCTTTTTTACTCGTCGAAGCACTTCCATGCCGTCAATGCCCGGCATCTTGAGGTCCAGAACCATGACATCCGGCACTTCGTCATCGACGAGTCTCAATGCCTCTTCTCCGTTCAGGGCGACGTCGGAATCAAGATCATGCATCTCTATCCGTTCAGAAAGAGCTTTTACGAATTCATCTTCATCATCCACCAAAAGAACCTTGATGCTTTCCATTTTAATCTCCTTTTTCATCGTCCACAATTAGAATTTCATCCGCCATTATTAAACCTCTTTCAGGAGCGGAAATTGCATGATAAATTCTGGAGCAACATCGGTGCCGACGCTTCTTAATGATATGAAAATCGCACATGGATCGGTCTTTTGAGCATCTATGAATAATATCTTTTGCGTACGCATTTGTCACTCCCTGTTTTCGTATTTTCGTGCTTTCGTGATAACATGATAAGAGTTACACCGTTTATACCGGAACGGTCACGGGCATCCCCATCAGAGGCCAGAGAATAAGGGCCGCAAAGCCGACGATAATCATCAGCATAATACTGGCAGGTATGCCGTACAGAAAAAATTCTCCGGCCGTAAACATCTTTGAGTCATAAGCAATGGCATTGGGCGCAGCGCCTACCAGCAACAGAAACGGCATGCCGGCTGTCACCAGCGAAGCAAACAGAATCACTTCAGGCGCTACCCCCAGGTAGGGGGCAATAACAAGGGCCACCGGAAGGGAGATGGCAATAGCCGCCACGTTCATGATAAAATTGGTCATGACCATCACGAAAAAGGCGATGCTCATTACAAAAATGAACCAGTTGGCTTCCTTAAACAATACCAGCCAGTTAACGGCAAGCCACCTGGCGGCACCGGTATCCCAGAGACAAAAACCGATACTCATAGCGCCGGCAAACAGCAGGATGATGTTCCATGGAATTTCTTCAAGGTCGTCAAGATCGAGAATGTTTGTGATAAAAAAGAGGATCGTTGAAATCAGGATGATAGCCGTCTTATTAATCGGTTTGAGCATCGGAATAAACGAGCGCAGGGACATGACCAGGATACAGCCGAAGACAATACCGGCCGCCACAACCTCCTTGCGAGTGATGGGACCCATCTCGGAATTGAGAGCCTTGGCTTTTTCCCTTAAGCCGGGTATGACCTTCTTTTCGGGTTTGAAAAAGATCATAAAAAACCCCCACAGCAGAAAAACCATCAGCCACCCGATCGGAAACATGTAATAACTGAGCTGAAAAAAGGAAATATTTTTACCCACAATATCATTAAAAAAGCTGATGGCCACCGCGCCCCGCGCTGCGCCCAGAAGTGTTATGATGCTTCCGGCGCCCGCCACGTAAGCCATGCCGATAAAGAGCCCTTTCCCGAATCTGGTCGGCTTGTCACCCTCGCCGTAAAGGCTGTAAACGGCCAGCAAAAGGGGGTAAATTGTTGCTGCAACAGCCGTATGGGCCATGATGTGTGTCAGGGCGGCGGTGACCACGAAACATCCCAGATAGATCATGCTGGTTTTTTCACCCACGACCACCAGCATCTTGTAGGCCAGACGTTTGGTCAGACCTGTCTTGGTAAAGACCAGTCCGATGACAATGGAAGCAAAGATGAACATCACCGAAGGATCCATAAAATCGTTAAAGGCCACCTTGGCCGGGCGAATTAGAAAAAGGGCCTGGAGTACGCCGATGGCCAAACTGGTTACGCCGATGGGTACCACTTCAAAGACCCACCATGTTCCTGCAAGAACAAAAATAGCCAGAGCACCTTTTCCTTCCCTGGACAAGGGAAAGTGCTCCCCTAAGGGGTCCACGGCATCGGTCCATGGCGGCGAGTAATAGACTATTGCGAAGAGCAGGATTCCTATGAAGAGCAGCAGGCATCGTTTCCACTCGAAATTTTCCTTTTCAGCAACGATAGTAGCGCTTGTCATGTATCATTCTCCTTAATTGCGAACTGTGATCGATTTGAGTGTTTATCAACGGTGCCGGATCTTGTTGGTTGCTTATAGCTTGCAGGTCTTGATCGCCTGGACAACCTCCATAAACACATCGGTCTTTCTTAAAATCCCCACAATCTCTTTGCCCCGGGTCACCAGCAAAGACTGGTGATGCCCGATAATAAGGTGATTTATGGCTTCATCGAGGGAAGCATTTTCCTCGACGTATTCGCCTTCAGAGGGGGTGTGCATAAACTGCTTAACTTTCAGCCGGATCGCTTTTTTGCAGATATCATTCATGGGCTTGTCCCAAAAACGGAGCTGTTCAAGCATCGTTTTCTTAAACTGCGGACTTAAACCGAAACGAGACAATGATCCTGTAACCCCCATTTGTTCATATTTGGGTTCTAATGCCCGTAGAATGTCGAGCAGACTGACCTTGCCAACAATATGACCGTTTTCATCATATATCAGAATGGCCCGGTGCTGATGGCGGGATTTGTCAAACTTTGCTATAGCTTTTTCCAGGGCCATGACGGCCTCATATAAAGTGGCCTCTTTTGAAACTGACGCATATTCGGCAAGAGGCACCATCAAGTCTTTCACGGTTTTAGTTTTCACGATAACCCTCCTCAATTATTGACAAAAAAGTGCATCCAACGGTTGGCCTGAGCGGTTGCGAATTGATCTCAGCGCATGATTTTCAGCGCGTAAAAAAGGTTTACCAGCCCCGTCTTTTGATAATGTTTTCAACCTCAGCCCTGCGAATACGCTCTTCATGCTCTTTTTTAAGTTTGTGGGCCATTGTGATCTTTTTCACCAGATCCTCTGTCTCGGTCGGTTTCATGAGATAGTCGTAGGCCCCTAATCTCATACCCTCTATGGCCGTCTCAACCGTTGCGTTACCGGTCAGCATGATGACATGGATAAGGGGCTTTATGGCTTTGATTTCCCACAAGGTTTCAATACCGTCTCTTCCCGGCATCAGCACATCCAGGACGATGACATCGAATTCATGCTCCGGGATAAGGTCCAGGGCTTCATCGCCGCTGAAGGCGATTTTGATATCAAAGCCCCGTACTTCAAGACGCTGGGCCAGGGTTTCGACAAAGTCTTTTTCATCATCTACCAACAGCACTCTAATTTTCATTTGTTCTTCTCCCATAAACGCTTTATTCTCTGTTATCCTTCTTTTTTTGTATCAATCCAGTTTTTTTCAGATGAGCCTCCCGAATTCGCCGCACTATAGATTCAAGTTCAAAAGGTATAATAAAATCATCAAAGGCTCCCAATCTCATCCCTTCAATGGAGAGATCAATCTGTTCGGGACTGTTGATCGTGATGATTTCGGTTAGAGGACGAATCTTTTTTATTCTTTTGAGCAAAACGAGTCCTTCCCTTTTCAGATCTTTAAGTCCAAGCAACACCACATCAACATTTTTTATTTTAATAATCTTCATTGCCTCTGCCGGTTGGTCGGCAAACAAGACCACCCAATTTTCATCAGGCAAACGCTTGGCCAGGTTGCTGCGAAAAAGACTATCCGCTTCAATGATCAAAAGGTTTACTCTCATAAATTCACGATACGGATTTTCAACATTCCACCATCCCATTTCAGTCGTCGCAGCCCTAACCTGCTATTGCGAAGCCGACTGTTCCTTTATTCCAATTGGGGCGAAGCCCCCAATTTCAGTGTTTTGGACTTTTATATAGCAATAGATATGCCAAAATTTGGATTTCGTATGATTTTGAATGGTTGGGAATATAAAGAGAGGGGTTGAAAGAATGATATGGAACTATTTAAAACACTACAAAAGACTCAATATGAAACAAATCAAAACAATCAGAAACTTGATGAATCCCAAAATTTCTCACGAAGAGAGCAAAATCAGACTTTTTACGAAACCATCAGTCTTAATCATTCTGCATTTTTGTTTTAAAGGCTGCTCCTGATTAATGGTCATAACATACTGATTTAACGGTCAATATAACATAAAGAGAAGCCTGTTTTAAATGTTTGGCAAGAAGATCAATCTTTTTTATCTTCTCTGTCTTCTTCATCTTCTTTTTCTAGAATTTCTTTTGCGTGGTTAAAATCGTCGGCTTCAGCAAAAGTTGCCGCTACCATGGCATCATCGAATTTTTTTAAAGCACTCTTAATGGTTTGAACAATTTTATCAATTCCTGATGGTTTTTGAAGATACTCGTATGCCCCCAAACGGCGAGCCTCTTCTTCATCTTTCTCCGAACCATGGCCGGTAAGCATTATTACCTCAACATCGGGATAGGCTTTTTTAACCCGTCGAAGGACTTCCATGCCATCCATGCCCGGCATTTTGAGATCCAAAACAATCACATCAGGAGTATCATCTTCAATTGCCTGCAAAGCCTGCTCACCATTTAGGGCGATATCAGCATCGAGATCCTGCAGCCCCATCCTTTCGGACATAGTTTTAACGAATTCTTCTTCATCATCAACTAAAAGAACTTTGATCTTCCGCATTTTTTGACTCCTTTTTTCATTTATTTTATGGCGGAGCTTTTTTTATCTCTTAAGAAACTCCCGATTTTGTCGGCTTGTCAATCTACTGTAAATACCGCTGATATCATAGTATCCCAACAGCGATAAATCAATTGCTTATTCACGCTGTTACACCTTTTTTATGGCAATCATCCAGAAAGAAGTTTGTCATCGACTCTATATCAAAAGGCAAAAGAGATTCAAAGTTTATTATTTATCCATATGTGGGAATTTGAATATTTTCCTGTCTTGTGTCTTGATAGATACGCAATAGATGTGCCAAGACGTGTAATTTATACGATATTAAGGGTTTAATGAATTTTGGGGGAGAGGATAAAGAAGGGGATGGACCATATTGGCACAAATTGAATGATACAATATAGATCAAAACAAGACAAAGCTACGGGCCGATCTCATCTGGAAGGAATAGCACAATGCCGTGAGCAGATTCATCTACTTCCACAGATCCGCCCAGACCGGCAGAGATTTCCTGCAAATCCTGCCATTTTTCAGATGCAGATATGTTATGGATAAATTCGGATTCTTCGGGGAGATCCCCTTTACATAATACCTGAACAGCGACTTTTTCTTTGCTTTGCTTAAGACCGATGCGTATTTCCCCACCGGCAGGCATTGTATTCAGACAGCATTCCACACCTGTATACAATGCCATTTGCAATTGAATAAGACGGGAGACAATGGTAATCGATTGATCCGGTTGCTCCGCAGGAACGGTTATCAGGGCAACGTTTTTAAGTCTGGCAAATCTCTGAGATAACGCAATAAATTGTTCGATAAATTCAGGAAGATCAATTTTCGCTATATTTTCATCCGTGCTATGGGCAAACCTGTTGAGCCGGTCGGTCAATTCTACACCACGTATAATCTGGTTTTTTATTCTATCCAGAGATTTTTGGATTTTATCCTGATATAAAATTATAGCTTCCGGGGAAATGGAGATGATGTCTTCCATCAGACCGGACGATTCTCTGATGATTGCCAGAACGTTTTTCAGTTCATGCGTGAATCCGGCGGTGATTTTTCCAAAAAATTTGACTTCTTTCTCTTCCCATCTTTTCATACGTTCACCCTGTTCAGGGAAAAAGCTATGGTTGACTGTCAATGGCTTCCTCGATTTTTTCTATTAATTCTTCTATACTCACAGGTTTCATCATATAATCAAAAGCACCCAGGTGCATACCGGTAATACCTTCCTTTGTGGATCCATAGCCGGTCAGGAGAATAACCTGGATTTGTGGATATTGCGCTTTAATCAGTTTTAGGACTTCAAGTCCTCCCAAACCCGGCATCATCACATCCAGAATGACCACCTGGGGTGGATCGGCTTCAATCAGCTGCAATGCATATTCACCGTCCGTGGTCGCCCGTGTCTGAATTCCTCTTAACTGAAGCCTTTCAGCCAGCGTCATGACAAACTCTTTCTCATCATCAACGAGCACGATTTTCAAGTTTTTCATTCTATTCTCCTGATCCAGCTTTGGATTTTTTTTGCAAATAAACCCTAAAGGTAGTCCCTTCTCCTTCCTTGCTAGTGACCTTGATGTCGCCGCCCATTTTTTTCACAATTCCGTATGTGATAGGAAGGCCCAGACCTGTTCCTTCTCCTCTTTTGGTTGTAAAAAAGGGTTCAAAGATATTTTTGACTGTTTCTTCGGGCATTCCGGTTCCGCTATCCTGTATAGAAACCCCCACAGTATCTAAATCTTCCTCCCATGATGTGATCGTGATCCGGTCCCCATCCTCCACAGCAGCAAAGGCATTGGTTAGAATATTTAAAAAAACCTGCTGAAGCTGTCCCCGGTCGGAAGAGATCCGCGGGAGATTGTCTGCCAGTTGAAGTCGAAGCTCAATATTTCGATATATGGCTTCCTTGTCAAGAAAACCGAGCACCTCCTGGACGAGTTCATTTAAATCGAGTATTTCAAACTGAACTTCCATGCGACGCGCAAAACCCAGAAGGCGATGTGTAATCGCCTTGCAGCGTTCAACGGATTGAAGAATGGAATCTGTCAGATCCAGAAATTTTTCACTTTTCTGAAACTCTTCAGTATGGTCAGCAAGATCTTTCATCAGTCCTGCTTTTTCGTTGATGATAGCCAGGGGATTGTTGATTTCATGGGCCACCCCGGCAGCCAGTCTTCCGATGGATGAAAGCTTCTGAGAATGTTTCATTTCTTGAAAGGCAAGTTCACGTTTTTCATCCGCTTCCTGTATATTTTTCACAAGAACATCCACCAGTTTGAAAATTATCAGAATGATTAATATAACACTGGCACTGAAAATGAAAAACATTTCACTTTTAAGCGCAAGCCAGCTCTTAAGGAAAAGCGAACGGGGCTTGACAATCACCAGGGTGTATTCGGGTTTGGTCAGATGTGTATATATCGTAATAACCTTATTGCCACCGGGGTCAGTCTCCTCAGCCATAAATGTTCCGTAGTTTCCTCTGGGCGGCAAGAATGGACAGCGCTCCAGTACTTTTCCATAAAACTTGGAATGGGTCTGAAAAATGCCGTCATAGTTGATCAGGAAAGCATCGCTTTCCAGATCAAGCCCCATGGACACGATAAGATCATCAAAAAATTTTGTATCGATGGTTGTACGCAGGATCCAGGAAACACCTTCCTGGGAAAAAAACTGAACTGCAATGGCAATGTGTGGAAATTTTCGATACCCCATAAAAACGTCGCTGATGTAAACGCCCCTTACCAATACTTCCTGGAACCAGCTCTGCTCTTTGTAATCTTTTCCCAAAAGGTCATAGGGCCCTGCATAGGTGATCTGGACGCCATTGGAATCAATTAAGCCTAAATCCACAAAACCACCGAATTCTTTCTTTAAAATGCGAAAAATATGACTCAGGTTTTTCTCATCTGATAAGTCCTTGTAAGAATATACGGAAGCGATGAATTTCACTTTGGACAGTCTTTCCTTAAGAAATAGTTCAAAGGAGTGTTTGGTTTTGTTGGAGAGTACGAGCAATGGATTAATAATTTCGTTCTTTAAGCTTTCTTTATACTGGTAGTGATTAATGACCGCCATGAAGGTAAGGGGAATTATAGTCACCAGGATCATCAAAACAACAATATTTCTACGAAGAATACGGTAACGATCCGGGGAGGTTTCTTCATCATTGAACCGAAAAACAACTTCGGCCAAACGGTTGAACCATTTTTTATCATCCATTTTTCTTTTCGCTTCTTTTTTCGTAAAGAATGTCCCCGGCCTGAAGGCTGCCACTATAAAAGCGTTCCAGAACCGATTCATAAGGGCCGATTACAGAATCGAAAACCTGCACCCTTTTCCAGGTGAGATACTGGTAATATTCCTCTTCAATGCCGTTGCATATAACCAGATCAACATTTTCAGTAAGAATCAGGTGACAAAGCTTTTCTGCTGAAGCCTGGGAGAGAACCACGGTCTTTTCATCTCTGTTTTCAGCGCTTTCATCACTAACCGCAATTACAACCTCGGTCGTCAGATCGAACCGGGGAGCAACATCATTGCCATACAAGGGTATGAGTATTTTTTGGGTCATAATGTACTATAATGTTTCGACTTGGTACAGATTTATTTGTTGATCCCATATTGTTTCATTTTTCTCCAGAGCTTGCTCCGCCCCCAGCCCAGAAGCGCTGCCGTCTTACTTCGTTGCCCCCCGGTCTTAACCAGGGCGTCCATAATAATTTTTCTTTCCATCGCTGCCCAGGTCTGTTCCGTCTCAAGCGATTTTTGTTCATCCAGATCCGATTGAACCGAAGGCAACACCTTTGCTTTTACCGTACCGGTATCTTTGATCCACAGCCGGGTCTCGGCAAGATATGTCGGCAAATGAGGGAGCTGAATTTGTTCCTCCTGGCACACATTGACAGCATATTCAATTATATTTTTCAACTCCCTTACATTTCCGGGATATTGGTAGTTCTTCAGCGTCCCGAGAGCATCTTTTGAAAATCCTTTAATGTTTTTCCCAAACCGGGAGGTCAGGCTGTTCAGAAAATAATCAAGAAGCAACCGGGTATCACCTTGACGTTCCCTTAGCGGCGGAAGGTGAATACGGACCACATTGAGCCGAAAAAGGAGATCTTCTCTGAAATGTCCCTCTTGAACCATTTGTTCGAGGTTGCGATGGGTAGCGGCAATGACTTTCACATTTACCTGAAAACCTTTGGTGCTGCCCAATGGATTGACAATCTGATCATCAAAAAAGGTAAGCAATTTGATCTGCAGCGAAAGGGGGAGATCCCCGATTTCCGTGAGATAAAGCGTGCCGTTGTGCGCCAGACGAAATCGTCCGGGTTTGTTCTCCACGGCGCCGGTAAATGCGCCTTTCTGATGTCCGAAAAGCTCCGACTCAAGTAGTGTTTCGGGCAATGCACCGCAATTGATTTTGACAAAGGGTCCTTTAGCTCTGCTTGAAGCCTGATGGATCCCTTCGGCCACCATATCTTTACCTGTTCCGGTTTCGCCGGTGATCAAGACCGACGAATCGCTTTGAGCGAGAAAAGGAAGAATTTGAAAAATTTTTTCCATTTGCGGGCTTCTGCCAATAAGGTGCGCAAAGCTATACGCCTGACTTGTTTTGGCATCAAGTTCCCGGAGGGGTCGCATGTCTTCTACTGTTTCAAGAAAACCTACTTTTTTACCGTCAGGGCCTTTAAGATAAGCCAGATTGATACGTACGGGTATTAATTGTTGATCCCGGTTGATCAGATCGCTTTCCATGCACAACGGTTCGGAATCTTCTTGCATGTGCAAGGCCGGGCAACGCTTGATACATATTTTGCCACGCAAAATGTGATGACAGGGGATTCCCGAGGCTTCTCCCTGGGAAAAGCCGGTCAGGGCCTCAATGGCTCGATTTAGCAACAGTATCCTGCGATTCGTATCGAGCACAACAATACCGAGAGGGATTTCATCAATCAGGGCACGCAAATCTACAGGAAAGTCAGAAAGGACATTGATTTGTGGTTCTTGCGAAGTATTCAAAATATATATTCTAAAAGATTCATCTAAAGGGCGGATTCCATCAGCATATACACCGATTTTTTCCGAACAAGTTCGGCCATTAACTAAATTATTAACAATGGATGATGCTTTAATCGTCCACAGGCTTGCTTACACTGTCTGTTTACCATGAGATAGAATAATGAGTCAAACATAGATCTTCCTCCGAGATAATCCAATTCATGCCGGGAATTTACCGCAGCAACAGCCGGAAGCCTCACAACCGGTATCTGTATGGGTGTGCCCAAAACAAGCGGTATCACTTTGAACTTAGAGCCGCTCATTTACGCAACAAGAGGCGGTCTTAGGATTAAAAAGCTCGGTTAGGATTCCCTGCCCATTTCTGAAATGTCTGGCAATATCAAAAAAACGGTTTAATTGCAGGTGAACTATATTGTGATAATCAATCCCAATGATTCCTCCTTTTAAAAAGAACTTAAGACTCAACGGGACGATAAACAAGGACAATATCTGAACATTAAAAAAAGATATGTGTTCACGGGGTGTGCTCCCCCGCTTCACTCCGGTGTCTACGTGACTGGTCATTTCAATGACTTAACAGCGGTGGCATTCCTGCCCCCTCCGCGTTCTCCCGCGAAAAGCATGCGGGAG
>Ga0114925_10000126_pt1 | contig 27593 bp, 22 predicted proteins | sample SumtaG_2_FD_87287 | JGI IMG/M metagenome (GOLD analysis project Ga0114925, IMG submission 87287) | Deep subsurface microbial communities from Indian Ocean to uncover new lineages of life (NeLLi) - Sumatra_00607 metaG | ecosystem: Environmental > Aquatic > Marine > Oceanic > Sediment | place... | reverse complement strand
TGTTATTCCACCAAATAAGAATAAACTTATAGATACCGATAATAAATTTTTATTATGTGAAGAGAAATTCTTTCTCATATGCAAGCCTAAAAGAAGTTCTAAGCATCCAATCATCATTAAAGATAAACCAACAAACGTAAATCCATATATTATTTGCGATGTATGTCCAATTTCAAAATATTCCGTTTCAAGTAGAATATTTAAAAGATAATTTCTCAAAAATAAAAGTACAATCCCTTCAAAAATAGCCAATATTCCTAAAATCAAATACATAAACTTTAATTTATTGATTAAGCGATCTGGACTTAATTTTTCTTTAATTTGTTTTGGCGTTTTTCTATCCCTTTTTAAAAATTCAAATTCTCTTGTAGATAGAACACATAATATAAGCGGAACTGCCCAAAATATAAGTATATAAATAATTGCTCCAGCATCGGGATGAAATAATGTAGAAATATTGCCTACCAAATAAAAGAAAACTAAAAAGACACATATATAAGAAATTACGATTAGGGCTCTCTTTTTTGAATTTTTTACCAAGAACCAAACAATCACAATTTCAAATCCAAAGATCAATGTTATTCCAATTATTAGCGAAATAACTGGATTAATTTGTAAAACTCCATCTTGCCATAATATAAACATATCCTCTAAAGTAGGATATAGACCTGCATTACCCGAAATCGGAGGCGCTAGCATTAATACACCTGACCAGTTTAAAATGCCATCTAAATATATATGCATTATTCCTCCAGCTAATACTACAAAATAAGTATTTAGATAAGTTAATTTATATTTATCTAACTCGACCAACTCGATTTTTTTAATACCGTCTATTTCTATTGTAAATTTAGTAAAATAATGATATATTAGGGCTAAAAAAAGGGCAAAAATTGGCCAAAGCAGCACAGTATGTGTATAAGTTCCTAACCCACATATATAACCAGCATCGGGACCATAATAATTGTTTAAAAATAATATAAATGCGTGAGTTTTAGTAAACTTTCCATCGCTTATATAATATAAGCAAATTCCAACAACAGCTCCCAATACGAGATGAGCAATACTTGGCATTTTATTTCATTAATACTAATTTTATTTTATTAATAAATTAATATGATCTAAGTAAATAATAAAGTATATTAGAAAATTATAATATTGTAGAAGATATTTATTTAGAGGAATTATAATCTTTTACTGAAATTTTTATATTACTAATCAGATATCCCTTAAAGGATGTGATAGTTTTTGCTCTATGGATTATTTATTATTTTTCAAGAAGATATATATGAACTACGTATGATACTATGGTATATAGTTAATATTCTGTTATTTCTCAGCTTTCTATTGTTTCTTTTAAAAGCAAAAAAATTAGAAACTAAAAGCCAGAAAAATGTATATCTTGGGTACGGTCTTTTTTCATTACTTTTTGGTCTTACAAGATTGTTTTTTATCTTGAGTTGGCTCTGCGGAGATGCTTTTGAGGGTTGTAGCGATTTTTACTTAATTTTAGGCTATTTAATAGGAACTCTTGCTACGATTATCATAATTTATATTTTAGAAACATATCTGTTAAAGACTAAAAAAATTTTAACTGGTATAACTATAATTGTCTTTTGTATAATATTAATAGCCTTATTTGGATTAACCAGTAGGGGAATTGCATTGACTATGATATATATCTTATTACCCGTCGTAATAGGTGCAATCTCGATGTCATATATCTATTTCATAATTAAATCAACAGGCACCTCACGTAAAAAAGCAATTGGCGCATTTGGCGGATTACTACTTTTATTTATCGGGCATTTCATGAATACATCATTCTTTAATTCAATGTTTCCTGGTACACCCGGGATTATTAGCCCTATTATTATGAGTGCGGGGATAATTATTTTCATGATAACTCAATTATTTATTAAATAGGATCTTTCAATAGTTAAACGCTTTAATAATTAAACCAAAATAAAGCGATTTTAAATGGTCGTTCTGAAGTACTCCTCAAGATATTGAAAAAAAGAAATAAATTTATCTTACTTTTTTTTATTCTTTCTGTAAAAATAATTCTTTTACGGAATTTTCATTTAAAGCACAAGCAATAACAAGTCCGATAACCGACCAGAGTAAGAATATATGATAAAAAGTTGAAAATCTCCATATTTTTTTGTTTTTAATTAATAAACCTATTGCACAGATGAAGTTTATGATTGCCAATACTAATAGAAGCATTCCAATAATTATTACGATTAAATTAACATCATACATCCAAAATAATATTCCATATGATGAAAAAATAAATGATACTAAAAGGTCAAGTAAAAGAAGTCCTACTAACGCTAAAGATGTTCCTATTATTCCTGTAATAAATAACCAAATGGAAATTATCCATAAATTTTTATGATGGTCTTCAGTTTTTCCTAATTTATTCCATAACATAATAATCAATGTTCCGATACCCGTTATAACAATAGAAATTACAATTAATGCGCTTAAGTACGTTTCCTTGTATGATGTTTCAAGAATTTCCTTCTCAACCAAAGTATCAAAATACAATCCCCCTAATATTAAAATAAGACCACCTCCTATAACCGTTATTATACCTAAGATTAAAAATGCTTTTTTCGCAGTATTTACATCTAATCGTCTTTTGATCTTATCAGATTCCTTTACTTCTTTACCTTCCTTTTTTCTACTCGCAAGAGATTTAGTGGATAACATGCATAACATTAGTGGAGTTATCCAATAAAAACTTACATATATGATTGCTCCGCCATCCCCATGCTCTCCTGTAGAAGCACCTCCAACTAAATAAAAATAAGCCATAAAGCTTGCAATATAAAGAACGATGAGCGCTCCATTTTTTTTTGTATTATATTTCAAGAAATAAGCAAAAATAAAAATAAATCCAATAATAAAAATAAGACCGAATAAAAGCGAGATAATAGAGTTCATATTTAAAACACCTTCTAACCCAAAAGAAGCAAATTCATGGAGGTTTATTGCAAATCCGTCAAATCCCATTGGCAATTGCGGTATTATGTGGTAGATCCCTTCGTAATTTATCGTATCGTCTAAATATATATGGAGGATTCCACCTGCTAAGACTAAGCAAAAAGTTTGTAAATACGATAATTTATACTTTTCTCTGTCAATTATTTCTATTTTCCTCAATCCATCAATTTCAAAAGAAAATCTTGTTAAGTAATAATAAAATATGGCTAAGCCCATAGCAAAAAAGAACCAAGAAACTAAATTATGCGTGTAATATCCTAAACCGATTAACCAACCAATGTCAGGACCTATATAATTATTTAAAAAGAATATAAACGCATGCGTTTTAGAAAACTTTCCATCGCTTATATAATATAAACTAATTGCAAGAAACCCTCCTAATACAAGATGAGCAATACTGGGCATTTTTTTTTACCAATTCTTTTAAATTTATCTTTATTTTAAAACGAATTTTAATACTAAACAAAAATAAATATTAAGCAACTAATTAATTTGATTACTCATATTCTATAGAATAATAATTAATAACATGAATTCTTTTCTAAATTAATTATTCACGCATTTTGACAGACAATCGATAAGTGTGAGATTTATGGGATTAACGATCACGGAAAAAATATTAAGAGCCCATTGTGATAAAAAGAATGCTTCTGCTGGCGATTTTATATTAGCTGATGTAGATAAATGTTTGGCAAATGATATTACTGCTCCGATTGCAATTGAAGTATTTGAAAAAATCATCGAAGGGACTAATAAATCTGTCTTTGATACAAAAAAAATAATTTTAACACCTGATCATTTCACTCCTAATAAAGACGTTGCTTCGGCAAACCAGTGTAAAATTTTAAGAGAATTTGCTCATAAAAATAAGATTTTAAATTACTTTGAGATTGGCCGTGTCGGAATTGAACATTGTCTTATTCCCGAACAAGGATTGGTTTCCTCAGGTGAAGTTTTTATAGGGGCAGACTCACATACTTGCACTTACGGGGCACTCGGAGCATTTTCAACAGGAGTTGGTTCGACTGATTTAGGCGCAGCTTTAGCTTTAGGTCAATGTTGGTTCAAGATACCTGAATCAATTAAGTTTATTTATACTGGAAAATTAATTGAGTGGGTATCAGGGAAGGATTTAATATTATATACAATCGGGCAAATCGGAGTAGATGGAGCAACATACAAGGCGATGGAATTTACAGGTGAAGTCATAGAAAAGTTATCTATGGCAAATCGTTTTACCATGTGTAATATGGCAATAGAAGCCGGTGGAAAAAATGGAATTATTGCTCCAGATAAAATTACAAAAGCCTACTTGGAAAAAGTGGGAAACAAGGATTATAAAATATATGAAAGTGATAAAGACGCAGATTATTCTGATGTAATAAAATTTGATTGTAATGAAATAGAGCCTCATGTAGCGTTCCCCCATCTACCAGAAAATGCTAAACCAATTTCTGAAGTAGAAGGTATGAAAGTTGAGATTGATCAAGCAGTCATTGGTTCTTGCACAAACGGGCGTTTAGAAGATTTAAGAATTGCCGCAAAAATTCTTAAAAATCAGAAGATTCATTCGAATCTGCGATGTATTATAATCCCTGGCACTCAAAATATATATTTAAAAGCTCTTAAAGAAGGATTAATTGAGATTTTTCTTGATGCTGATGCTATAATATCAACACCTACGTGCGGCCCGTGTTTAGGAGGTCATATGGGCGTTCTTGCGGCTGGTGAAAAAGCCATTTCCACCACCAATAGAAATTTTCTTGGAAGAATGGGACATCTTGAAAGCGAAATATATCTTTCAAGCCCAGCAATTGCTGCCGCCTCAGCAATTAAAGGATACATAACATCTCCAAGTTATTTATAGAATTAAATAAGTGAAATATAATGAAAGGAAAAGTAATTAAATACGAGGAAAAAAATATTAATACCGACCTGATAATTCCCGCAAGATATTTAACTGATTCTGATCCATCTCACCTAGCAGAACATTGTATGGAAGATTTAGATAATAATTTCATTTTAAGAAAAGAGCAAATCCACGCCTCGATTCTTGTTGCTGGTTCAAATTTCGGAAGCGGGTCGAGTAGAGAGCAAGCACCAATAGCGATAAAGGCTGCGGGAATAAATTGCGTAATTGCACCTTCCTTTGCAAGAATCTTTTTTAGAAACTCAATTAATATAGGACTACATATAATCGAATTTGAAGATATTGATAAGATAAACACTGGTGACGAGTTAGATATTGATTTTAAGGCGGGAATAATAAAGAATTTATCTTCCAATAAAGAGTTTAAAATAAAAGAAATGCCTGCCTTTTTGCATGAAATTATCTCATCTAAAGGACTTGTTAATTTTGCAAGAAATAAAATTCTAGAAAATAAATAAATGTTAAAATAATATTAAATTATAATTCTCAACATAAAATGAGTGGATTTTTATGGAATACAAAAAGATTATTTTATCTGGTTTGATTCTTTTAATATTATTTCCTATTGCGAATACATTAGCGAAAGATGATCCTTATTATTTTAAAGATAAAGTAACAAATACAACATCCCTCTTCTTTTTAACTGATTTACAAAAAGAGGAAAACATCGAATTGTCCTTGACTCACGAAAAAGACGGTGAGTTTGAGTTGTTTTTATTTGATGAACGCCCTACTAAAACTTATGTTGATATTGATAAAAATATAGAAGAAGAAATTTATGATATTGCCGTTGCATACGATTCAGGCGACGAACCTGAGATTGATTATATTGCTGAAAAAGAAAAAATTTTCTATATTCAAGTTGTTTTACTCGATGGTGGTCCTGATTTCCTCACACTTGAATGCAATAAAGTCTTAACGAGATATTACCTTCCTAAAGTTCCAGGATTTCCTCTCGAAATTTTAATAGTTTCTATGCTTTTCTCACTGGGCATTATTGTTTTCATAGGAAAACGAAAAAAAATCTGTAATTACGTTTAAAAACATTCATTTTATTACTTAATTAATGGCGATAGATGTGTCAGATTTCAAAAAAGAAGTTCGTTCTCAAATTATCGATTTAGCGAGATTATTATATGGACAAGAACCTGAAAGATGGTGGATTAAAAGTGTTAAAAATGGTAGAACTCATCTTAGAAATACCTTAAACATTCTCGTTAAAGGCCGTGCAAATTATGCCCTTATGAAAAATGTTATTAAAGCCTATGCCCAAATAGGTTTTAGAAATATTCAAAGTCTACTCTTCCTGCAAGTAAGACTTGTAGATGAAATGGGTGAAGTAGTTAAAAAAAATAAAGTACCAGAAAAGGAAAGTCAATTATTTAAAAGAAAATGGGAAAAACCATTTTTTAGTCTGCCAGAAGCTGAGGAAAGTGACGGTATGACTTCTTACGAAAGGTTTAATAGAGCCGTTGACCTAAAAGAAGCCGATAGAATTCCATTTACTCCCTTGATGGATTACTATTATTCTGGTAATGAGGCCGTTAGGATGTCACCCATGGAGTTTGTTCTGGGACCGTTTGAAAAAGTCTTTAATGCCGTGAAGAATACTTACAATAAATTTAATGGAATATTTGACATGGTTCATTTACCTATGGGTCGTTTATATGCTTTCATTAACATGCTCCCTTTAGGCCCTTCGGGATATTATAGTGAATTATTTTACCCTGATGATATTCCCAGTTCGATGCAATTTATTGAGAAGGGTTATATTGATGTAAAAGACTTTGAAAGGATTAAGAAAGATGGTTTAAGATCCATATGGAGACCTATTAGCCTTAAGAAAATTAGTGATACGCAAACAGATCTGATAAAAATTGGAAAATATATTAATTACTGGGAGAACATTAAAAAAGTACCTATCTATGCAACAAGCGGAATTGTAACACCCGCAGAAGGCTTAAATTACCTAATGGGAATAACCAATTTCGCTAAAGCCATTAGAAAAAATAGAGAAGAAATAAAAGAGATCTGTGATTTGCTCCTTAAAGGGACTATGGCAAATAATTATATGATGTATGCTTTTACGCAAGTAAAGCGCACGTATATTTGCTTAGAGCGCGTATCCGCAACGTTTATATCGCCACGAAATTTTGAATATTTTGTACTTGATAACCTATTAGATATGGTAAAAGAGAATGTTCGGCATGGACTTACAACAGTATTTCATATGGATACCGACTGGACACCATTCTTTCATTACTTCCTGGAGTTTCCTAAAAATGGAAAATATATACTCCACTTAGAGGATTCTGATATTTATAAGGCAAAAGAAATGCTCGGACATCGATTCTGCATAATGGGCAATATTCAAACAAAATTGCTGAGATTTGGAACCGAACAGCAGATTATTGATAAAACTAAAGAATTAATTGATGGGTGTAAAGAAGGCGGAGGTTATATGATGGCAGAAGGCTGTGAAGTGGCTCCAGATACTCCTATAAACAAGATGAAAGTCTGGATTGATACAACTCTGAAATATGGACAATATTAAGATATTTGTAAATAAATAAAAGATTAAAATTAATTATATTTAACTCTTAAATATTTATTATGTCAAGTTTACAATCAGTATTTTACCAACTAGACCTTATAATTGGATTTACGGCTCCAGTTTTGGTCTATTTTTTATATCGGATAAAAAAAATAAATAAGTTTTCATGGTATATCTTTTGGGTGGGCGCGGCAATAGGGCTTACATGGGAAATCCCCATGTTTGTTGGTAGCTACGAAAATATTTTTGTAACAATAGAAATCATCCGTCCCTATCCATATCATTATTTAATTTTTATGATCTCCCATACCCTCTGGGATGGAGGACTTTTTCTGATAGGATATTGGTTAGTCCAACTCCTCTGTAAATCACCACATTTTAATAAATTTAATATCAAAGAACTAATAATTCTAATTGCTTATGGTCAGATTCAGGAGATTTTGGTCGAATTAGGAGCTGTTTCAAATTCAGCTTGGTATTTTATTGTTTATTGGTGGAATCCCGCTCTATTTTATGTTAATGGTTATCCTTTAACCTTATATCCTCAATTAGTATGGCTATATGGGTCTATAGTGTTTTATATTTTGCTTCTGAAATTGAAACCGAAATATAAAATATAATGATGGTGATAGAGATCGGAATGAAAAATTATATCTTTAAAAATTATAACGATTTATCCCGTCTTCCCTACTTTACAATAAAGGATGATCGTCTCACTGTTGATGATGATGCAAATATTGGTCCAATAATAGATATTCATACACATCTTGCTCTTGCTTATGTACTACCGATGCAGATTAATTTATTTCAGTTTCATGGTAGAACAGAGCATATTCTTCCAGATTATACACAGATTAATCTAATTAAATACGCTAATAAGGATTATACACCAGAATTATTAAAAAGAATGAGAAAAATTGTAGCAAAACAAATATTTTCAAAAGAGGGTGCTCATAAAACTCATAATGTTTCGCATTTAACTCGGGAGATGGATGATTTAGGAATTAGAAATGTAGTTATTCTTCCAGTTGATTTCCCAATTATTTCTAATAATGCAAAAATTTATGCAAAAGCAGCGAAAGTAGAGAAAAGACTTATTCCATTTGGATCAGTGCATCCATTTTCTTGGTTTATGGAAAAAAAGCTTGATAAACAAATAGAAATGGGGATTAAAGGTGTAAAACTACACCCTATGGGACAGAGTATTCGCCCAGATCACCGTTTGGCATTAAAATTATATCGTTTATGTGGGGAACGTGATATCATTGTTCTGTGGCATTGTGGACCAGTTGGTATTGAAGGTAAACGTGGCCGATATCGATGTCAAGTTCGGTGGTACTTGCCTGCCGTGGCAGGAAATCTAAAAACTACATTCATTCTCGGCCATTCTGGGGCACTTCAAATGGAAGAAGCATTAAAAATTTCTAAAAAATACCCAAATACATATCTCGATCTCGCATGTCAATCATTACCGAATATACGTAAAATTATCAAAGAGGCTGATTCTAATCGAATTTTATTTGGCTCTGATTGGCCTTGGTATCATGAAGCCTTAACATTAGCTAAAGTATTAATCGCAACTGAAGGAAAAGAAGAGATTCGACGCAAAATATTATATGATAATGCTAAAGACCTTCTTGGACTATAAGAAAGATCACGAATTTCGTGGATGAAATGACGAATTCCGACGTGACCCCTATTTAAATAATTTTATATGCAATTTCACAATTTCTTACCTATCATTAAAACAAATTAATTTAAGATGTGATTAGAAATTTCTTTTGAGGATTTTAGTAAAAAATTAGCGAAAGCGATGAAAGAAACGGAAGAATTGGAACTCGTTGATGTCGAACTTTTTGCCGAGTACTTAGAATTCCAAATGCTCCCTGGCATGATTGCTAGCGCCGCTCAAGCCGTTTTACCGGGCGTTCCAGGAAAAGCAGAATGGACTCCTGCCAAATTTTCGCTTGATATAGACTTTCCCGGCGAAATCGAGACGATTCAATTTATTAGATCAAATGGAAAGACTTGCACTATAGGTGGAGAGAAAGTCCCTCCCTTTTACAATTTTCTGGGGCTAAATAAGCGCAATCCTAATCCGCCGCTCGTGACATACGATGTGTTCGATATGGGCGCCAAGATGATACTGCCAAAACCCATAAAGCAAGAATATGGTGATGTACTAGGAAATCCCGCAGAATGGGCTAAATTTGCCGTTGATAAGTTTGGGGCTCAATGCATAACTTTCCACAGCCTTTCGATTGATCCTGCAATGGGCGACGCTCCAATTTCGCAATCAGTTAAATATTTAGAAGAAATACTTCAAGCTGTTGATGTACCTGTAATAATCGGTTTTCAGGAAATAAAAAGAAGGATATTGAATTATTTAAAGCAACCGCTCCAATTACAGAAAGTGATGTCTTAATGCTTTCGGCGGCAGATAAAGCTACCTGGGAAGACGTAATACCTTTAGCAGTAAAATACGACCACAATTGTTTGCTCTGGACCAGTTTGGATCTTAATAACCAGATTAAAATGAACAAGGATGCTCTTGAGTTAGGCTTGCCAAAAAACAGGATCGTCATGGACCCTACATGCGCTACACTCGGATATGGAATGGAGTATAGTTTTAGTATTTACCAAAGAATGAGGGTTGCAGGTCTTTTAGGAGAAAAAGACTTAGCTTATCCAATTTCAGGCGGCACAACAAACGCCTGGGGTGCTCGTGAAGCATGGATGAGTGAGAAAATAGCACCTCAATGGGGCTTAAGACAATATAGAGGACCAATCTGGGAAATTATTAATGCTCTCTCTCTAACATTGGTGGGCTTAGATCTGGCAATGATGTTCCACCCCGTAGCAGCAAAAGCTATTAAAGATATTACAAGTCAATTCTTTAAGGAAGTTCCAAAAGTATTAGACGAAATGGGTTATTACGACTGGGCTTCGGCAAATCTGAAGCGATAAATTAATCTTTTTAAATTTTTTTTTTGAAATTTTTTTTATTAGATAATGCTCTCAGCTGATTAACAAGTGCTAAAAATTTAAATATCCAAAAAATAAAAAAATTAGGTGGTATTGATGAACGTTTTACTTTCAATTAAGCCAAAATATGTAGAAGAGATAAGAAAGGGAAATAAAAGATATGAGTTCCGTAAATCTCTTTGTAGTGAAAAAAATCGAGAAAAATTAGAAAAAATCTTTATATATAGCAGTGCACCAGTTAAAAAAATCGTTGCAAGATTCTTTGTAGAAGAAATATTAGAAGATCATCCCGAAAATCTATGGGATAAATGTAAGGATGTTTCTGGAATAGAACAAATTGAATTTTTCAAATATTTCAAAAATAAAGATTCTGGTTTAGCTATTAAGATAACTGAAATAAAATTTTTTAGAGAACCTATTAAACCAGAAGAAATTATTCCAAACTTTAATCCACCACAATCTTTTTGTTATGTAGATGATTTAGAAAATGTTAAGCGAATAAATAATTTTTTATGAGGAGGGGATGGTATCATCTTCTCCTTATTCGACTTGAATATGGGTTGATAAAAATTATTAAATTTGTAAAAGACATATAGAAATATAAGACAAAATGGTATAGAGATTAGCCATTGCACAGACACACTTAAATTATACCAAATTCAAATATAACTATTTGGATAGGATAACTTTTTAGGAAATATGGTTTCAATTAATAATTTTGATGAGTCTTTAATCATTGCATCCGGTATAATATAGCTTATCTCCTCCATGGATTTATCACAGAGAATTAATTTATTTAGAATTGACCCCAGACAGCAAACATCACATTCTTCTAAATTTGGATTATTTATTGTACTGTTAATCTCTGAGATTTTACCATTTTGGAAAATTATCTCTACTGTCTCACTGTAATTGCTAATTATTATTTTTGATGAATATCCTTGAAATATTGAGTTTTTAATACGACTCTCGATGATAGGTTTTATTAACTCAAAATATAATTTTAAATCTGGAATTTTAATCCACCAGCCATATGTATTATGTGTGATTCCGCCTAATTGAACAAGATATTTTCCAAAGTCAGTTTCATAATTAATATGTAGGGGGATATTAGAATTACTTGTTTTTTCATTTCTCTGATTAAGTTCATTTATATATTGAAGGATCTTAATCATATGATTAGATTTAAGTTGAGATGGGTATATTGAGTAGGCGGCATTATCATGGGACATGCCCAATGAGAAATATGCTACAGGAACTTCTTTATCTTCTATAATAAACGTAGATAAAACTGTATCATTAAATGTATCATTGAGAAACCGATATGTAAAACAATCATCGTCGAATTTATTTCTAATAAAGTAATTCTCATGGAATTGGTTATACTTGTCTTTTATAAATTCCAAATCTTGTTGATTAGCTTTTCTAATCTTGATCTCTCCTAAATCATCATTTGGGATGCCATCAACAGGTAAGGTTATGCGCTCATCTAAAGGAATAGCAAATTCATATCCTAATCGCCTGTAATAATATGGAATTCCTCGAATTACTGAAAAAATATAACCTCTCTCCTTCATGATTTTTTCATATAGATTATTAAGTATTCCAATGAATCCTTTTCCTCGATATTTTTCTAATGTGCCAACAAAACCCATCTCACAAATCGAAAGGACTAAATTTTTCATCTCCCACTCTAAAGGTATTATATTAATGCTCGAAATTATCTCATCGGAATTATTATTCTTGATATATAACCATAATATTTTCTCCTTATTGGGATGCCTTAAAAATGTATTCTCAACATAATCTCTAATTATTTCACCATGAACCTTAGTATTTAATTCCACTAATTTACTAAGCACCTCTTTGGTATCGCCAGCGATATGCAAAGAGAAGTGATCATCAATTCTTTGGTAAAATCCTTTCTCAAGTGTCATATAATATAGAATTTAATCGAAATTATATATTTTTCCTTTTAAAGCAGAAAGAAAGATAATTCCTTGTTCCAATAAACTTTCCTAATGAATAGAATAAAATACTAAAGTTCCCGATGATTCTATGTTTATCTTTCGCAGAATATCAGTCCCTTGAAAGGGACTGCGCTTATTGGATAAGAATTATTTCTAATAAAAGTTGTACAGAAAAAAATTTAAAGCATTTCGAGGAATGCTTCGATTCTGGTTTTTAATTGGTTCACATCTTCTGAAGAGTAATCAGTGTTTATAGAAAGAACAGGGATGCCTGTTTTTTTAAGTTCTTTCTCTAATCCAATTGCTTCAATGTCATAAGGTTGACAAAATGATAATGTGTATAAAATAACTCCATCAGCATTATATTCTTTCACTTGACGAAGTATATCATCTTTTCGTCCAGTATTTGGAGTATAACAAGCACAATTGATTCCCATATATCTATCAGCAAGAACTTCAATGAGTTCATCAAGTGTATTTCCTTTAATTTCATACTCCGACTCGAAATACCGAGTTCCGGTACAAGTTTCCTCAGCAACTATAGCGACTCCTTTGTTTTCTATTAAATGATGCATTTTCCAATTCGGAATCGCCATTGGTGTTCCACTGATTAAAATTCTTTTAGCACCTTTACTAATCGCTCCAACACCATCTTTTACTCTTTCTTCTAATTCCTCAGCAAGTTTACCAACCATCTGAATTTGCCGATCTGGGTCGTCGTAAAAGGCTATTTGAGATACCAGCAAAGCATCTTTTCCAGAGATGGGAACTGGATCGTTCTTACGGGTGTCATATACTCTTTTTAATTGGGAGCGTTTGTTCTGAATCTTTTCCATAGCTTTTTTTAGGTTTTCTAATGTTAACTTATTTCCAGTAACTTCTTCTAATTTTTTAGTTAAAGCTTTAAGTTCTGCGATATAATGGGCACGTGCTTGAGGCCTATCCTTGCATTGAGGAGTTTCAACCACATATATTGGTTTATGTTGTCCCATAATTTCCCAGCATTTTTTCTTTCCATCGCAGGTTGTTTCTCCAATAATGAGATCAGCTGTTGCATAGTAAGGACATTTATTTCCCAATCCAAATCCAAGAGAGGATTTTATTAAGGCGCAAATGTTTGTCGGTAAAAGTCCTTCTGATGCAAAATTTGAGAAATTAGTACCTCCACATAAACCTACGCAAATAGCATCTAAAGCAATAACGATTTCATCTGGAATATATAGGCAAAAAGTAGCAATTACTTTCTTTCCTTCTTCTTGTGCCTTTACTAATTCGCTGACTCTTATTCCATGAATATCGCCAACTACAAATTCAAAGAATCCCATGCCTTCAGGACGATTTTTCTGGGCGTCAATATATATACTCTTATATATCTCGGGTAGTACCCCTAAGAGCATATCATGTCTTTCCATATCGAGACCTAAGTTTTCCCACATAGATCTCCAATTAGTTTTTCCTTCTGTCATATTTTTTATACCCGTTTAAATAGAATTAAACTTTAGTAGAAAGCGTAAAGAATGCAAAAAATTATTTTTCAATTCTTAGAACGTAATTTTCCCCATCTGCATTAAACTCCAAGACTTTTCCACCATGAGTCTCAACAAATCGTTTAATATTTTCCCCGGCTTCGCAAAAGTCTCCTGAAACCTCAAGAATATCTCCTTTATTCATTTGAGACATTAATCTTTTTGTTTTGGCTACAGGTAGGGGACAAACCAAATCCGAACAATTTAATTTATAAATTTCAGTCATAAAATATTCACTCTTTTTAATTTATACGAATATTATGTTATCAGCTTCTACACACATATCAAGGAAGCCATTCATCGTAGTTTTAGATATACCATCTATTAATTCGTCCTCGGACATGCCACGGGCTTTCATGCATACTCCACAAGTTAACACTTTAGCACCCTCTTCGATTACATCTTTTAACCATTTTCCTACATTATCATAGGTTGCTGGGTCTTGATTTTTTTTTCCTACCCAAATTCCATCCTCAACTAAGAATATATTTACTTTATGACCTTCTAACAGGGCAGTAAAGGCAAATCTAAGCATTGTATAAGGTCTTTCTTTGGTATATTGACCACTTCCAATAGCAATGGTAAATTCTTTCTTTTTTTTAGACATATTCTTGTGATGAAAATTATTTTACATTCTAACTTAGTTAGAGAAACAAATAATAATTTATTAATTTATCGAAGAAATAGGATTTATTTATTAATATTTTCGATAGAACGAAAATATAGCCACGTTAAATTTATTCTTGAAAAATATAATAGTTATTTTAAATTGAAAAAAAAAGAAATTTGAAAATAGTTAAATCCGCAAATCTATTTCATCATAGCGGGTTTATCCATACCCATTAATCCACTTATTTTATGCTTCATGGGGAAAACCCCTTTTTTGAGTAAGGTAAACATAAACGTTAGGAGAAAAACTAAAGATCCCGCACCGGGGACCATTCCTGAAAGGCCGCCCTCCGAATAACCACCACCAGAAAGGTCCATAGATAACAAAGTATATACTACTGAAATTACGGAAACTAATATAGAAAGGAATGAAACCATTAATGCCTGATTTTTAGACATGTTCAAGTGAATTGGTCCGAGATCCAGTGCGAAGTGTTTAGTTTGTACCTTAATAGCCAAGACTGAATGACTAACTACTTTTTCTTCGAATTCAATAATTATATGTAAAAATCTTTTCTCGCCACGTTTAATCTCCTTCTTGGATTTTTCTTCCACTGATTTTAACGCTGTGATAGAATAGACAAGTGTAGGCTGGCTTTTTAGATCATCCTTAATTTCGATGATTGATTCAATAGGATGTATTTCAAAGCCTTCACCTTCCATCTTTATATGTAGTCTAGGTGGCTCTGGTTTGGTAATCTCTATTTCAAATGTCGTTTTATATACTGTCTTGCCAACTTCATCAGTGATTATTAATTCCTTTTCGCTAATATATACATAAAATAAGTAAGTATTTTGTTCCATTACAACTGAATAGTATTGCATTCCCATATTTAGTATTTTCTTTTTACGTGTGACAGTAATTTTCTCACCTTCCATCGCAGAAATATCTTCAATTGCTTCGATTTCTTCAAATTTTTTGACGTCTTCATATTCTTCTTCAGAAATTTCTTCAGCTTCTTTCTCAAATAATTCAGGAGGTGGACCTGCTAGTGTTGAAGGTGGACCTGCTGGGCTTGGGGGCGGGCCTGCCGCTTCTCCTGTTTTTGGTAATGCTTCCTCCAGTCTCATCATGGATGGCTCCTTTACAGGTGCCATGGGGGCAGATCCTGGAGGGGGTGGTAGTGCTTCCTTCCGGCTCATCATGGATGGTGCCTTTACAGGTGCCATTGGGGCAGATACTTGAGGGGGTGGAGGTTCAGCGCTAGTTGGTGGTAAAATTGTTGGTTTTGGTAGGGTGGGAGCTCCTCTTGTTGCCATAGCTTTTTTCTTCATTTTAGGAGCTTTTTGTATACTCCGCAGGATATCCTGTTTGGCAAATTTTGCACTATCATCACTAATCATTTCGTCTCTTAGTGCAATTCCAAGGTCCGTATCCATTTTTCCCTTTTTCATAGGTGCTAACTTTGTTTTCGAGACTTTTTTATCTTTAAAAGCTTTCTTTTCTTCCTTTATTTCTCTTTTATCTCTTCTAATCCTTTCTTCTTCAATCGTTTCTCTCTTTTTTCCTTGCCGTTCTAATATCTCCGTTTTTCTTCTCGCTTCTTCTTCCTTCTCTTTCTTTTCAAGTTCTTCTTTATCCACGATAATTAGTTTTTTAATTTTAGTATCTTCTGGAAGTATGCTTTGAAGCTGTACATCGAAAACATAAATTTTATTTCGATCGATTTGCTGATCCGCTAAAGATGCATGGACATCATTAAGAAAATCACTAATTTTTTCAGATTTTTGATAATGTCCGATGAAAGTATAATCAAGAATCTCTACAGAAAGTCTATTTTCCTTCCGGTCATATTTTATTTTATCTGTATCTAATCTAATCTCTGAAACTGCCATTTTTATTCCTTTAATTTTAGATTTTTCGTTATATTCTATTAAAGTATTTATTGATTTTAATAAATTATCTGCTGCTTCGATTAATGGTTCAAAATTATATTTCTTTGATTTCTTTAGTAATTTATCGGTTTTTTTAAGAGCTTCTGAGAAATCTCCCGACTGGATTAACGGACCAATAGACGCGAATCTTTGTGCAATTTTAACCATTTTCTCGTTTCTTTCTTGTTCTAATTCTCTTTCTCCTTCGAGTCTATCTTGCTCTAGTCTTTCTTTTTCTAATTTTTCTCTCTCTAACCTCTCTTTCTCAAACTGCTCATATTCAAGTCTCTCATTCTCTAATCTCTGTTTTTCCAACCTTTCCTGCTCTAATTTCTCTTGTTCCGCCTTTTCTTTTGCTTTTATTTCTTTTTCCTCTAATATTTTCTTGAAGTCCCAGACAATTATCGATTTATCGGATGAGCCGCTAAGAAGATGTTCTCCATTGCGAGAAAAAGCGAGACAGTTTATACTTCCTTGATGACCTTCAAGTTTTTGAATAAGGTCTCCAGTTCCTAATTCCCAAATATAGATGCGGTCTTTATTATTTCCTAAACTGCCAGTGGCAGAGACAATATATCTACTATCCAGGGATATTGCAACTGATTTAACAGCATTATCATGCTCTTCAAAACTCATTGATTCATCCATAGTCATGCTACTCCAAACTTTAAAAGTCCCATCATCTGACGCTGAAACAAAATAAGTAGCATCTGGAGAAATGGCAATATCATTAATCATATCATTATGAGCATCAATCTCTCTTAAAATATTACCTGTAGAACTATCAAAAATGGTAATATATTTTCCATTCGCAGCAAAAATAGCACCTCCATTAGGAGAAATGGCTATAGCTTTGATAGAATTACTTAATTTTGGAAACGTAAAAACTAAATCAAGGGCTTCTACATCCCATTTCTTAATTAACCCATCATTTCCTCCGCTTAATACATACTTGCCATCTGGAGTAAATACCGCAGAATTAACTGGACCTGTGTGGCCCATAAGGTATCTTCTATGTCCAACCACAGAAGGTTTCCAAATTATAAGATTACCATCTTTAGCTCCTGTAGCAAGTAAATTACTATCAGGTGAAGATGTTATGGAAAGCATCTCTTCACTATGCCCATCACTCATGCAAAAAGCGTAAGACCAAACCCAGTATCCGCTCAGTTTTCCATCCTTTGTAACAACATATACATTAACATCATTAGGAGTAATAACCAAGGAATTTACTCCGTCCTCAATTTCTCTGAGCTTATCTACAATAAATTTATCAGTCATTATTACATCAGTTTCATATCTTAAGTAATTCTTTTTAGGTTTTTATAATATTTAATTTTATCAGATATTCTCCGATGAAAAGAAATTCAAACAAGAAAAGAGAACTAGGGATGGTTCCTTCGAAAATTAGCATATTCACATAATTTTACTGCACAATTAATGGGGGCATCCCAGAATTTAAAAAGAATACCGCCATTTTCTCTAATCTTTTTCGACCATTGGCTCGAAAATTCTTGAGGATTGATGTAAAAGACAGGAATTGAAAATCTTTTAGAAGCTTTAATAGTGGGGGTAATAAAAATCTTATCTAAATCACCAACTTTTTCTAACATCTCATGCTGAATTTCCACATGCGATGCAAGTTTCTCATTTTCTATAAATCTTGACATAAAATATTGAAAACCGATAACACCATATATTATTATTAAATCAACCTCACCAGATCTCATTAATAACTTTGGCATTGAAACATAGAAATTATACATGTTCATATCGAATGTACAATCGATGGGATTTTTATAGCTAGCGGTTGGAGGCAACCCGGCCTTTAATTTTTGCTGTAAATTTTCTGAAAATTCTGGTACAATGAGTCCTTTTCTTTCAGCATTGTTAGCCAACATAGCACCGGGACCTCCAGAATTGGTGATTATTCCAATTCGATTTCCTTTTGGATATAAGCCCTTTGATAAAATCCCTGCCAAATCAAGAAATTCCTTGATATAATTAGTTTTGATAATTCCCGTTTCTTTAGCCATAGCATCAAATATTTTAGCATTACCTATCATTGATCCAGTATGGCTTTTTATTGCACGATTTCCTGCCCTGGAACCGCCGCCATAAATGGCGATAATTGGTTTTTTTGGCGTAATTTCCTTAGCTAATTTAATAAATCGTTTACCGCGTTTAATTTCTTCGATGTATAAACCTATTATGTCTGTTTCGTCATCATCCTTAAAATACTCTAGAAAATCAACGATATCGATGTTGGCTTCATTTCCAACTGATATTGACTTCCCTATATATGCATCTAGATTTTTAGGGTCTAAAAATAAATGGCTGGTCATTGTACCTGACTGAGAGACTATAGAAAATTTACCTCGTTTAACCTGCTTTTCAAAAATCATCATATTGAAAATTTTATTATCATCGGGATATGCCCAAGCATTAAAAAACCCAAAACAATTTGGACCAATGAATCTAATGCCATATTGTTTTGCAATCTCTGAGATTTCTTCTGTGAGATCATTTTTCTTTTCTTGAATAGCTTCTCTGAAGCCTCCAGAGATTAAAACAATTTTTCTAACTCCTTTCTCACCACATTCTCTAAAAATCTGAGGTACGATGCGGGGAGGTAAAACGATTATAACGAGATCTGGAACTTCTGGGACATCAGCTATTGATCTATATGCTTTATAGCCGAGCACATTATCTAATTTTAAATGAATAGGATAAATCTTACGATCATAATTGCCTAAAATAATATTACTACATATCATGGTGCCAAATGTTGTGCCATAAGTATTATTGGCTCCATAGATGGCTACACTTGCTGGGTTTAAAAAGTCATGTAAGAAATGCGAATTATTACTCATACCATTGAAAGAAAATGTTGTTTAATTTTAAAATTTATATATTTATAGTCATAGTATAAATATTAAGCAATAAAAATTCGGTGAGCATTAATATAGATCTCATACCTCTTTATATTGGAATTTTTAGCATTCTTGGAATTATATCTATAATACTTTACAAATTACATGTTGATGAACTATTCATTTTATCGTTTTTTTTTCTCGGTAGTATAATATCGTCTGCTGGACCTTATGATTGTTTCAGGCCAGCGATACCATATTCACTTAGTAGTAATGGGTGGTATTTACCGTTAGTAGAGTTTTGGATTTGGTTGGGTGTAGTAATTCCAGCAACCTTTATTATTAGTTATGTGCTTATACAAAAAACTTATACTGATAAAATTGATAAGGAACGAACTAAGGTGTATAGTATTCTTATTATTGGAATTGTGCTTACATTCATTCCCATAGAAAATTTACTCTTATATCTTTATCGTGGATTTCAATATTACAATCCAAGTTATAGTTGTTATCAAACAATTTGGTTCAACGATCTATTCCCGGTTTATTATATAATAGCAATACCCGGAATTATCCTAACTATATATGCGTTCATTTGGAGCGTCAAAAATCCTGTGAGGCGAGAAAAATGAACATATTTAATCTAATTCTTTGGTACATTGGTGTTTTTGGTATTTTGGGGTTCATATGTTTTGGGTTAAAAAAATTAAAAGTCGATAAACAATTTATTTTCACATTTTTCCTTATCAGTATTATCTATATGACAATTCCGCCATGGGATTGTTTTGTACCCGAACATCAAGGCTGGTATTTTTCACTTATTGCCCTCTGGGGAGTAACAATAGGATTAATAGTAATATCATTTTATGTAATTAATGCTATTGCCCAAAAGCAATACATAGGTGAATTCAACCATAAAAGAAATATTATTTATGGCTTGCTTATATTGGGATGTTTCTTATTCTATGGAGCCTTTGAAGACTTCAGTGTATTTATTTATAAGGGAATTCATTATTTCAATCCAACAGATGCGTGGTGGCATTATACTTGGTTTTTAAATTTGTTTCCTCTTTATTACTTTCAAGCAGTGCCCGGAATTATATTAATAATTCTTACATTCAGGTGGAGTGTTAAAAATCGAGAAGAAAATACTTAATTGAAATCTCCTCAGAATATATAATTATAATCAAAAATTTTGTAGAATATGATGAAAGGAAAACTTTTTTTAACACATGATATAGGTACTTCAGGTTGTAAATCAACTCTTTTTGATATGAAATTAAATCCTCTTTTTCAATCTAGTGAGAGTTATCCAATATATTATCCCAAGCCTGGTTGGGCTGAACAAGAACCAGATGACTTTTGGAATGCGGTAAAGACCAATACTCAGACCATTTTAAATGAATATTCTTTTGATTCGAAAGACATTGTTGCTATTATATTTACATGCCAAATGAATTGTACGATACCGATTGATGAAAAGGGCACTCCTTTAATGAGATGTATTAGTTGGCTTGATACGCGCGCGTCAGAACTTATCACGAGAAAAATGAAGGGCGTTATAAAATACAAAGGAGTAGGCGTAAGGAAGATTCTATTTTTCAAAAAACATACTGGAGGAGGCCCTGGAAAGAATGGCAAAGATCCAATTTCTCACTATATATGGTTAAAAGAGTACGAGCCAGAAATTTATAATAAAACATTTAAGTTTTTAAGCGTTAAAGATTACATTATTTTTCGATGCACTAATAATGCTATTACATCTAAAGACTTAGCTAATACTGCATGGCTTAAAGAGCCTGTAACAGACGAATATTCTGAAAAGGTCTTATCACTCACAGAGCTCGATATAGATAAATTGCCGGAAATCAAGAAATCTACTGACATTGCAGGTAAATTAACCCCGGAAGCCGCTAAAGAATTGAATTTAACGCCAGATATACCCATTTTTGTAGGTTCTGGTGATTTAACTTCTGTGGCCATAGGATCTGGAGGTATTAAGGACAAACAAATAATTATATGCCTTGGCACAGCGGATTGGGTCGCAGCGCATATTCCAAAAAGAAAAACAGACATTCCCCATTATATTGGAACAATAAATTCTGCTCAAAACAATTACCTTTATATTTCTAAGCAAGAAACTGGCGCAGCATGCTTTAATTGGGTTGTTGATCAAGTATTTAAAGATCAGGTTGATAAATTTAAAGAAAACAAGTCAGATTTATATAAGCACTTAGATTCAATTGTAGAAAATGCTCAAGCGGGTGCTAAAAATATTATCTTTATTCCCTGGATGTTTGGAGAAAGAAGTCCAATTAACAACTCTGAAGTGAGGGGCGGATTTATAAATCTTAGTTTAGATCATACAAGAGAAGACTTATTAAGGTCAGTTTACGAAGGAATAGCCTTCAATCTCAAATGGTCTTTAGATCCTATAGAAAAGAAATTAGGAAAATGTAAAAAAGTTAATCTTGTTGGCGGCGCGGCTAATTCAGATATATGGTGTCAAATTTTAGCTGATATTTTAGATAGAAATGTAGATAAAGTGAAAAATCCGAACTTAGTAGGCACCAAAGGCGCTGCAATAATCGCCATGGTAGGTTTAGGTATTATAAATACTTTTTCTGATGCTATTCCATTAATAAGGATTGAAAAGACTTTTAAACCGAATCCAGAAAATAAAGACATTTACACAAAACTTTTTAAGGAATATGAGAAATTTTACAAAAGAAATAAGAATATGTTTAAGAACTTAAATCTCTAAAGTGAGCTTTAAATTTGAAGATATTTTCTTTAATATCTTTTAATTTTTCTATACGAGATTCATCTCCATGAATTTTCAAAATCGCTTCTTCAATTATTTCAAGGTCCCTGTTAGCATTCTGATTAGTATAGGTTTGTTTTTCTAAGTTTCCCTGCCATGGTCTTAATTTTGGCATCGTATCAATATATCTTTTACTCCAGTTAATTTTATCCTTATATTCTTCCGTTAAAGGTTTAATATTTAGATTATTCCAACTTTTAATGACCCAGACACCATATTCATGTAATTTATCAAAGTCATAGGTCAAATCTTTGCGCCATTCATATTGGTGATCCCAATTTGCTGTAGCCAAAAAATTATCTCCCTGCCCTTTTTCAGCAGGAAAGAATTTCCAAGAATTTCGATCAATATTTTCGTCCTTAAATGATTTTCCTTCACCATATTGTATAAAATATCCTATGTCTTCATATTTTTCATGGTCTTCTTGATTAATTTTAATATATACTTCGATTTGTGTAATATCAATCTTGCTTTTCAAAACTTCCTCTTGATATAGCTTAAATATTACGTTTTTTGCTTTATTTGGAAGGCATTTTCCAGAAAATATTGGATAGTATGTAAAACAATAAGAATCCATGTTATCCTGAGCTTTACCTTTATAAATTTCAACCCAACATTCGATTGGTTTGATATAAACATTAGATGAACGATAATTGTAAGTAAACCACCCTATTGCCATACCAGATGCCGATAGCACCGGATAAAATATAAATGTGTTTATAGGATATATAGGCATCAATATTACTGAAATAGCTATATAAATAAGTGAAAGTCCGGCTATTAATATCGCAGCTATTAATGAATTTTCAGCAACATGCTCTTTATCTTTTTTAGAATATAATATTTTTGGAGCCTTTTGAATTACAAGTTCAATATTAAATTTATTTACAAACTCTTGAAATTCAATTTTAGCCCAATCAGAATGAGACATTTTCAAAGAAGAATTATTTTTTTTTTGATTTAATCACATTAAAAGAATTTAATAATAATACTAAAATAAAATTGTCTAAAAATTTAATTAAACATTTTGTCATAATACCGACAAAATTGTTATGCGCATTAAAAGAACTATTATCTATTTTAATTTTCTATTAAAATAATTAATTAAATCGACAAAATATTATCTGCGCATTTTGAATATTGATCTATTTACTTTTTAAAGAGATTGATTTGTAATTAACAATATTTACAATATTAATAAAAACATGTAATTTCTTTGAAATTATAGAATGAAATAACATGTAGAGAATACAAAGAAATCTTCAAAAAATTGAAAATTTAATTCTCTTTTGAAATTTTTAATTGATATATTACATTATTATTTATTGACTGAAAATATGGATGAGTTTGAAGAGTTTTTCGATGATGTCGATGTTCAACTAGATTTTGAGGGATTTATTTCTTACATTAAGTCTCAAGATTATTATAAAGATCAAATCTCTTATATACAGCATATTCCAAAACGAAATGCTAGATATGGAGAGTTAAATAAACCTCTAAGAAAGAGATTGCAGCGCTGGTTAGAGCTAAATGATATAAAATTATGGGGACATCAGGCTGGGGCGATTAATTCAGTTAGGGAAAGAAAAAATACTGTTACAGTAACATCTACGGCATCTGGAAAATCTCTCGTATACAATCTCACCGTCTTGGAATCAATATTAGAGAATCCAGAAACTACAGCTCTTTATATTTTTCCAACTAAAGCACTAGCAAGAGACCAATACACGATACTATCAAATTTGATGGAAGAGACTAATATTAAACGAAGTAGAGTTGGTTTATATGATGGAGATATAGATGCCAACGAAAAACGGCAAGTTCTAGCAAATGCCAATATTATTATTACAAATCCTTATGGATTACATTTTTATTTGTCATGGTTTAAACAAAAATGGGCACGTATTTGTAAAAATTTAAAATTTATTGTTTTAGACGAAATTCATATATATAGAGGTATTTTTGGTTCTAACTTCGCTTTACTATTAAGACGCTTGAAAAGAATCTTGGATAATTATAATATAAAGCCAATTTGGATATTATCTAGTGCGACAATTAAAAATGCTAAGAAATTTGCTGAAAAATTAATTGGCGAAGAATTCGTAATAGTTGATAAAGATGACTCGCCATCTGGCGCTAAGAAAGTAATATTATGGGATTTACCTTATGATGATGTTTCAGGAAAATATAGATCAGCACATCAAGAAACTAAGAATTTGTTTATTAGCTATTTGAAAAAAGGAATTCAAACTTTAACCTTCACATTATCGAGGAAGATGGCAGAACTACAAGCGATTTGGACGAGAGCTGCTTTGCCTAAGTTAAAAGATAAAATTTTTAGTTATAGGGCTGGTATCAGCAAAAAGAAAAGAATAGATATCGAACAAAAATTTAAAAAAAAAGAGATATTAGGAATAAGCTCTACAAATGCCTTGGAATTAGGTATTGATATTGGTTCGCTCGAAGCAACGATAAGCTCAGGATTTCCTGGGACTATCTCTAGCTTTCAACAACAAATAGGCAGATCTGGAAGAGGAGAAACTTTATCTTTCTCAACCTTAATCCCTATGGAGAATCCCCTTGATTTTTTTTACATTCATAACCCCGACATCCTATTTGGTCCAATTCAGGAAGAGATTTTAATAACATTGAGAAATAAATACATTATAAAAAACCATTTATGTTGCGCAGCTAAAGAAGTTGCGTTAAAAAAAGCTGAATATGAAAAATTTGGTATAGATGATAGGGACTTTTTTGAGAAATGTATTGATGAGTTAGTTTCTGAATCTCTACTAATGAAACGCGGCGATAATTATTATTGGAAGGGGGATTTCTTTCCAAATCAAAGATACGGTTTGAATAATCTTTCCGATCGATCGTATAAAGTTATGCTAAGAACACCAATAAAGGATATACTCTTAACCGTTGAAGATGAGAGTTATGTATTTCGAGACTTGCATCCCGGTGCTGTTTACCTTTACGAAGCTGAAACATATCTAGTAGAAGACCTTGATATTGACCAGAAAGAAGTATTGATATCAAAAGCTAATGTGGATTTCTATACCCAATCATTAAAACATACGGACATTACCGCCTTAGAAATTATTTCTCAAAAAAAATTGGGCCCAAAAGATGAAATTGAAGCATTTTTTGGAAATGTTAAGGTAGAACACGAATATTATTCGTATAAAGCTATTGATACTTTAACTCAAGAAATTAAGGCAAGACATCCTCTTGAAGATATTCCAATTGTCGAATTTGAGTCTCAAGCTATGTGGTTCACAATACCATTTGAATTTCAGAAAGAACTAGAGCTAAAGGGTTTTGACCTCGGAGGCACAATTCATGCTATTGAGCATGCTATGATTGCAATGGCCCCTGCGCTCGCACAAATATCTAGATGGGATTTAGGAGGTGTTTCTATTGATTTTGATCCAGTTAAACAACAGCCAGTTATATATATATACGATGCATTCAGAGGTGGAGTTGGACTTTCAGAGTCATTATACTTTAGCCTCGAGAATTTATTACTCCTTACTTATACTTTAATCGAATCTTGTAGCTGCAAAGCTCCCAATGGTTGTCCGGGGTGCTGTCTTAGTCCTAAATGTGGAAATAACAACGAACCTTTAGATAAACAAGGAGCTCTTTTCTTATTAAAGCGACTTCTTAATATTTCTTCTGAATAATTAGAATTTCTTTTATACTGAAATTTGATTCAATTAAATTTTAATATGCAATAATTCCTATTTTATTATTATCTGAATGAAATAGAAGAAAATGTGATTTTCTTGGAAAGAGAAAAAATTATTTTAGAAACTAAAATAAATAACGTAATCGTTTATCAATCGGGCGTTCAAATAACTCAATTAGGCGCGATTGATTTAAATAAAGGAGAGCAATTAATTACTATTACTAATCTTCCAGAAACATTAGATAAGGAAAGTATCAGAGTAAAAGGTGTCGGAAACGGTAAAATCATTAACATTAATGTAGAATTCAATTCTAAGAAAGAATATAGAAAAGAAGAACAAAAGAAAATACAAGAAGAAAGGGAAAAAATCGAAAAAGAAATTAAAATAAATGAGCGCGAATTAGCTTGGGCTCGTGATCAAATCGCAAAATTTAAGTCTACTGAGGATATCTTCTATTCTGATTGGTCTAAAGCTTATGCTTTCGGAGAGGTAGATCTTTCGAATTTTACTGAATTTACCGAAAAAATTAATGATCAAATCAAAGCTAAAACAGATTTAGTTGAGAAATTAGAAGATAAAATAAAAGAACTTAGAACTGAACTTCAAGTTATCCGAAATAAGATCGCAAAATTGGGTCCTGTGGAAAAAATACTTAACTTTTATGAAATTTCAATCAATCTAAATGTAGTAACCGAGGGGGAATTCAAAATTGAACTTAGATACACTATGACACAAGCGTGGTGGGTTCCTTTTTATGATATTTCTTTAAGCGAGGGAAATACTGCGAGGCTGACAATGATGGCAAATGTTTATAATAGGACAAGGTTAGATTGGGAAAATGTATCTGTCGAAATTTCAACTGCATCTCTAAAACCAATTGCGTTAGAAAAACCTAGCCCGATAATTTTACAAGAATATGTTCCTTATGTTCCCATCGGTAAAAAAAGAAGAAAAAGGGGAGATAAGAAAGTTGGTGCAGAGTTTCTATCCACGGGTTATTCAAAAGACGCAAAAAAAAATATTGCTGACTATGAAGAAGAAACCGGGGAGGATTATGATGAATTTCTTCCAGAAGAAGAGCCTATGCCTGAGATTGAGGAATCCTACGCAGAAGTTTCAGAAAATATTGGCGTTCAGTCCTTTAAAATTCCTAATCTTATTGATATTCCTAGTGATAAAAATCCCCATCCTGTCAACTTGACGATACAAGAGTTAGAAACTGCTAAAAAATACTTTTGGAGTAGTGCTGCTCCAGAAAATGTGATTATTCAAGATAAATTATTTAACACAGACTTATTATTATTGGCCGGGAACGTGAAAATCTATTATATGGAAGAATTCCTTGGAGAAACAAGTATTCCTGTTATTGCACCTAAAGAAAAGTTTAAATTAGGTACAAGAGTCTCTTATGATTTAAAGATTGATAAGAAATTAATAGATAGGAGTAAAGATAAGAAAGCAATTAAAGGCAAACTGAAAAATCATTATGAATATAAGATTCTTATTAAAAACTTAAGCCAAGCTACTGAAGATCTGGTACTATTAGATCGGATTCCACACTCATATTCAGAAAATATTAAAGTAGAAGTAGTATCAATATCACCTGAACAAGATAATCTTGAACTCGGAATCTTAAAGTGGAAGTTTAATTTAAAAGGAATTAATGAAAAAACTATAAAT
>Ga0114925_10000125_pt1 | contig 27615 bp, 32 predicted proteins | sample SumtaG_2_FD_87287 | JGI IMG/M metagenome (GOLD analysis project Ga0114925, IMG submission 87287) | Deep subsurface microbial communities from Indian Ocean to uncover new lineages of life (NeLLi) - Sumatra_00607 metaG | ecosystem: Environmental > Aquatic > Marine > Oceanic > Sediment | place... | reverse complement strand
ATTGTTCTCCCGGACTCTGTGTACATCATGAAATCAGTTTGTTCTGGGGGTCCTGTAGGTCCTTCATTTCCGTTTAACAAATCTTCTGCCGTGAACTTCAGTTCAGGAACAACGTTTGTTATTTTATTATTTTTTCCTTCGTCTATCACAGGAGTATTAGTGTCTTGGTAGTAAATGTTGTTGATAATACAGTCCTCTGGCAATAGATAACCACTTTTTTTGTCTAGAAATAGTTCGCTTCCTTTAACTAGTTGGATGTTTTCGAAAACATGGTCCGCACCGTAGATGCGTAGACCCGAATCAGAAAAGAAACTGTTGGTACAAGTATTTCTGTTTCCATGTCGGAAAACTAGTTTTGTTCCATCACAATCAGTCATGACGATTCTGTCAAGTTTATTTGATGAAGTTTTAATTGATATAACTTCAGGATCGCTTACGCAATTCTCAAAATAACAGTCACTAATAGAAACTCTAGTGTCGTCATCTTCTTTAGAGCTAACACCAATTCTAATTGCTTCGCCTCCATTGGAATCTCCTCCCTTATCGTGATTCTTGAATACGCATTGGAATACTTCTAAACCCCAAGACGTATCGGACCGTAAAAATATGCCGTTGCTTTTCTTGCCGTCAAAGAGTGTATTAATCACTTTATTCTTTCCCTGTTCTTCGCATGTAACCCGGAAGTAATCCTTGTCGTCATTTCCGACCTCAAAGTCTATAAATGAGAAGTTTACAACAGATATCTTTTGTCCTCTAACTCTCACCAAATGAGTAGGGAAATCGTATTTCGAATCGCCTCCGAAAAAGTCAATATTTGTAATATTATAGTTAGAACCTTGTATTACCATGTAAGACCTTCCTGTTAGCACAATGTTCATTACAAGATAAACAGTGATATCTTTGTCGATGTTTAGATCTACTCCTAATTGGGTGTTATTAACGGTAGTCTTGTTGGTGTTTACTAATATACAGCTTTTTGAAACGTTTTCGGCAGCTTTAAGAACATCATCGTAAGATGTGTATTCAATGACCGGTAGCGGTGGAAAATTGAAGTCTGGGTAGTACTGTTGAACTGGGTTCCTGTATGACATTTTATTTGTATAAACATTTTAATTTAGTAAATTAAAATGACAACTTTTAGGGATAAGCAGTGACAATGACATCATTCTGTCCTGCGCATAACTCTTCGGGAAACATCTGACTCATTGGAACTCCTGCATTCACAGTTACTGCTCCTCCAGAACTAGCAGTGATCAATTCGTTCATCTGTTGTGTTGTCTCGTTGGAAACTCCAGCAATTACGTTCAAAGCTCCTTGTTGCAAGTCGATTTGAGGATGAGCACTTGGTCTAAACCAACCAGTGTTGCAAGGCACTATAGGCAAATCTCCTCTTATAGGATCTCCTTGACTTCGCAAACGACTATTTCTGTTGGCGTAGATATACCTGTCATACACAATAGGTTGACACGACTCGCCCAAGCTGTCTAGTGTTCCCGACGGAATCATAGATTGAACATCAGGGTACTCAGTTGGATCATACGCTGCAGCAGAAACTTGATTGAAATCGCCAGCTGCATATGAGGCACCAGGGTAAATATCCGTGGAACAACAGTTGTCTAACGGTCTAGCTTCAACTAGCTGAGCTTGATTACACTGACCTTGAATACAGAAACCTTCGTCGACTACAGGTTGGACTTGGACTGTCTGTTCTACTGATACCATTGGGACCGGATTAACTGGTGTAGCTAACACGTCTCTGCATGGAATGTTGTAGTTGATGTTAGCACCGTAATTGGTATTACTAAATCTGGGTGCTATGTTGGATTGGTATGTACCGGGAACCATGTACATATCGGAAGACTGTTTTGGTACGCATTTGACATCTTTGACAACTTTCGTGGTAAAAGACGGCAGAGTTCCTAAAAAGTTTTCTTTTATATCATCAGGTTGGTTGAAATTATTGGCAGCAAGAAATGCTAAGGAAATTCCTATTAATGTAGCTAAAAACTTATTATCAAATACCATTGTTTATTAATACTAGAAAAAAAAAATATTTTTTGTAAAACGATTTCAACAAAAACTGTTTAAAGCATTGTTGTGAACTAATTTTATGACATTTTGTTTCAAATGTTTTAGATACTTTTCTTCACAATCCGAAATGCTGATTCTATATGAATATGTGAGTATAATGGAAAGGATGTCATTGAGCTTATACAAGTCAAGTGATGAATTAGGAGAAATTAAGTAATCTTTACATTCTGATTCTTTTTTGTACAAGACATCGATAAATTCGCTATTCGAATAGTAAGTTTCAAGTAAGTAAAGAGAGTAGTACTTACCAATAACGTCGTCTATATCGCAAGGGAAATCAATATCAGAGCTATGCGATTCGGTTTCGTTGAATAATTCATAGAACTTAGCAACAGGATGATATGGAAAACGCTGCGGGGTAATCTTGCCCTTAACGGTAAAACCGAAGTCATTTCTTTTATTTGCACCAATCATGTAGTAAAACAAATCTAAGGGTGTTTTGTTTTTGTCCACCTTTTTGTGTAACCGTGACAGGTAGTCAAACTTCCTGTTGTAGTACACAAAAAACTTAACCTTACTCATACATGTAAAGTAAGGAGCAACGCCTAGGAAATGAAGGCAATTTGTTAGCTTCAACAGTACTCCATCTGGAAATGTTTCGTTTTTCATTAAGACATTCAGCGTAGTAATGAAGTAAGTAAGAAAGTCTTGTACTAGTACACTGTCTTCTGTGATATTACCATAAGCTTTATTATCGAGAACAAAACATGAGTTTTCGTAGTCTAGGATTACAGGAACTATATCTGTATCGATAGCGTATACTTCTTCTCCTATTCTGTATTCGACTACCTCACGTTTAGGTAACTTCTTTATTATTATATTCCAAGGAGTCAAATCGTTGTGTATGTACCTGCATATGTCTTGGACACTTTGTAAGCACAAACAGATTTGAAGAGTTATGTTCAGATAGTAGTCAAATGTGAAATCTTCGCTTTTCATAAAATCAAAGAGCAACACACCTTTAACATATTCTGACAAAGAGTACAACTTGTTACCATGTATAAAGGTATTGTAAGTGTATGCAAAACCTCTAACACGCCTCATAATAAAATTATTCACTACGTTCTTTCCTATAAACGTACTGTTTACTACTTCTTGGCTTCTGCTCTTCGTATTTATTTTTATCGCTACGTCTTTACCGAACAAACAACTTTTCAGCAGTGTCGTCTTACTATTTGAGAAGATGACACTGCCTTTTGTTAGTGGTTCTCTATCATGTATAATCAAGTAATTTACCAAGTATTCAAGTGTTTTAAAGCATTCATTATTGTGGGAACACATCAGTATGTGATTCATATCCAGCGGTTTGTTTATACACGGATATGATACACTTTCATTTAGGTAATTTATTTGCGTCCGAAATATTGAGTCATCTCTTCTGTCAGAGTCATAATGACCTGTAAAAGATTTCAATTCAACTAAGGTTTTTTGCAAGTAATCTAATACGGATTCTTTGCACAAATATTTGTCGTAAAAGTCCACTGCATTTTTGGCTATCTGTTTACATCGCCTTTCGTTTCGTTTGCACCACTGTATTTTCTCTATCAAATCGCTAAAGTCGCTTTTCACTGGTATATAGTGAACATAAGCTTTTAGCAAATGCGAGTACCATATATTCCATTCAGAATCTACCTTAAGTATAACCGAGTTCATTCCTAGCTCCATGGAAAGCCTATACGCCGATACGTGACCATCTACATTTATTATATATTTGTACTTTGACTGCTCATAAGGTGATAAAGGCTCTTTTAATGGAAATGGTATATCATTTAGCTCTATAACCTGTAATTCCTTTGACCCCTTTTCCTTTCTAGGCCTAGTGTTCCACTTAGTTATACCAGCGTCTAGCAAATTGATTCCCTTTCTTTCTAGATCATAGGACAGTGCGCAGAGTTTAAGCCTTTGATTTGTTTCAACAGTCACTCCATTGCCTGTATTACTTCCTCGGAAGACGGCTATATCTTTTTTGCTACTCCAATCAGTACAAAATTTTTTTGGATAATTTCTTTTGAATGTAGAAGGAAAGTACTTATGGTTATTTCTCTCTAGACGTGACCAGTCTTCGTAAGTAGGAATCAGCACATCTGCAAATCTGTCGGATGAAGACATTGACAATATGGGTACATACTTTGGTTCACAATGAGAAACCAATTTTTTTGTCCTTCCATTCCATATTGCTTCGTATGGCTCTGTCTCGTCTCTTGTGAGAAGAGGATAGTCTCGCTTGTTTAAAAAGAACTCTGTATCCGGAAGCTTTCGAGATTTGCATAGAACCAAAAACATGTCCTTAAGCACGTCTAAGTTAGTGTCAGTTTCATTTACTGGGTACTCATAACGTACTAAATGGTTATTAGCGAACCAATTTTTTACAAACTTGTTTACTTTATGCTTATGAAAGCGTCTTTTATCTAGTTCAGCTACTTCACGGAAAACATCATACCTAAATTTGATGTTTGATGACCATTCATTACTGAAGTTAGCATTTGAAAAGGGCTGAAACAGTTGTAATTTGTTATCTTTTATCTTGATGTACACTCCCTTCTTGAATTTGAAAAACATGTACTCAAACGTGCTTCTGGTGCAAGTGCTATCAAGGTTCTTATACTTCTCAAAGAGCTCCGATGCTTTGCGAACGTCCGCGAAAATGTTTTCACTAATATCTATAGTTTTCGCTTTTCCTTTGTGTAATCTGTAAACGAAATCAAACTGCTGTGTATCACCAACTGTATAGTCTCTTTGCGTGAAGTTCTTATATCTTGGATTTGTATTCTCTCTTTGTTTCATATTTTTTTGACACTCCTCCACACTTCCATAATAATGCCTCATTGTAAATTTGTTTTTTTTAACTTTAAATTCTATATAATAAATGTTTAACCCATTTCCTGTTGAGATTTTTCTACTTATAATCTTACTAGTTTTTTCTATATGGTTATACAAAACTTACTTCGTCAACGACGTTAATGTATCTGCGTTTAACGAACTTGATCTAGACACGAACTGTAAACAATACTTATCTACCATAAAGACTAGACAAACCTTTCAGTATATACTAATGATTGCATCGATGTGTACCTTGATATTAGGAACACTTTTAGTCCTATTACAAGCATCAGGAATGGTGTAACTCGGAGCCGCAGGCTTTTATATATTTAGCATTATTGTGTTTCTCACTGTGTTTTGTATATCATACAAAATATTCAACTGTTTAACATCGAGAATAATTTGCGGAGGAGGGGATTGTTTCTACAGCACGTGACAAACCAAAATTGATTTTTTTCCAAAGATATTATCGATATCTTGATGGCCTCAACGGATCCCTCGAAAGAGCTACATACTATTATTAATTTCATGTATGAAATCAAAGATTTAGTCAAAGAAGGCGACTATTTGAATATGATGAATACTATGAAAACAGTCAGTGAAAAAATAGAAAATTTGAAATTGAGAGCAGCTGACACAGCTCCACCCATTGTTGTAGACGTTAGCCAACTGACAAGACAAAACGACCGACTACGAAGAGAAAACAGCACACTTGGTACGGAAATACAAAGAATGATGAGAACGATAAGTTTCTACGATAAGAGATTGTGTGAGGCATACGAATCTCTGAGCGAAGTTGAAGAACAAACTAGAAAGTTGAGAAATGCTCTAAATAAGGCCAAAGGAGAACAATTGGCAAGACTAATTAAACGTGATTTAGCCGAGGCAAGCTGCAAAGTACACTCCAGGAGTGACTTAGTAGAAAAAGAAAGTAAAGGAAAACCAAATAGAGTTAAGTGTAACGTGTGCCTGAAAGAAGTGAGCAGGCGGTACCTTAAAAGACACCAGAAGAGAGCAATATGTGTAGAAAATGCTGTTGACCTGTGAATTTGAGCATAAAGGAAAACTAAAACACAAAAAAAAACCAAAAAAAACATAGGCCCCGTAAGGGGCTTTTTTGCGTTATACTACTTAATTTAAGTAAATGAATTAAGTAATAAATGGAAGTTCTAATAAAAAATATTATTTCCGCCGACTATTTGTGTAAATGCGGTGTGAAGTATACCACCTGTACAAGAACTGCTTTATACGATTACAATAACTGCACGAACTGTAACTACTTCGTAGGTAAAGTTCTGGACTTAAATAGAAAAATACTTAAAAACAGTAAAGGCAAGACCATTGGTATATCAAACTGTAAGCAGGAGAAGAACTTATTACCCACGGATGGTCTCTACTATGATGAAACTAGACCCCTCGTAGATATAGTTAAGGGGTTAGCAACTTTTTGTGACCTGTATCTGAGTATATATGTAAATATTGAAGACTTAAAAGAAGTCATGGGTGTGTTGAAAGAACGTACTAAGGCATGTGTAACTGTAACGTGCAAGTCAGTTGACGCAAACAATTTAACTGTTTCAAAGTACAAAAACTTCAGTACTCTGTACCAGAATAACATCCTGACTTGTTTCATATCGAATCCTAAACATTTTTATCCTATGAATCTGATTTGTAACATAATCTGCGATCTGTACAAACGTCCTATTATCAAGTTAGTTGATGGCGTAGACTGTATATACGCTAGCGGAAAATTTAAAATTCTTACGGAAGACACGATTTCTTATATACGTAAAACGGTTAACACCTCTCTGCCAATCGAGGAATCTGTACACAAAATTTGTGGAGCAGTTTCGCTTGCTTTGGGAGATAAAATAGAGCCTATAGAATACTTTGGTGACGAAAATGCTAGCGAATACTTTGTCACAACAAGTTTCGAAAGCGACATAGTGTTCACAGCTAATGTATTCATTATGAAGTTAAACTTTATAAGCCATGTTTTTCTAACGGAGTTAGTGTCCAAAATACCAGTGGGAAAAACAATAAAGGTGAAAGATCCAGAATTGCATTCTTTATTGAAATCATACTATTCACTTGTCAAAATAGACGATGATCTTCTAGTAGAAACAAAGCCTAAGTGCTACATATGGGACGACTATTTTGACTTGTCAAAGATAGAAGAATTAGAAAATGTTACAAAAACTCATGGTAGAATAGTTAAAGAGGGAGTAAACGTATATAAAAGCATCACCAGACTGTGTATCTGTAGCTCGAAGAACTATGTGTTCATAAATTCTATAAGGAGTTTGTACTTCTTTCAAGTGCTTAAAGGAAAGTCGGCGAAAGTAGTATTGAATACATCTGCTAGCAAAGAAGAAATAGTTTACCTACTGCCTGATTGGTTCAAAAAATCCATTGGAGAAAACGAAATGGAACTATTTATCCTTAACTATAATGATTACGAAGCTAGTAACATCAAGGTTTCTTTAGCTTTGTATGGTAAATACGAAGGAATCGATATAGGCACTTTAGACATCAAGTTAGAAGAACTAAAGAAAGTTGAGATATCCAATAGGAGGAAGCAACTCACAGAATACCCAGTTGAGTTTAGAAGTACTTTGTTCCGGAATTATAACACTGACTCTATTACTTGCAACCAATTTTCCGCAAAAACATTATACAAACTTGGTTGCATTTTTAGTACGGAATTTGGTGCAAGATTTACTCACAGAGAAAATGAAAGTAGTAAAAGTTGGTTAGTACCATTGAAGCGAAACACACGACTTACACCTTCCGACTATAGCAGGAACATTTTTCACTTGGAGTTCGACATAAGCGCTACAAATATAAAATATAAAATTGGAGATGCATTAGGTATTTCAGCTCACAATGACCAAGAAGAGGTGGAAAAGTTACTAAAGCATTTTAACTTCCATTCCGATGACGTAGTAAGAATCCGAACTGAAGAAGAAACAGAAATGGTAACAATTGAACAGCTCTTTACATACTACTTAGACATATGGGGAAGACCAAGTAAAAGATTCTACAAGAGCATGGTAGACTTCGTGACCGACATAGAGGAGAAAGTTCTTGTAGCCACTATAGCTGACTCAGAAATAGGAAAAGAAGAATTCAACGACAGACTAGAAGAGACATACACTTACGCGGATATTTTCTACGAGTTTCCTTCAATAAAAATATCTCCACAACAGCTAATTGAGTTTATCCCAATGATACAAAAGAGACACTACAGCATTGCATCTGCCCAAAGCTTAAATCCTGGTCAAGTAGACCTGTTAGTAGTGCTTGTAGATTGGGTAACACCAAAAGGAAAGAAAAAAGAAGGTCAAGCAACTCACTATCTATCACGTCTTGAACCATCTATAGAACCTCTGGTATCAGTTTCCATTATGAATTCAGTTCTGCGATTTCCAGATGATCCGCTTACACCAATAATTGTTGCGGGTTTGGGGACAGGAATGGCACCTTTTCGTTCTTTCATACAGCAGAGAGAATATTTGATAAAATGTGGTAAGAAAATAGGTCCGATGATGCTCTTCTTTGGTGCCAGAACAAGGAAGAATGAATGGCTTTATGGTGAGGAATGGGAAGAATACGAAAGGAAAGGTATGGTAAAGCTTTTTCTAGCGTTTTCTAGAGACCAAAAGGAGAAGGTGTATATACAGCACAAGATAAAGGAACAAGGGCAGTTGTTATCTACTTATTTGAGCAAAGAATATCACGGGCAGTTCTACCTTTGCGGTCCAACATGGCCTGTGAAAGACATAGAGAATGCTATAAAAGAGTCTTTCATAGAGTATCAGAATTTTTCTGAGGAAGATGCGATGAGTTATATAGAGCAGATGAAAGAAAGTAAACGTTACATACTGGAAGTGTATTAGAGTGAGTCGTAAACTGCTGAGTACTCAGTAGCGTTCTTCTTCCAAGTCAGATGTCTAGACTTCGTATAAGCTGTTTCAACTATAGTCTGCTTTTCATCATCATCCATACTTAAGAACCGTTCCAGTGCCAGTTCTATGGTCTCGGTGGTTAATCCACAATTTACGCACATATCTTCCAGTATATACTCTTCCATTCCTGATGCTCTCGAACAAATCAACAAAGTCTTCGAAGCAATAGCCTCTAACGTTACGAGACCGAACGGTTCGTGAACACTTGGTACAATTACTGCATCCACGTTCTGAAGTAAGTAATGCTTTATCTCCCCTGAAATGAAGCCTACATATATAAACCCTTTCGGTGGATTGTTCTTCATTCTGTCTACTAACCAAGGGAAGCTGCCTAACTGGCCACCCGCAAGTATTATTTCCACTCCGTCTGGAACTTTTGCGTCGAAAAGATTGTACACATTTTTCATAGCTACAAATCTACCCATATAGAGTACTTTTTTCGTTGTTGGAGAACCTGGCATTATGTATTTCTTTTTGTCAACTTCTTTGCTGTAGGAATCAAAATCAACTCCGTTGTGTATGACATGTGTTTTACTGCGGTACTTGCTATCAAAAAGACTTGCCATATGATGTGACACCTGAACTATCTTGTCGGCCCTATCGCATATTTCTCTTTCGCATTTGTTTACCATAGCGACACGCTCTCTATTTTCTTCCATAAAGGCTCTAGGCCTGTTAAGAAAGTTCCAGACAATTTCAGTTTGTTTAGATGCAGCCAAAGCGAAAGTATGTACCAACTTCCAGCCCATATACTTTTGCAAACATAAACCAAGTGGTATATAGCTCCAGTCGAATACATGCACCGCGTCAATTTTCTCCGTGTTTTTATTGAGTATTTGTATTATCCTGCCCATATCCACAAATGGATTGTCTTCTTTATTCGCTGAGAGATCCTCTAGTATGCAGTAACATTCGACGTTGTTTTCTTTATGTTCTCCACCGTGTCCAAAACAAAAAAATTTATACTCTGGTAAATTGTTAACCATACATGATATGCTCTTTCCCAAACCAGCATAGCTGTTATAAGGGGAATCTATAGAAAGAATTACAATATGCTTCTTGTACATTTACTCTTTTTTATTATTCTTTTAAATATTGCTTAAAATGATAAAAAAAAATATTCTATTTGAATAAATGAGTTACAAAGCAGTAGTACCTTCACATAACAACCACAGAAACCGTAAAGTTCTCTACAATCCACCTTGCAACCAGTACAACACTTATCCAACTGGTGGTATAGTATACTCTAACAGGAGCGTGTATGGAACATGTTCCGCTAATTCTAGCTCTCCATTCAACCCACCTTATGATTTTAAATGCGATTCTAACGGGAAGAACTGCAGGTCATACAATAATCCTACTTACACTTACAGAAACGTAAATGATTACTGCTGTAATGCTGGTAATGAAAGACCTGGACCTCGACCAAGACCTCGTCCTAGACCTAGACCAAGACCTCCTCAAAATAGACTTCAACGTTGTTGTAATATGGACCTTAACTCTTGTGCAAAGTGCCTAACAAGAAACGGAGTTGTTACCAGCTCTAACGAAGCCGCAAATCACTTTATGAATATGCAAAGATGCAAGAGCATGTGCAACAAGTACTAAATTCGTTCTCTTATAATTTATTTGTAAATTATAATAGATTATAAACATTTCTTAGCTTCTTCTCTTCTTGTTCTTCCTTTCTTGGACTTTTCACGATTTTCTTTTCGTATTCCGTCATAATACCTAATACCTCTCTTCTTTATTTTTTGGTTTTTCGGTGTTGACATCTTTTCGTATGGAGTATCCGACATTTTGTGATTAAGCTCATTATGGTAGTAAAAATTCATTTTCTAAATAGAAGAAGTTAAAAGGATATGCCCTATATACAGATGGACTCTCGAAAAAGAACACTAGACGAATCAGACAAAAAGATTATTGCGTTCAACCAGCAGTGGAAGTGCAAGAAATGCAGTTGCTTGTTGCCTAGTACTTATGAAATAGACCATATAGTACCCTTCTCTATATCCTTCGATGATAACCATGATAACCTACAAGCTCTCTGTCCAAATTGCCACAGAAAAAAGACGCAAACGGAAAACAAACGTATAAGTAGCTACAAAAAGCTGTGCTCAATAAGAAAAAATGACCTCTGCTGGTTTTGTCTCAAACCAATTGTAGACAATCACACATGTAATAGAATATGTAAGGCAATAAAGTTCAAAAAGAAACGAAGAACGCAAGTCCATACACTGGACAGCTTAATATTCACTGCAGACAACGACTACAAAATCCTAAGCATCAAACTTACACCTGATGCGATATGGGTTGACAACTTCTTTACTGATATGAAGGGCAAACACGAGCTGTACAACGTAGAAAAAATAGGTCGTTCCGTAGAAATTGCACACAGGATGTTGAAGAGTCAATATGACAAAGTTGAAGTTACAATAGATTTTCTTTCCTTTACGGATGAAGAAATATCTCCTGAGTTAATCGAGCATCTAGACAAGTATCTGCCTGATGAAATCAAAAAGGTACCGATTTTAAAAAATCAAGCAACCGCTGAGTTCACGTATATATGTATAGATTAAGATGCTTAAAGTAAAACTTCTTACATACATGTACACTACTACTACTACTCAAAGCAACAGAATGTACACTTGTTACACATGCGGTGGCCAATTTAGAGGATACAGCAATCTTATGAGACATAAGAGCATTTGGCATAACAGATACCTGAATACAAGACTGGTGGAAAGAGAAAGACTTTTAAATTTAATTGAAAACCAATTGAACGAATTATCTCAAGGACTAAATGAAAAAGAAGTTATCCTACAAGAAAGAGAAAGAAATGTAATTCTTCGTGAACAACTTATTATGAATAGGGAAACTCAACTAAACAACCTGGAGACTAATTTATTCGGTCGTCAGCGTCAACTAATACAGAGAGAGTTGTTAGCTGTACCGCTGGCGCCTGTTCGCGCTACAGGGATTTCACCTCCTCCGCCTCCTCCACCCCCTCCGGTACCAGTTCCTTATCATAGTTCTCAACCTGCAACAGGTGCCGGAGCGATAGAAGCTAGCTATGAAAATGAAATGGAAGAGCTCACAGAAGCTCCAGTTCCAAGAGTTTCAATTAGTCTTGATGATGATATAGAAATTTTCAGTGATGAACGAAGCGAAGCAAGCGACTTCACCACTTTTGGCTCAGAATCAGACACGTGGGAGGAAAGAGCTGTAGAAGCTATAGAAGACGAAGAAGAAAGAAACGCTGTTTATCAAAAGCACGTTGAGGAGAATGATAAATGCGGAGTCTGTCTCCATGATATTAGAGATTTCTCTCTTGAACAGGTAGTTGTTCTGACGTGTAAGCATGTGGTTTGTACTTACTGTTGCAACTCGATGTTAACGCGTACCCTACGCAAATGCCCTGTTTGCCGTAAAGACTTTTAGTTGCAAATTGTATTATTTCTTAATATAATTTACCAATAGTAAACGTAAGAAAGCCCCTTTCGGGGCCTAATTTTTTTTTGTGTTTTAAATTTTTTATTTTATTTTTTGCTTTTTTACTTCATACGTGAGCAGATATTTCTTAGTGTTTCTTCTGGATGCTTGAAAGTGCACTTTCTACAGTTTTTCTTATTTACATATACACCATTCTTCTTCTCAACGTTTCTACACTTATTGCCGAAGCGACAAGGTTTTAGTTCATCCAATGAGTGAGCCCATCCACACTTATCTCCGTACCGACAGTTCTTAAGATGTTTACAAAGAGAATGTTTTGTTTCCTTTTTTGTTTCTTTTTTCGTCGTTTTCATATTTTTTGTTTTGTTCTTTTTCGATTTCTTAATAGTTGTCCACTTTTCTTCTACACGAGTTACTTTCTTTTCTTTCTTTTCCACCACCTTAGCTTCAGGCGTAGGAGCTTTCGAAACTGTACGTGTCTTTGTTAATTCTGGCTTTATGACTTTCTTGACAGGTGCGGCAGCTCTAACCTTTACAATAACTGAAGCACGCTTCGCTGCCTTCTTGGGTTCTCTTTCAATTTTATTGCAGAAATCACTCATAGTCACAGTGGTGTACTTGCTCCTGGAATTCCTTGCCGTATCCACCGAAGATCTCTCCGCAATGGTAGGTTTGTAACCTTCAGGAAGGGTTACCTTTACTCCAATACGTTTAAAGTATTCGCCAACATCTTCACTTGGATGAATAAACCTGCAGACTTTCTTCCCCCGATTGCAGTACTTTGTTGCACTCTCTCTGTATACGGTATTACATCGACCTCCAAATCCACAAGGTCTGAAGCTAATTTCTTCTAGATTATGTGCGTATCTGCATGTGTCTTTGTAGATCTTACAGCTACCACAATGAGGCTTCAAAGTCCCGTTTTCAATAACCGATCTACAAAGGGCAGTTTTAGATAAATCCTTCACTTCTTCTATCTTTTCTACTACTGGTAAAGCAGTGGCAGGAGAGACAATAAGTGAAGAGTTGTTTTTCAAGTATTCCACTAAATCGTAGGATAGTTTTTCACCCCAAGGCATTATAGAACCTTCTTGTACCTGACGGTTCCCTAGAGATGAAACGTAACCGAGAAACAAGGCTTTATCTTTCTCTAACTTTTCCATCTTTTCCTTTTCGTAATCTTCTGCTTTCTGTACAGACAAGCTTTTAGTGTTGATGGGTCGTGGTGCTCTGACACTTCTTCTCTTTGTTTCAATTAGAGGAATGAAGTAAGGTTCAGGTTCCCAATCTTCTAAGTATCCGCCATCATAGCTTTCGAAACTGGTGTCCAAGCATTCGTCGTCGCCTGATTCATAGTCTGGTTCATAGTCATAGTTGTTCATAGTATCGTTAATAGTATTCATAGTAATTGTCGAGGACATACGATATGGGTAGATTTTTTTCGAAAAAAATCAATTTTGAAATTTGATATAACGGATTCAAAACTAGCAGAATTCGTTATGACTATGAACTGTGTTTTTTATATATAATTTATTTGGTTTTTATTGCTGGAAGTTCATACAGTGAATATTTTTTTTTCTATAAGAATCAGCATATATTACTGTCACTTACATACCGATTCAGTCCAAGTTCCGTCGTAGTATACGCTGAGATCAAGGGTAGCATCACCGGGCTGTTTACCCCATTTCTCAGTACACACCACAGTCAAACTTGAACTATGTACGAATATCATATTTGTTTTTTTTTTGTCGTCATTATTTCATTTTTATTTGTTTTTTTGATGCTGTGTATATTCACTATATTCATATAGTATTTCTTTAAGTCAATTTAAGTACATTAAGCAAACATAAAAAATGGATATAGATATAGAGCAATTCTTGCAGAACTGGTACGATACAAAGACTAAGATAGCAGATTTACAACGTAAGTTGGACAAGTACAAGAAGGTAGCAGATAAAATAATGACACCTAACGCTGGCGATCAAATTAGAAGCCGAGGCTTTGTCTTAACAAAAAAGGTTCAGAGTAGAAAAACAATTTCAAAGAGTACGGTTCCCAATGAGGTATGGGAAAATTACAGTAAAAGAGTGGATTATCCTGTATTCTACATTAAAAAAGTAAAGTAACTGTAAAAAAAATTATAATAATAAATGAATATATGGATTATCATACTGTTATTTGTTATCGCACTAATAGTCACGGGTGCTTTCGTTTATAATATAAGTAAAAAGGTTGAAGAGGAGAATTCACAAGTTATATTGAATAATGATACTATTCAGATTCAGACTCAATGCAGCAGCGAAACCAGAACTCAGTCGGAGCCTAAGTATGTAGTATCTGATTCCGGACAGATGTATATAGGTATATCTGTAGATCCGAATGCCTGGGCCGAACAGAAGGACACCCAGGTAGCTTCTTGGAGAATACATAAGAAAGACACAGAAAATGATGACAAAACTCCGTTAAAGAATAACGACAAAGTCGAGTTTTATAGTTTAGCAAAAGATGGGACTGGCGGAGAAAGTAATAGACTGATATCATTCAGCTGTCTTTATATTAATCAAGACGTTGGGCGTCAGGATTCAGTACTTGCACTGAGAAGAGAGAAAGATAGTGTTGGAGATGAAGGCAAATACGTTGACACAAGCTCGTGTGGAAATCAAACGGATGCAAATCAGTATTGCCCGTTCTGGTTTATTAACACGGCAGACGGAAATGACGATACCCCTATCTCATCGGGAACAGTACTACAATTAAGATGTGCTTCAGATAATGGCGATTGCCAGCAACACTTCTTATGGTTCAGAGAAGACCAAACAAATTTGAAGTCACAAGTAAACGCAACAAGAAAAGGTTGGTTAGAAAGCCTAACTGGCAACTGTACTATGCTAAAATTCGTTAAATTAGAAAATAATATTTGATATAATTAAAATGGCGTTACCCTTTATAGGCCTCATTCCTGGTATTGTAGCAGGAATTATGACTAATTTTGGTGGAAAGAATATTACTACCACCAAGACTGATTTTGATACGTCTATTGTTGATAAAACTGTAAACGATATTAAACAGACGGTAATAACAGAATCCAATTTAGATGCGAAGCAGCAATGTACAGAAAGAGTTAAATTTGGAGATATAAAACTCAAAGACTGTACCTTGAACATAAGTAATGTTTGCAAAAGTTTCGCAAATAGTGTTATGTCTATAGATGTTTCGCAGGAAGCCGTAGTGAATGAAGACCAAGAACAGGCTATACGAAACGACATAATGAAGCAAATTGCCCAAAAAAATAAGGACTTAAACTTGTTTCAAACAAATACTGTAAACGACGTCACGTCTGTAACAAACAACATAGTAAGCATAATAAACAATAAAGTGAAACAGGATATAGAAACAATGCAGAATACCTTTGTGGAACAAGATGGCCAGTTGGTTTTCAATGCTGATAACTTGGAATGTGAAAATGGAGAACTAAATATATCTAATGAAGTTATACTAGATGCGTTTACTAGTACTGACACAACAGCAATACAGAACGCCATCATAGACAGCACTAACACTACCGACATATTGGACAAATACAAACTGGATGTAAAGCAAACGAACATTGGTGTAAACTTAGTAGGGGTTTTGGTGGTAGTAGCAATAATCATAGCTTTAGTGATGTTTGGACCAGTTGCTTTTGGTTCAACAGCTGGAATTACCATATTAGGACCTATACTATTTATCGCTTCAATAGCGCTGTTTATTTATTTCATGTTTCAGGGTCTAACTGGTTACGCTTTCATTTCAGTAATTGTAATGTGGGGACTTTTGGTAACTTTGATGATCACAGGTGCGTTTAATTCTACTTCTTCCAAATCATCTGACGCTTCGGAGAGTACATCATCAGCCGAGCAGCAGCTGATTGTCTTAAATCCCCAGCCGAAGAGCATGTTAGAACAACAAGTATCTCCAACTGTTTCACTAGTATCCACTAATAGTGTGTAGGCATTATCGAAAGTGTAAACTCATCGACTTAAATAAATATTTTCTATTATAAAATGATTAATTTTGTTGATAGTTCAAATGTAAATTGGTTTTATCACGAGAAAACATTTTTCGATCCAAAAATAGTTAACCATAACAAATTCTTCAACAATTCTTGCAACACAAAGGTGAATGTTAAACTTCCAATTGAACTGAGAAAAAAATTTGAAATACTCATAGATTCTCAGAACTTTAGGATAGTGTATAGCCAGTACAATCCTGACGACCAATCTATGACTTACACTTATGTTTCTAGATAATTGCTAATATAATTATCCTAATTATATTATGCTACAAATTAATAGAGTACTCTAATGAACCTGCCGTCATCGTAGTACTCAATTTTTTCTAGTGACCAATTCCGACGAAAGTATTTGATGTAACCAGTAACAAACACGCCTCCGCTAAAAAGACCATCTTTGACTGTATCGTTGATGTGGTCATACTCTTTTCCGTAACCTTCGTACTGACCATTGCAGTTTAGTTGTCCTTCGTATTCTATAAGCATTTCTTTGGAATAGAGCTTTACTATGTTCTCCTGGTTCTGTAGCAAGTACTTGTCAATGTCGTTGCAGTTATCACAGTTTTTTCCTCCCCTTAAACAATTTCCCATTTGTTAAAGGTCATCATAATAAATTTTTTTGGCTTCTTCTAGTGATATCTTCTTGTTACCTACTATGTCGTTCGCATTATCGTGCAAGTCGTAGGTGAACTTAAAAAAGGAATCCCTATCCTTTACTATGTCATCAAGCCTATCTTTGTTTTTCTCAATAAAGTTTTTTGCATGGTCGGAACACTCTTCGCAAGGAAGCATGTATGGTATTCCATTAATGAATCCTTTAATTTTTTCTTTCATATGATTCGACGGATTCTCAGGATATTTCGCGGCACCGTTGTGCAATGAAAACCAAAATATTGGACCCCATACAGTAGGATCTCTTAGGTAATAAATGTCTTCATTATTTTTTTTCTCTTGTTTTATGCTATTAGAGTCTACTGTTTGGAGCAATGTGTTCACATCGTCAGGTGCTGTATTTTGATTGTACATCTCTGGTATAATTACAGAGTTGGAAGGTGTAAAGCTTTCAACAACAATTGGAGTCACTGCTGGTGGTGGAGGTTGAACTGCAGCACTGTGGTAAGTTGGTTTATGCAGCTGTCGTCGCTTCTGAAATTTGTTACGGTTTAGCTTAAATAATTGTCCTGCCGTTTGGTACATTTTATAATAAAAAACTTTATTTTTAAAACAAAAAAGTTTAAGTAAATAATCAACTTAAAGACAGGTTGCTATAATAAAAAAATGGCAAAGAAAGCATCCAAAGATACCAAGACCAAAACCAAGAAGACCAAGGTCACAAAGAAAAAGGTCGCAAAGGCAGAACCAGTACCTGCACCAGTCAAGGAAGAAATTCTTGTAGAAGCTGCCCCTGTTACCAAGAAGGCCTCAACTACACCCGAAAGTGTATTGTTACTTTTTGACACTCTCGTCTCTGATATTGAAGCAGAAATTGAACGCGTGCGTGCTACTAAGGCACCTGGTGTAAAGTTTTTGAGAAGCGTCAACAAAAACGTTAAGTCTCTAAAGGGTAAGGTAAACACTGTTTTCAGACAAAAGCGTAAGATCAAACGCAGTTCAGGTGAAAACAAGAACTCTGGTTTCCTTAAGCCTGTGAAGGTCTCTAAGGAAATGGCTACTTTCACAGGATGGAAGCCAGATGAATTGCACAGTAGAGTTGAAGTCACTAAGGCTTTGTGCAAATACATCAAGGACCACGACTTGCAAGACCCAACGGACCGTAGAAAGATTAAGCCAGACGCAAAGTTGAGTAAGCTACTAAACTACAAGAATAAGGAGGAACCACTTACATACTTTAGAATACAGAGTTGTTTGAAGAACCATTTCCCTAAAAGCGAGTAAGATAGCAATATAGTCAACTAAGTTCATTTTTTTATGATGTAAGCATAAAAAAACTAACCTATTTAAATAATGAATTGCTGTATAAAATGTACACCAGAATTCTGAATATGCATTCTAATAAGATACCCAGGAACTTGCAAAACAAAATTAGCGATTTTTACCATGACACTTGGAAAATTCTGGACAAGAGAAAAGGCAATATAGTTTTAACGACTGCTTGGCTCAACACAGATAATGTAATCCTGTCTCTACTTACTAACTATTTTTCGAAAGAAATGAAGGACATAAAAGTAATGTCTGTTGATACGCTGGACCTTTTCGATGAAACTCACGATATCGCGAAAGAAGTACAAGAAACATACAAAATTAAGCCATACGTATACAAGCCGGAAACATCTTTTCAAGATTTCAAGCGAAACAACAAGGTAGATGACTACGACTACTACTGTAAAGTAGAACCTTTTCAGAGAGGACTACTCGACTTGAAAAAAGATATTTTAATCACAGGAAGGAGACAAGATCAAGGAAACCAACGTACCGATCTAGAACTATGGGAAGAGGATAAAAGAATCTACAATCCACTGCTGGAATGGACCTGGGATGACGTAACAGACTATGTAGACGCAGTCAAAGTCCCTACAAGTAAACTTTACAATAAGGTGTATAGAAGCAGCGAAGATATAGATATTGCAGACAGAAATAAAGTAGCATTGCCGTGGAATGTTTACACATTAAAAAAGCCTTATTGGCAATACAGTAGCGAAGAACTCTACGATAATCATAATAGAGTGTATGTTATGAAGTCATTCGGTGATAAAAGCACTACAGTTCCTATAGAACCACACAAGTCTGAGAGAGAAGGGAGATTCGTAAACAGAAACACTACTGAATGTGGAATACACACACGAGCTAACCATCCCAGCAAAATTAACACTAGTCTTAGCGACAAGAATGTTAACCTAAATGAAAATAAAAAAGTTAGAACTCTTGAACTAAATGAGAGACAGGCCTGCGACGTTGAAATGCTGATACACGATGCATTCCAGCCTCTAAAATCATTCATGGACAGGGAGAATTATTACAGCGTTATACACGATATGAGACTGAAAAACGGACAGGTTTTCGGTATGCCAATCACTTTAGACGTTCACGGTAAATACGAGATGAACGAGGATATAATGCTGACATACAAAGGAAGAAATGTAGCTCTTTTAAATATACAAGACATATACACAGCGACTCCCTACGAAGAGGGCAAGCGTGTATACGGTTCTACAAGCCTTCATCACCCAGGAGTCCACAATCTACTTATGCGTAACTACAAGTATATCAGTGGTCCTTTAACAGGACTTGACTCGATTTGGTTCGACAAAATAGAAGGTTTCAAATCTCCAAAAGCTGTCAAAGAAACCAATAAAGGTAAAGGACCTGTCTTGGCTTTTCAGTGTAGGAACCCAATTCATAGAGCTCATTACGAGTTAATGCTTAAATTACAAAAGCAACTAGGCAATGCCCATTTACTAGTCCATCCAACATGCGGTCCAACACAACCGAGTGATATCGACTATCTTAGAAGGATAAAGACTTATGAAGCACTAAGAAATAATGAAGCTAAAGGTGCGAATATGAGCTGGGCATATTTGCCTTACAGCATGAAAATGGCAGGACCCAGAGAAGTTATTCAGCACATGCTAATAAGGAAAAACTTTGGTTGTGATTATATGATTGTTGGTCGGGATATGGCAGGTACTAAGCACACAGCAACTGGAGAGGATTTTTATGGTCCGTACGATGCACACCAACTAGCAGACAAGTATAAAAAGGAAATCGGAATTGGTGTTGTCAAATCTATGAATATTGTGTACACCGAAAAGGGCTTTATGACTGAAGAAGAAGCTTGCAACAGAAGCTTAGAAATTAAAACATTAAGCGGCACTAAGTTCAGAAAAATGCTGAAAGACCAAGCGCCTATACCTGAATGGTTTGCCTTCCCTAGTGTAGTCAAAGCACTGCAAAATTCTAATTAAACGCAAAACGACCCCTTTCGGGGTCAAATATTTATTTACTTTATTTATTCATCTATACTCATAATCAAATTGTTAATCATTTCCAAAAACCACTCCTTATCGGTTAGATCCGCTATTTCATATAGCCCATTTTTGCTCCATCCTGTTTTCTTTCTTCGGTACCACTCGGCGTCAGGTAGATCCGTAATATCGTCTACGTAGTTTTCTTCCTGAATGTAAAACTGTTCGTGAATGTCTAATATGCGACTAACAGCCCTCTTAAAGTTTTGTGGATACAGAATTTCATTTTCCGTTATTTTATTATGAAAATCAACTAACTCCCTGTTACTGATCCCTTCTAAATATCTCAACCAACTAGAACTCATCTACAGTATAACCTTTATATAGCTGCGAAAAATCAATTTTAAATTACCCGCTACGTTTGTCGGTAACATGAATAAGATATAAAAAGTATTTTATTCAGAGTGCACAATATCTAATTTACAGACCCAATATATACCCATGCTGAAGACGAGCTGCTATTAGGACTGTAAGTAAATGTTAGCGCAACACCAGTTCCCTGAAAATCCACACTAGAAGCAAAAGTTCCTGGTGTAACAGTTACATTTTCTATTTCACCTGAACTAGGTGCTATGGTTATAACTTGCGCAGGTGCCCCTAAAGCCTTAACTATAATTGTGTCGCCATCGCTATATGGTCCTGCAATGTTTACGGTAAGTGATGTTTCACCTCCTACATTAACTAAAGTGTTAGGAGAAACTGTGATCGTTTCTTCGGTGTATACTGTGGTCAATCTCCCCGACCCGCTTGAAGAGCTAGACTTAGAATTACGGGCTTCAGCAATCGAATTAGGATCGAATGCAGAGGGTGTACCAAAAGATTCTATCTTGAAACTGTTAATTTGTGACATTTTATTATATAGCACAAAAAAATGTATTCAAAAAATTCTCCAAAATAACGTAAAAAAGCCCCAAGAGGGGCCTATTTTTTTGTACTTTGTTATATTTGTATAAACTAACGAGATCTTAATTCTTCCATCAAGTAAGCCTTGTTACACATTGCATTGGAATACAACCTATTTTCTACATTGGCCTCTATAGTATCATAACAATATCTACACAAAGAAAATTTTTTTATATTTTGGTTATTGACGTAGCAAGCTGTTTGAGTATTGTAGGAGTATGTGCTACAAAAGTCGCACAATGTCCTTTTCGACCTGGTAAGTTTCGGAGGCAGAGTAGGAGACTTGGGATCATCTTCGCTGAGGAACATTATAGTATCTGGATACAATGAGTTAAGATACATTTTCATTTGTCCTGGTTCCATTAAGTCAACCATGTCTTTGACCTTCACCTCACAAGGATTGTAAAAGTCAATAGTGATGTAATTGTTTGAAGTAGTACTGGTAGCCATTACGATTTCGTCTTATTTTTTTCAAATAAAATTCAATTTTGGTTTGTAGTAAATTCATATGTCCATATGAATTTGCAATAAATACGGTGAAATGACTACTTTTGCGCTTACATAATGCTTATTTCCCTGCTGCTTTTACCAGTTTTAGGTAGAATAATGTCCAAAACACCATTTTCGTAGCTAGCTACAACGGCATCTTCATCAACATTTTCTGGAAGCGGTATAGTCCTTGACATTTTACCTCTTTTTATTTCACTTATAATAACTGTTTCGCTGAAAGGAGACGGTTCATCTTCCTCTCTTTCGTGTTTTCCGTTTTCAGCGGAAATAATGAGGTAGCCGTTGTCGATTAGGATTTTAATACTCTCTTTCTTTCTACCAGGCATCTCCGCCTGTACCTTATAGCTGCTTAGGGTGTCAACCATATCTACTCTAAAGGTATCAATCGGACGCTCATGATCTCTTCTTAAAAATCGCCAAGGGGTCCTTCCATACACAGTAGGTGAAAACGTGTTGTCGAAGTCTGGGTTTAATTTCCAAGGGGGTAGAAGCATTGTTATATACTCTACATATATCTTTAAGTTTAGTAAACTCCTGCAATCCATGCTACTCCTCTACGCGAGGAGTGTACGTATTTTTCTACAGCAGATGGAAAGAGACTGTCAGCGAACTTTTTATTAGCAGAGCATTGAATAGGTACTAAAACATATTCATCTCCTTGATAATAACCCGTATATACACCCCAAACGGTTATACCGCTGTCCAACAATATGAAAGAATTACGTGTCATTGTTACTGGAACGTCAGTTAACTCCGCGTTCATTATATAAGCAGTCAAGTCTCCTGTTTGTTCATTTTGCAGTTTGAAGACAAAAGGAGGGTAAAAAGGGGTTTCGTCTGTAGGTATTACACCTAATCCTCTCAATACGTAAGCTGCGGTTGGGGTTCCATCAAAACTAAGGGGTCCTTTGTACAAATCACAGTAAAGTTGACCAGATAACTGTGGATCGGAACTCCTTTGTGGTAATAGTTGTCTGTTTTTCAGCACTACCCATCTGTTCTGGGTGTATGTTTGCGCTATTGCTGCATCTGGGTCTTGATACTTGGATAAAAATTGGCACTCGTCTAATCGATAACAGGATGGTATATTAACACTACTCATTTATTATATATGATAAAAATTTAGTTTAAGAATATGCTAGCATCAAGAAACATGAACATACACATCATAGGAGGAAAAGCAATGCACGATGTAGTAAAAGATTTTGTTGAGTCAAGGGATAATAGGGTATTTGTGAATGGTTCATTCTTAGGAAAAGGAAATATCAAAGAAACTGATATTCTCTTCGTCAACAATCACATTGACGACAACAGAATGAAAACCAAAAGAGAATATATCAAAAAGTATTCTCACATTCAAACAGGGGAAGTATCATCAAGTCTGTACAACGGAATGAAAAATTTCGTGAATGTAATGAGACAGAAAAACGGTTCACTCAGCGAAAACAGTTTTTTAAAGAGTGTTGGTTGTCCTTTCAAATTTGCAAAACAACCCAGGTGTGGGCACAAAGCAATTTTACACTTTTTGAGAAATGGTTGTTTCCCGGTAGTTGAAGGATTTTCATTTAGTATACACGATTCTCCAGATACATACTATAACCAGGTGGGTGTAAGAAATTTTTTTTACCACAATTACGACTCAGAAGTCTTCGTACTTAGATGGCTGCATGATAATAATAAGATTGATTTGACACCATGCATGTTTGTAAAATTAGAGAACAATACACCGCTTATTGATGCTACCGGACTGCAACCTAGAACACAATTTTTGGGATACTGTCTAGATGCTCACAACGAATGTAAAATTACAAACTGTCGTAATCCGCAACAGGTAATCGATGAATTATGCAGGAACTACAAAAATGTATCAGTCGAAAGAAATAAAGATACTTTACACTTTAAGTTGCCTACATAAAATCGAAGTTAACAGTCTCCGCCAGTTGCTTATATGGCGGTTCATAAGTGATCACCAGTTTTAGCCATCGCGGAGATATCACAGACGACCCATTCTGGTTTGCCGCTTCACCTCCAAATTCTATTAATTCTTCCGATATAGTCTCGAGTATTGAAGCAAAATACACTTCAGCCCCTTTTTTTACTTTGATAGTTTTGCTATTAAGAAGATTGCTGATTATATTTGTTGGGAAAACAACACTTTTAGAAGTAGCTCTTTCTGCCTCTTCAATTACATAGGATGCTAATTCTTGGGGTAGTAAAAGCTTAGCAGCTGCTTCTACTGTTTTCTTATCTACAGGTTTAGGATTCGATAGCATCTCTATTGATTCATTAGTAGGCTTCACAGTGACAAGCTCAGCTGTGGTAGATACCATTATTGAGGCTATTTTATTCAAGAATATATTCATTTGTTTCAAGCCGTCTTCAGTAATGCTAACTTTATCAGCGTATACTTGACTCAAAACTTTAGTAATTGGTGCACTGAAATTCATTTATTACTATAAAAAAAATGTTATTGTTTAATAAATGCCAAAAGACAAGCTTAGTAGGACATATATTAAAAATATAGCAAACAGTGTAGGGGTTCCAAAGGTGTCTGGTCTTATATACGAGCAACTTCGAAGCATGACCAAAGACTACTTACAAAAGGTTCTTAGCAAAGCGGTGACTTACTCTGAATACTATGGTAAAAACACGATCAACAAAGGTATAATATTCTTAGCAACTGACAAGGAGAAGTGGAGTGAAGACCTTCCAGGAAAAAAATGCAAAGCGCCAAACCTTAAAGTTCAAAACACAGTAGAGAAAAGAGTTCAATGGTATAAAAAAGAACAAGGTGAAAATAGATGCCTGCACTTTCCCACCTCGTCTTTCTCTTCATTTGTGAAAGATGTATTAGAAGATACAACAACAAAAAAAATAAAGATCACGAAACAAGCAATGATTTACTTGCAGTATATAGTGGAAGCATACATGGCCAATATACTCAAAAACGGTCTTCTATTTGTGAAACACAGAGGCGGTCCTGTACTTCAACCTAAAGATTTGACAATCGGAATGAGGTACAAAAAAATATAAGCAAGAAAAACAGATTTAAAGAAATAAAAAAAATAAATATCCGGAAATAGCACAACGGTAGTGCACTCGATTGTAGTTGAAAAAGTAAATCTCGAATGGTTGTTGGTTCAAATCCAGCTTTCCGGACTAATGTAATCATAATTAACGAATGATTAATTGTGATTAACTGATTAACAGTAGGTTCATTACTTAAACGCAAAAATACCCCTTTCGGGGTATATTTTGTTTTCCAATTCTGGTATTGGCACCACTAATTTCAGGGATTAGCACCCTTTGACAAACGTTTTTGTTTTTTTTGGTTCCAGTGATGCCACTGGTAGCTTTTTTCCTTCTCCTTTGCATCTCTCTACGTGTTCTACAATCTGGTATGTAGACATAATGAATGATTTTTTACATTTCGCACACGTCCTTACAAATGGCATTTCTTTTCAAGTATATCTTATGTCCTTAAATGCGGATGAATGTATCTCAAATCTGGAGTTCCGTCTGATTTGAGATAACACTTCTCCTTGTAACGCATATCTCTCTTGCCATCTTTCTTCCTCGGATAACCGAACTCTGGTCCGCATATTTCGGTGTAAAGCTTGTCAGGTCTGCCATCTTCGTGATAGTACTTTCTTTTATATCGCATATCACGGTTGCCATCTTTAGTTTTAATGTATTCGAATGTAACTTTTGGTTCTGGGTTAATACACCCACTGCATTTTCTAATGCCTCTTATACATTCCATTCTTCCGCATCTAATTTTCATTCTAGTTTAGTTTGTTTTGACTTATAAAGGGGGTCTACGTATTCACTAACTCTTTTCACGAAAAAAATCAATTTTAGAATCTACTTCAACTCTGATTTGTACACGCAATACTCTATACACTCCTGTATTTTATTATACAAACTGACGTCTACATCTCCTTCGCAATTCTCAAGATTGTTGTCGAACAAATTTAAAAGAAGTATTTTACGAATTTCGTTATAGTCTCTCTTGCCTTTCATACAAGCACGTAGTTCACCTTCCTGATAAGGGCCAAATGCGTATTCACTATTTAGTATCTCTTTAATGTTTTTATAAAAGGTGCGTTCTTTGATCATTGTTCTATTTTAACACTTCTCAAAAGAAAATCAATTTCGGCTTCCGAACGACAAAAATCCCCTTTCGGGGTTTATTTTATTTACATTAGTATTTACATTAGGATACACACTCTTTTTACTTTTGTTGATTTTCGCTTATTAATAACAATCACACGCGCTGTACTTGAACTCTCCATCCCACTTCACAAAGTTCTTGCTCCACTTTTCCAACCCGCAGTAGTCACAAAATATTGGAGTATGGCTGGTAACACTACCTTTTTGCCGTACCTTTTTTGTTGCCTCCTTAGCTACTATAGTGTACTGATGTTTCACCTTTTCGCGCTCGAGCCACTTAGACAAAATATCTCTATATATAACTGGTTTATTGTAAACGAACCAGTATATACCGTCAACCTTGTCATACTCTACATATTGACGGTACCCGTTGTGAAACGCCTTTGTTGGTATACCTTTCATAAACTTCTCATCTTCGGCGTCATTTTCCGGGTCAAGATAGTGAATATTCTTAGAGTTGAGTTTCATATCTTCTTCGAAACTGTCGATAATAGTAAATCTATTTTCAATGCCACGCATTTACAAAATTCGTTTCGCTTTACGGGAAAAAAATCAATTTTGAAAGGGTAGTCTACCTGTTTATTTTACACCTATTTTCTACTGTACTTGCATCTGGTTCTACCCAGTACTTGACACAACTTTGCCCGCTAGAATTATACGATGTTTCCTGTACATTGAATATTTCATCAGTGTTGAATTGCTTCTGTAATATATCTTTTGAAATACAGTATGTTATAGTGCTATAGCTTGACGGACTTTCTTCTGCTGCTACATTGTTCAGAGAAAATACGTCATCATAGCTGTAGAATTCACTTGTATCTTCTAAAGAGATGCTTTGGACTTTTTCCTTTTGTGGCGTATCTTTAAGACTATTGTTGTACTGATACAGAAACAGGCAGAAACATACTAACAAGAACAGAACTATTATTATCGTTACCCGTTCGCTCATTTTATATATTGTAACAAAATATCCTGTCGTTAATAAATGGCAGATTGTCTCTCACAAATACCAGGATGTACAAAGCAGTCCCAAATATGCTCGGCTCTGCTTCCACCTGGTTACCGAAATAAACTACAAACATTAAACAACAAGGCCTCCAGAAGCGAATTCCACGCAGCCTTTGTATGCAGTAAGGTATGGGGAAAAAGGGCTACTATATACTACACCTTTTCCCCTAGCAGCGTAGCAAGCAACGTTTGTTATGTAGAGGAAAAAACTTCCGTTAAACCACCAAAAGGAATTACGTTTAACAAAGTTCTTAATGAAAACTCAGACCCTTTAGCTATAGAGTACAGTCGCAAGTGGATAAAGGCAACTAACAACAAAGACCGCCTGCAAATACAAAAAGAGGCTGTTATTGCTGTTATTAACCGTTATAAGAGTCTTCTATCGCTTAACTTTAAGTACACGTCAGATTTTAATCTAGCTGACATACGAATACTTATTAATAATGACAATAACTCGTGGTCATACATAGGAACAGATTCGAAATTACTCGTAACTAAGACACAAGAAAGTATGAATTTAGGATGGTTCGACGTTGGGAGTATCATACACGAATTCGGTCATGCCTTCGGTATGATCCACGAACACCAAAACCCTATTGGAGGAAAAGCGATACAGTTTGATGAAGAAAAAGTATACAAATACTTCAACTGTATT
>Ga0114925_10000124_pt1 | contig 27671 bp, 41 predicted proteins | sample SumtaG_2_FD_87287 | JGI IMG/M metagenome (GOLD analysis project Ga0114925, IMG submission 87287) | Deep subsurface microbial communities from Indian Ocean to uncover new lineages of life (NeLLi) - Sumatra_00607 metaG | ecosystem: Environmental > Aquatic > Marine > Oceanic > Sediment | place... | reverse complement strand
GTCCCGGCCGCGTCTGTGACCATTCCGGTCTGAGCGTCACAGGTGATCGTGTCGGCCGCGAGATCGACCTCGCGGGCCCGGATCCAGACGTTGTTCTCGGCGGTCGCAAAATCCGCAAATTTGAACCAGGCGCCGATCGTGATCGGGACGCCGGTCCCGAGCGCATCGTCCAGGGCTCCGACGGGGAACGAGAAGGTCGCGTCGCTTCCGGCGACGACGACCGATATGTCGCCGTTCGCCTGGGCGGCGAAGCCGGTGACATTGATCCGAGTATCGGCGTCCGCCGTCTCGGTTCCGAGGATCGCTGTCGTCGCGGTTCCCGCGAGCGGGTTCACTGTGAGGACGTTCACGGCGATCCCGGTGATCTCGAAGATCCCGTCGCCGACGTCGCCGGTCGCGAGCTTCTGGAGCCGGATGATCTGGCCGACGATGAAGTCGCCGCCGACGTCGACGGTGATCGTCCCGGCCGCGAAGCCGGTGATCTCGGAGGTCCCGAGCTTCTGGACTGTCGAGGCGTAGGTCGAGAAGAGTGCATCCTCCAGGAGCGCGTCGAAGGCCTCGAACGAGAGCTCGATCCCGGTGTCGCCGCCGGCCTCGGCTCCGACCAGGATCAGGTCCGCGATCTGGCGATCGGGCCGGATCTCGTTCGACGTGATCGTATTGGGCGCGAAGGCGAGGTTCGGCGTCCCGGTGTAACGGAGTTGATTGAGATTAAAAGGCCCGCCAGGGATCGGCGCGGTCCGTTGTGAGCTTCTGAAAAATCGAAGCCCGACTCGATTAGTGTCTGACATTGTGGCGGTCTCCTGGTAAAGCTGAGACCGGCCTCACACCGATCGGAAAGAGTCGTATTCGATTGTCGCGTTGACGTTGACCTGGAACCACTGATTGACCCGCCCGGCCTCGGTCATGCCCTGATTTTTGAAGCGGATCCCTGTGAGGTGAGTCGACTCGACAAAATCGAGAATGATCTCCGCCAGGGTATCCACTCGATCCTGCCCGGTGTTATGCCGGACGAAGACCTGGGCCGCGAATATCGCTGTCCTTCGGACTTGGATTGTAGACCCCGCGCCGAGGGATGCAAGCTCCCCGCTCGCGTGAGCTATTGAAGCGAATACATAGGCTTGGAAGTTCCGGGGATTAAAAGATAAATTGTCCCAGGCGACGATCGAGAGCGCCTCGCCGGCTCCGGTCCAATGGGCGCCGAACGCGCTCCGAAGTTCGTCGCGCATCTGTGCGGGGGTTCTGGTCGAGGCTCCCATTAGTCGAGGTCCTTCTCGCCGCCTGGCACTTCCAGGGCGACGTCGATCTCTTCGTCGACCCAGCCGGCCTCGGCGAGTGTTGAGTGTCCCTGGGCGAGGCGGTTCGCGTATGGGACATTATTCTGGATTACCAGATTGAGGCCGAACTTCCCGCGCTTGAAGTTCTCGATCTGGGCCGTCGCGGCTGCGATTGTCGGCGCGCCGTTCGCATCGGTCCCGGCCAGGATCGCTTCATTGAAGCCGCCGACCGAGACGATCCAGTTCCGCCGGAAGTGTCCGCCGACATAGCCCTCCGGAGCGGAGTCCGGATCTTGCCAGCGATCCGGATCCCCGACGGGCGAGCGCGTGATGAGATTCCGCGCGATCGCCAGGGCGGTCTCGCCAAAATCATCGAAGAGCTCTTCTTCGAGTTGCTCGAGGATCTCACGCGGATCGAAGGGCTTCTCGGCCATTAGGGAGCCCTGACCTGGAGCTTATACAAAAAATCAGTTTGTCCTGGGCGGATCCGCTGGACGTCGAGGATGTTCTTCTCGGTCCCCTCGTCGAGGAGCGTGTCGGCCGTTGTCGGGACCGTCGTCCCCAGCGAGAGCGCCGCGATCAGGACGGTCTCGTCGCCTTGCTGGATCGAGTTCCCGTCGATGAGGTTCCGCCGGATCGGGGTCACGACGGCCGGGGCGGTGACGTCGATCGTCGTCGAGCTCGGATCGACCTCCCAGGGCTTCGCCGGATCCGCCGGCGACGTGTTCGGGATCTGGAGCGTGACCTGGCGGCCCTCACCGAAGAGCTCGATCAGTTCGAGAGCCGTGTCTTCGAGCGCCATATCATCCCGCCCGTAAAGTCAGGCCCGCGACTCCGCGGCGGAGCCAGCGCCGGATCACGAGCTCGGCTCGCGGATAGGCCCTCGAGCGGGCCGTTGAGGTGTCCCGGTATTCGCGCTCGGTCTCGAGGACGTCGACCTTGTCGCGCGTCCGGAGGACCTCCCGGCCGGTGTTATCGACGACGGGAGTCGGCGCCAGCGGCGACGAGGCGGCCTCGAAAGCGTACTCGATCGAGGCGTTCCCGACTTCTTCCGGGATCTCGTCGGCGGGGACCAGGACGCCGAGGTCATCGAAGACACTATTCCGAGGCCATTCGAGCCGCTGGGCCGACGAGAACCTGACGCCCTTGAAGCGGTTCCGGAAGGTCTGATCGAGATAGTCCGCGCCCTGGATCAGGGCGGCCGATCGCTCCTTCGAGGAGAAGGCCCTCCAGGCCGTCTTCCGGTCGGAGTTCTCGAGATACTGGTCGGCCTCGACCAGGCTCGCGTAGACGTTCGCGTCGGTGAGGCCGGTCCCGTCTTCCTGGATGAGCGTGATCGCCATGAGTGGCTCCTATTTTGTGATGTCTTGCTGGAAGATATAACGCTCCTTCGCGATCGTCAGGATCTTCCCGGCGGTGTCGGTTTGCTCGATGTCATAAAAATACTCCTCCGGGACCTGGTCGGCATCGCCGGGCGTCCAGGGGAACTCGACGACGCCGTTCGGCGCGTCGATGAGCGTCCCGATAATCGAGACGAGCTCGGTCCCGATCGGCGGGCCCGGATCCGGATCCTGTTCGGTGTTTACGGTGAGCTTGAAGCCGAAGCCGGTGACGTCGAGCGGTGTCCCAGGCGTCGCCGCCTCGGGATCCAGGACGGTGATCTTATCGGGAGCGGTGTCGCCGCGTTTCCTGGCGATGCAGATCCCGGCGAAATCAGTGTCGCATGAGGCCATGAGTGTCTCCTATTGCTCCGAATTGATTCGGCCAGCCGTGACGGCCTGGTCCGAGTTGAGCTCGCCGGCGCTGAGATCTTGCCGCGTATTTTGCAGGAATACCAGAAACGACTGGAGCGAGTTCGGGATCCGGCGGGCCGACTGATCGAACATGACCCCGGATAAAGTGAAGGCGAGATCGGCGAGGCCCTGGAGCTCACCGATCGCGCGGAGTGTCCCGTCGGCGTCGATCGTAAGCTGGGCCGTCCCGGAGATCCCTCCGACGCCGTCCAGGTCGCCCGCGGCGGTGATGGCGAGATCCGAGGATCCGGCGAGCTCGCCGATCCCGGTGATATTGCCGGCGGGGTCGATCGTCATATCGACCGAGCCGGACATCGCGCCGAACACGCTCATCGCGCCGGCCAGGGTAAATGTCAGGGCGGCGGATCCGGAGATCGCGGCGTCCGCGATGATCGTCCCGGTCGGCGTCAGGGTCATCGTCAGGGATCCGGTCATTGCGCCCTGGGCGACCATAGCGCCGGCGGCGGCCAGTGTGAGCGGGATCGTCCCGGCCAGGCCTCCGATCCCCGCCAGCGTCCCGGCGGCGGCGAGGACCAAGTCCGCCGAGCCCGTCACAGACGCCAGGCCGGCCAGATCGCCCGCTGGCGTGAGGACTAGGTCAGATGAGCCCAGAAGCTCGCCCAGGGCCGCCAGGTTGCCCGCAAGCGTCAATGTGAGGGTGCTAGACCCCAGAAGGCCGCCGGTCGCCTGGAGCGTCCCGGAGGGCGTGAGGGTCATCTGGGCCGCGCCGGCAAGCGCGCCCAGGCCGGCCAGGGTTCCGGTCGCCGTGAAGACGAGCGGGATCTCGCCGGCCAGATTGCCGCCGACCGCCTGGAGATCCCCGTCGAGCGTCAGGATGAGCGCCGCCGTCCCGATGAGCTCGCCCCGCGCCTGGAGCGTTCCCGAGGGCGTCAGGACCAGGGCCGTCGATCCAGCGAGGGCTCCCTGGGCCGTGAGAGTTCCCGAGGGCGTCAGAACGAGCGCGGAGGAGCCCAGGAGGGCCCCGAGCGCCTGAATCGTCGCCGCTGGGGTCAGGACAAGGGCCGAGGATCCGGCGAGGGCTCCGGTCGCCTGAATCGCTCCAGACGGCGTTATGACCAGGCTCGTCGTCCCGGCGATCTCCGCCTTCGCGGCCATCGTTCCGGCTGGCGTCAATACCAGGGCCGAGGTCCCGATGAGCTCGCCGAGCGCCTGGAGGAGCCCGGCCGGGAGGAGCGCCATCGCCACAGATCCCGCGAGCTCGCCCTGGGCCGTCATCGTCCCCGCTGGAGTGAGAACGAGATCCGAGGATCCAGCCAGCGCGCCGTCGGCTCCCAGGGCCCCGGCCGCGTCCAGCGCCAGGTCGGAGGATCCCGCGAGCTCGCCATCGGCTCCCAGGGTTCCGGCTGGCGTGAGCGCCAGGTCGGAGGATCCGGCAAGCTCACCGTCCGCGCCGAGGGTTCCCGCTGGCGTGAGCGCCAGATCCGAAGATCCCGCGAGCTCACCGTCGGCCCCGATCGTCGCGGCTGGCGTGAGAACCAGGTCGACCGAGCCCGAGATCAGGTCGTTCCCGGCGATGATGTCGATCACCTGGAAGGTCCGCTCGCGGCGGGTCGAGGTCTGTCCGGCCGAGCCCCTGGTTTGCCACTGGAGCGCGAAGGTCGTCGCCCCGCTCTCACCTGTGACGGCCCGGATCATGCAAACGTGATCGGCGCGATCTTCGCCGGCTTCCGGATCGTCGACCCAGGTCGTCATTTCGGCGCCTTCCTGGACACCTCCGATCGCGAAGCGGTTATCCATTGAGTCATTGTCGGTTCCCTGGGGCGTCCACTGGCCGAGCGTCAGGGCGATCGAATCGACCGAGTCGATCGAGGGCGTCCCGCTCATGCCTGGAATATCGGCATACGTTCCGGGCGAGGTGTTATTCGTCAGGCTTGACAGATCGACCAGAAGGTCCGCGTCGGCCGTGATCTCGATGACCTGGAAGGTCCTCGGCCGGGCCGTGTCCATTATCGGGACGTTTGTGAGGCGTTGCCACTGGATCGAGAACGTATGGGAGGCCGCCGAGACGCCGGTCTCCGCCCAGGCCATCATGACGCCGGTCAATTCGTCAGTCATATCAATCGTCTGGGCGCAATTCGGCCCGTCCCTGGTCCCGTCGATCGCGAACCTGTGCTCGGCGACCTGGTCGGAGGTGTTATCCGCGCACTGGGAGCCGTGAAGGAATAGGAGGATCGAGCCGGCCTGGGGCGTCGCGTTGCCGGATAGATTCGCCATATTTGCCCAGGCGACCGGCGCGGTGTCCGCCGAGCTCGTCTCGAGGTCGATCAGGAGTTCGGCGCCCGAGACGAACTCGATGATCTGGAAGGTGCGGACATACGCGGTGTCGATGACCGTCGCGATCCCGGAGCGATTGATCCCCTGGAAGGCGAAGGTATGGTTCCCGGCCGAGAGTCCGGTCAGGGCGTGGATCACCGTCCGCCCGTCGCCGTTATTGCTCCCGTCGGTGTATGAAGTTATTTCCGGACCGACACGGCTCCCGCCTTCGGTGAGGCGATATTCGGCTGACGTGTCGCCGCTCGGCATTTCGGGATTGACCGACGCCATGAGGAGGACGACCGAGCTCGGCCCGGCGATCGAGACCGTGTCGCTCATGCCGGCAATATCCGCCCAGGCGCCGGTCAGGGTATGCGCCGACGTCAGGCTGAGATCTGTGAGGAGTTCCGCCACGAGGAGCCCCGCGGCCTAGATGGCCGCCTTCCGGGCCTCCCGGATCACGACCCTGGCGAGGAGCTTCGTATAACTCCGGAATTGCGTATTGTCGAAGGTATCGAAGCTCGGATATAGGGCCTCGAGTTGATCGAGGTCCGCCGTGTCTTGCTCGATCCGGGTCTGTTCCTGGGTCCGGTTCGTCGAGTCGTGATCGGTGAGGAGTGTATCGAGCGCGGTCCCCTGGGCGCCTGTGAGCGCCGTCGTGAAGACGAAGCGGATCTCGCCGGGCTGGGCGATGTCCTGGGTATTGGCGACCTTGTCCTCGGCGATGACTTTCGGGCCCGCGTTCGGCGTCCCGATGAATTGACCCTGGCGATGAAAGCCGGCCAGGTCGAGCGACTCGAACGGAAGCGCCGAAACGACGAGCTCGGCGATCAGTCGATCGCGATTAAAGTCCTTGAGGACCGTCCGAACTTCGTCCGCCATATCATCATCCTCGCGCGTTCGCGCTGGCGTCTGTCAGGATCCCGGAGACATTCAAGATCTGGGACGTGTCGCCGGCCCAGGCTTTCGCCTGTTTTCCTCCCTCACGGAACCAGGCGGCGATCGTCATCGCGGCGTCGGCCTCCCAGCGGGCGATCATCCCGTCGAATTGAAAGGCGACGAGCTCGCCCTCCGCCCAGGCATCCCAGGCCGGCCCGCCGTTGAGCTTGTGCGGCTCGTCGACGCGAACGTCCGCCAGGAACGACTCCGGCGCCTCCTGGCGCTTCATATCGCTCCGCTCCTCCCGGTTTACTCCAGCGGTCCGGGCCGCGACGCCAGCGGAGAGCCTAAGCCGCTGGGCGATCCGGAAAGCCGTGTAATAGGAAAAGCGGACGACCTGGTCGGACACACGGAAGACGACGACGTCGTTGTCGACGTCGACCGAGACGTTCTCGCGTCTGAGGAGCTCGCTCACTCCGTCGCGGCTTCGGCGACTGGCGCGGCTCCGCTGGCAAGTGCCGCGCCCATGAGCGCCTTAGCTTCGCCGGATCCCCGGCTCCCGGACAGAACGGCGTCCCTCATGGCGTCGTGTGCATCCTGCCATTCGGGATGATCTTCCAGGTCGGCCTCGTTGCGAAGTGACAGATAGTTATGCTCGGCGGCGCGCCTGGCGCCTTCCTTGTCCAGGGCTGCGACGCGGGCGGTATCGCTGGCGGCTTCGGCCCTATCCTTGAGCGTCGAGAGTCGAGCCCCTCGGGCCTCGAGCCGGGCCTGGCGTCGGACTTGTTTCAAAAATGTCGCGAGTTGCATTGTCTAATTCTCCAGGAAGTTGTCGGGCGGTTAATCAAGCGAGACGTCGAGATCGCCGGCGGCGAACTCGGGCGTAATTCCGACCGAGACGGCCAGGCTCGCGGCGAGGGCTCCGACCATATTCAGGAAGCCGACGCCCGAGGTGGCAAAGCCGAGGCCGAAGTGTGTGATCGTGTCGGATCCGGCGGTCGCTTGCGGGAAGGTGACGGCGGCGTCGTTGTCGCCGACGCCGGAGGCGACGGTCCAGCCGGCGGCCGATCGGGCAATTCCGACGCGGGCGTATGGCGTATATGTTGCCTCGTTCGTCGTCTGGTCGCTTACGGTCTCCGCGGGGAGGGCCGTCATTAAACTCGTAAAGAACGAGCCAGCGCCGACCGAGGGCTGGAGGCCGCCGGCGTCGCCGACATTCGGCGCCGCGACGTTTGTGAGGATCAGTTCGAGAAGATCGTCTTCCCAGAAATTTTGTGCTGACATGGCTATAGGCTCCTATTGCTGGCGCGGTGATTATGACAAATTACTTCGGATCATGTGAGGGTTCCGGTTCCGATGAGGATCCGCTGACTTTTCGGGCCGAAGAAGTAGACCTGGAGCGTCCCCGTCGAGACGGCCGGGCCGCGTGTGATCGTGAGATCCCGGCCTTCGCCGAACAGGGCGCGGATCGTTGTGAGGCTCCCCAGGTCCTCGGCGTTGCGCGCCTGGCGGATCCCGTCGGAGAACAGGGTATCGCCGGCGGGGATCGGCCCGGTCGCGGTCAGGACTTCGGCCTGGATCCGGACGTTCGCCGGCAAGGTGAGCGGGGTCGGGAAGGCGGCCGAGCTCGCCGCCGATCCGAAGTTATGAGGCGAGGCGGCCAGGACCGAAAAGTCCTTCTGGTCTTGCTTCTTCCGGCGTCTCACACGAGAGAAGAAGCCGCGCGCCGCGTCGGCGCGAGCTCCCGTCGGCGTTGCCATGCTCTACTCCGAGCCGGCCGTCGCTTTAGATCCTTCTCCCTGGTCGGCTTTCGCCGTCGGTGTCCGGGTCGGTCGGGATTGCCCGCGCGCGCGTTGCTTCTGGAAGGCCGCGTCGATCGGCGCCTTGCCGGCCGCCTTGAGGATCTCGGCGATCCTGGCGGGGTTCGACGCGCGGTTCGCGCGGATCTTCTTCTGGGCCGCAATGTGACCGCGAACAGAATCGACGAGCCGATCGCTCTCGGCCGTGTGCGGATAAAGCTCCGCCATGAGATCGCGCATCCGTTCACGACATCCCTCGATCCCTTCCAGGTGATCCTCGAGCTCGGCCTGGCACTCGGCGAGCTTCGACTGGATCCCGGCCTTGCGTTTCTCCTCGGCCTCGTCGACCTCGGCGTCCGGGCGCTCGGCGCTGTCGATCGCCTTCTTGCGGCGCTTACCGTCGGCGGCCTTCTTATCGGCCTGGGCGGAGGACGGCGGCGCGATCTCACGTTCTGGCGTCGGCTCGGCTTCCGGCTCGGGATCCGCCGCTGGAGGGGCGGGATCGGGAGCCGCCGGCTCCGGTTCTGGTTCCGCTGGCGCTTCCGGAGCGGGCTCCGGATCTGGGGCGGTCTCGGGGGTCTCTTCGGTCGCCGCGAGCTCTTCGGCGAGCTCCTCGGTCGTCGGGACTTCGTTGTCGGGCATGGCCGGGGTCTCCTGTTCGTTAAGGGGAGCCGGCCCTCACGGCCGGCCTCCGACACGGGTGAACGCGCTTAGAACTCAGTCGTCACCAGGCGAGCGGCTTTTATTTGCTTCCGCTCGGGGAACGTCCGGGCCCAGTTATTGACGCCGTCGGCGATCTCAGCGTTCGACGGTCCGCCGTCTGGATTCGCAACAACTCCGCCGAGGAAGTTATGGCCGACCGGGTGCATTGACCATTCGATCCTCGAGAAGAGTTCTTCGCCGCCGCCGCCGTTGCCTTGCGCGGGCTCGCGCTCGACTTCGGCCGGGACCTTCGGGTTGCCGACGCCCCAGCGGGACGCCATCGAGCCGAAGATCCAGGTATCGAACACGCCGGCCGCGTTCGGCATCGAATCGTCCACGATGACACGCCGGCCCAGGAAGGTCGGAATATCGGCCGCGTTCGTATTGACCGCGTCGGGGATAAAGTCGATGAGATTGTTCTTCTGCGCCTTCGAGAACACGATCGAGTGCATCATGACGGCGACGAAGTCGCCCTGGCTATCGCCAGCGGTCGTTATCGCGTCGATGAAGGCCTCGGCCGAGAAGTCGGTGACGCCAGGCGTGAACACGCCGGAAATGTCGACCGTGAGGTCGTCCTGGGCGGCGTTGTTCGTTATGCCGGCGCGCGGGTCATCGTTCGGGGCGACCTGGGCGTTGTCGGCAAAGATGCCGGTCCAGGTAGCAACGAAGACGGCCTGGAGGCGCCTCCGCCAGTATGCCGCGACATTCGCCGCGATGGCGTTCGCCGGATCGTCTCCGGCCAGGGCCGCCGACAAGTCCATGCTCTTCCAGGACTGGTTCCGCGAGAGTCGTCTCGCGATCTCCTGGTTCGACTGGATCTTCGCCGGGGTTGCAACGACGCCCGGATCGTCCGAGCTCACTCGGTCCGGGAGGACGTTCGAGTCGTCATCATTGTCACGCCATGAGGGCGCGTTAAAAGTTGTCCCGCCGCCAGCCAGAAAACCATCGAGCGCCGGATCGCGAACGACGACGCCGGAGTCGACGAGGGCGGTCTTTTGCTCGGTAAGGGTTCGGACGTAAGGGGCGAAGATCTCGGGGACTACGACGTCCGCGACACGTACTTCGGCCATGAGGGTCTCCTGTTACAAGTTGAGCCGGCCCTCACGGCCTGGCAGTTATTTACAGGCGCGAGTCTATCGCACTGGAGCGACCGCGCCTAGTTCTACGCCGGCGGCCTTCATGAGGCGTTCGGCTTCGGCTTTGTCTTGCGTGTATAGCTTGGACTGGGTCGTCATATTCCAGCCGGCCTTCGTCCAGGGGTTTCCCTTGCTGAGATCGCCGCCGGCGCCAGGGCCTCCCGCCCCGTCACCGTCGGCCCCGGCTCCGACCGACTTCGGCCAGAACATCCGGAACGCTTTATCGCGAGCGATCGCAGCGAAGAAGTCCTCGGGCTTTTGGTTCGGATTCACTCCGTCCCCGGCCTCGAGCTTCGTCACGACACTCCCGTCCTGCGCGACCTCGAAGTTCTCCTCGACAAGCGTGACGAGATTCTTGACCCCGTCCGGCGTCGCGCCGGCCGAGCTTGCAGCCTGGGCGAGCTCATTTCGTATTGTTGTGTTTTTGCTTCGCCCGAGCGCATCGTCGCGCTCCTTTTTCGCCTGAGTGAGCTCCTTATTGACCGCCGCCAGATTCCGCTCCAGGTCGTGAAGACGCGCGGAAACGTCATCCCCGTCCCCGGATCCGTTGCCGGTCCCGTTGCCCTTTCCTGGCGTCGCGCCAGGGGCGAATTTTTTGAGAGCCGTCTCGACGACCTCGAGAACGTCGTCACGACTGAGGCCCGCGCCTTGCTTCTTCGCGAAGTCGGCGCCGGCATCGGTGAACCGTTTCTTCAATGCGGCCGCATAATTATCGAAGTCGGCCTGGGTCTTCATGCCTGGAACGTCCAGGAGGAAGACGCCGTCGGCCTCGATATAGTGCTCTTTGAGCCCTTCGGGGATCTTTGTCGCGTCAGATAAAACGGCTTCGAGGGTCATCCGGATCTCGCTCCTCTCACAGGATGAGCGGGATCATATACCCAGAATTATGTCAAGTCACGGATTCCGGGGAACTGGAGCGCCTGGCGCCGGCGGAGCCGGGACGTTCGCCCGCTGGAAGGCGCCGGGATCCCGGTCGTATAGCTGGCGGAGCGTGAGGCGCTGGCCGGAATTATCGACGAAGCCCTTGAGGTCGAGCTCGCCCGATCGGAAGAGCCGGCCGCGCGCCGGGCCGAGGACTTCGTCCTGGAAGCCCGCCGACTGGCGGCGTAGGAATTGCGTGTAAGTCGTTTCGGCCGGGACCGGCCCGACGAGCTTCTCGACCGCCCGGCGTCGCGCGGGACCGCGAAGGCCCTTTAATTGCCGGCGGGTTGCCGCCGAGGCCGGGCGCTTGCCGAGCTTGCGCCCGTCGATGACCGGGACGCGGATCGAGCGACAATTCATATGGAGCGGCGGGATCGGGCCCTGGCCGACCTTGAAGACGTCGCCGTCCAGGCTTTGACAGATCGGCGTCGTCCTCGAGTCCAGGGTCGCGACATATTTCTCGCTTTTGACGATCCGCTTGTTCGCCAGATAAAAGGCCTGGCGGGTCGCGTTCGAGATCGCCGAGACGGCGGTCTGGGCGAGCGTCTGGGATCCCCGGCGTGTGATCTCGCGCGTCCCGTCGACTCCGCCCAGGGCCCCGGTCCCGAAGATCCTCCTCGAGATCTGGGTCGGGGTCTCGCCGAAGACGAGGCCCTGGCGGATCTGATCCATCATCCGGCGGCGATCGCCAGCCTCGAAGGTCGCCAGCCAGTCCCGGAGGATCCGGTTCTGGAAGGGCCGGGCGAAGACGATCCCGCGGAGCTCCTTCGGGCTGGGGAGGCTCGGCTCGAATATGACCGGGAGCGCCGACGTAGTGACGCCCGAGATGAACTGGGTCTCGCCGATCGTGAGGCCGACGAGATCCTGGCGGACGAGGGCGTTGATCTCGGCGAAGGTCGGGCGATTGATGCCGGCGATCAGGGCGGCGGTCTTGACCATACGCTTCGTCGTCGCCGGGCCCGGATCCCAGCCCAGGGCGGCGATCTTCTCGAGGCGCGCCTTGAGCCTGGCGCGGAGCTCCGGCTCGGCCCGGTTCAGGAGGCCCCGGATCTGGCTCGCCATGCCTTTCGATAGGCGGAGCAATTCGATCTGATGCGCGATCAGGGCGTCCTGGATGTCGTCATTCGACGGGGGCATCTTCTAGCCCTGGTCGTCTTCTGGCGGCTCCTGGTCGCCTTCTGGCGGTGTCGGGCCGCCATTGGCGGCGTCGATCGCGGCCTGGCGCGCTGCGACCATAGCCGGATTATTGATGTCGCCGGGCGGTCCGCCTGGCATCGGTTCGCCGTCCTCGCCGATGAAGGCATCGCCGCCGGTGTCGAAGGCGTCCATATCGGCCTCCTCCTCGATCTGTTCGAGCTCCTCGTCGAAGGTGAGCTCGGTGAAGTCCTTCTGGCGGAGCCAGTTATGGACCGACTTCCAGGAGAGCGGGACCTTCGACTTCTTCGCCGTTGCGAAGGCGACCAGGTCGGCCGGATCCTGGTCTTCGGTTATGAAGTCGAGATTCGGCTCGACCTTCACTTCCTCGGGATCCGCTCCGACCCAGACGGCCGCGATCCGGAGCGCCGTCTCGAGGCCGGTCGCCGAGGTCATGGCGATCGTCTGGAGGGTCGCGGTCCGGCCGGCGACGCGGATCCGGAGGGTCTCCGCGGCTTCCGCTCCAGCGCCCGACGATAGGAGCTTGATCCCTTCCTCGCCCGCGCGCTGATAATCGTCGCTTAGGCTCTGTCGTTGCTCCTGGAGGGCGTTCGAGTCGGGCCCGATGAACTTGGCGTCACCTTCCGGATCCGGGATATTTAGGAAGGCCCCGGAGCCGATGATCGGACTCGAGTCGCTTCCTGGATTGTCATCCGGGCCGCCGGCGTCGAGGTTATAGCCCGTTATGACGAGCGTATCCTGGCCGGACATAAACAGCGCGCTCCGGTGATCGGCCTCGCCGCGATAGATGGCGAGCCCGAGGTTCGCGAGATTGATGAGCGGGACCTCGCCTGGCTGGGTCGCCAGGTCGGTCGTATTGATGAAGACGAAGGGGATCTCGTCGAGGGTCTTCCCCTTGACCGATGGCTGGATCGCTTCCTGGAGGTTCCCGTCACGCTCGACGATCGACGTGAAGACTTCCTGGCCGGCCTCGCCCAGCGATAGCGCCCGATACCTGGGGACAAGGTTCCAGGTGAATTTATTCCCCGTATCCCGCTCGAAGCGGGTCTCGTCGAGGACGACCATTAAAAGCCGGCGGACGGCCTCGCTCCGCTTCTGGTCGTCTTGTTGTTTGATGTCCTTCGTCACCGTGAGGTCGTCCCAGTTAAGAACCTGGGGCGCCGGATAGCGGACCAGGAGCGGGAGGTCCCGGTTCGGATCCACGTCCAGGAGAAGCCCGAGGCGGCCGTAAAGGAGTTGATTGATATGGATCTGGACGAGGAGGTCATTGAGCGACTCGCCCTTCGGCGTCGCGAGCTCACGCATATCCTCGAGGGCCTCGGGGAGCTCGATGTTCGCCGGCTCTCGATCGAGGATCCCGGTGAGGGCCCGGACCGTCTCCTTGACGATGTCCGGGAAGAAGGCGCGCGTCAGATAGGCCGTATATAGCGCGAGGCCTTCCTGGTCGAGCTTGTTCGGCGTCGACGAGAGCGCCCTCATGCCGGAGGTCGCCGGGAGGTATGTCGAGGTTTTGCTTTTGATGTGGCGCTGGCCTTCGTTTGTGTCGAACATGACGACCCAGTCGGAGCGCCTGGCCGCATAGTCCGGATGAGGGTCGGAGATATTCGAGCCGCCCTGGGCGGACTCGGGCGGTGACGTTATTCCGGCCTGGAAGGGCGCGGTCGAATTGGCAAGGATCTGACTCATTAGTGGGCTCCTTTAACGGCTCCGGACCGAGGTCTCCTCGGCTGTCTGACGGCTCGGTGATAGGCTCTCGAGAAGGCGTCGACCTGGTCCTTGAAGGTGCTCCCAGGGAAGGCGGCGGCCTCGTCCAGGAAGACTCCATTCCAGGCGCCGCGAACGAGATACACGTTCCCGGCTTCGACTTGTGCCGCTGGAGCTTCGGCTCGGATCTCCTTGTCGCCGCTCTCGGGCGAGTAGTAGATCCTCCGGTCGGGGAAGTCGGCGGCTATGTCCTCCGCCTGGGCCTTGCCCGCCTGGCCGGGATCCTGCGGAAAGTCGATTGTGACGACCTTCCCGTCCTGATCCGCCGCGTTTCTCATTGTTGTCCGAACCTTTAGCGGCGACCCTCGGAGACGAATCACGTCCTCGATGTAGATTCTCCGCTTTACATAACGAAGTCGCAAGCCGACCGTCCAGGCGGCCTTCTTCGCGTCGACGGCTTTCGCGTCAGTCGCCGCCAGATCCCAGCCCCGGACGATCGTCCCGCCCGCGGGGACCTCGCTCGCGTCACAGAACCGGAAGTCGTCGCGCTTCATCATGCCGCCCTCGCGCGGGTGCGGGCGCTGTTGAAGCTGGCCGGCTTCGCCGTATTCGGTCAGGCCGGTCGTGAGCTCGTCGATCCGCTCGTCGTTGAAGAGCTCGGGGAAGAGAAGCTCGCCATGCCGGCGACGCCAGTCGAAGGGGCAAGGGTGCGGGTGATCTGGCTCGAACCTGGCCGGGAGGCATAAATGGGTCCACAGGCCCGGCTCCTCCTCCAGGAGGACGCCGGTGAGATCCCGAGGATGTAAGCGTTGCATGATAATCACGACCGCGCCCGTCTTCGATCGGACTCGAGTCGGGAGCGCGAGGCGGATCTTCCGGACCGTCTCATCCCGGACGGTGTCGCTCTCGGCTTGCTCGACGTTGTGAGGGTCATCCAGGACGACGATGTCGCCGCCCTCGCCCATGATCCCGGCGACCGCCGCGCTGAACCGATAGCCGCCCTCGGTATTGGCGAAGCGGCTCTTCGTATCCTGGCCGGTCCGGAGGAGGCCCCACTTTGCCGGGCGGCCCAGGAGGAGGTCCCGATAAAACTGGGTCCGGATCAGATCCCGAGAGCGATCGGCATCGCGAAGCGCCAGGTCGCCGCGATAAGACGTGAAGGCGAAGCGGACCTCGGGGCGCATGAGCCAGGCCCAGGCCGGCCAGAAGACCGACACGGTGAGGCTCTTCATGTGACCAGGCGGGACGTTGATGATGAGCCGGCGGATCCGGCCCCGGAGGACTTGCTCGAGGACCCAGCAAAGCGTCCGCGTATATCGACCGAAGGCGGCCGGGGCGGGATCGACCCAGGTCCAGGCGTTGCCGATGAAGTCGTGAAGGCCGAGGCCTCGACGAGCTTTTTCGGCCCTAATCCTCGCGAGTGCCGAGCTCACTCGCGCCCGCCTTCACAAGGATCCGCTCGAGCGCGTCGAGCTCCTTGTCGTCGAGTTGAGTGAGGTCCGCCGTCTCCGGGAGGAGGACGTCGGCCGGGACGTCTTCGTCTCGGCCCGGCTTGAACTCCTGGAAATAGCCGGCGATCAGGATCGCCAGGAGGCGATCGGAGGGCGGCTTAATGTGGAAGCCGTTCTTCGAGTCCAGATATTCCGACCAGGTCGTCGCCCGCTTCCAGCCCTCGGCGACGAGGAGCTCCCGGCCCTCGCTCATGGCCTCGCGCATTGCCTCGCGGAAGCTCGGATTCTTGCCGGCGAAATTGTAAACCGTTGACCGGCTCCAGCCGATCGTCCTGGCGGAGAAGGACACGTTCCCGGTCTTCCGAAGAAGATCGAGGAACTGGACGAGATACTGGGGGAGGATCGCGCGGTTCCCCGGCGTCGCGCGCGCGGGACCGTGTCCATTAGGTGTCGATTCTTCGCCGTTCGCGGCCATCACGGCCTCCAGGGTCGTCTCACACGACGGGGGTCCGATCGTATAGCGCCCAGGAGCCCCGGACAAGTTCGGCAAGATCGACCGGAAGCTCGAGGATCGGGATGAAGTCGTCGGCGATCAGGATCGCGGGCGTATAGGCCCATAGCTTCGTCGATGCGCCGTTCCAGACGTGAGCGTCGTCACGGTTCCGGAAGACGGCGTCGACCAGGGCCTTCTCGAGGTTGTCCTTGTCGGGCTTCTGGAGGTGAGGCCAGCCGACGGTCTCGGACTTCTTCCGCTTCGACCAGGACGCCGGCATCGGCAGGAGGAAAATGACGTGGAAGAAGTCCTCGGGGAGCTCGCCGATCTTCCAGGCGACCTCGTCCCTAAACGCGCGATAACGCTGAACGGACGCCGAGGGACACCAACGATCGCGCCGGGATTGTCGGGGCGCTGGCGTCGGCGGGATGTCGAACACCTGGATCGTCGTCACTTTTCCGCCTTCGCTTCCGGCATGGGTTCCGCCGCCGGCATGGGTTCCGCCTTTTTTTCGCCATCATTGTCTCCTCGAGTGAACGCGACGAACTCGTCGTCGGTATCCCAAAAGATCAGGCCGGCGATCGACTCGAGCTCATGCTCGGCCGCCTCCGGCTCGCCCGTAGCGCAATAATGGACCGCGTTCCATAAATGCGCCAGGACGTGCTGGAGCTCGGGGTCTTTTTTTATCGTCAGGAGCGGAGCTCCTTGATCTTGTTGAGGATCCAGACGCCGACCTGGGCCGCCGGCGGATACAGTTGAACGAGGACGAGACCGATCAGGATCCCGACGATGACAGACACAAGACTAAGTCCGAACATGAGCTCACTCCTTCATCAAAAAAAAAACAACGGCCCCGACGATCGCGAGGATCACGAGAAGCCGAAGGGTCAGGCGTCGATTATGGTTCCGCCCTCCGCTGGGGGGGGAGGGCTCAGATCTAAAGGGACCGCCCTCCAGCCGGCGAAGCTGACGGGATCCGATTCGTTGCCGGCGGCGTCGCGCTGAATGACGGCGAAGTCGAAGGTCCCCTCGACTGAGGGGATGTTCGCCTCGGGTTCTTCGGTCGTGTCGAATAGCCCGGTCCGATCGCCGGCGTCCATAGCGGCCAGCCAGGCCTCGACGTCGGCGGCCGCGTCGCGTTGATACCAGTCCCAGAAGTCGACGCCCGGAGCGAGGTCGACGACGAGCTTCTTCTGTTTGATCTTTGCCATGTGGATCTCCTATTCGATGCCGCCGCCGGTCGCCGGCGGGATCTTGATGAGCATGACGAAGCCGCGAGGATACACTCCTGGATCCGTATATGTCGGATCAGTGCTCGAGGCGATGATCGAGCACAGGACGAAGCCGTGGACCGGATGAGGCTCGGCTTCCGGTTCCGGCTCCAGATCGCCATCGGTTCGACACGCGCGCGCCTCGACGAAATAGACCCCGGCCCTGGTCGGCGTCCAGCCGAGCTCGCGCTCGACCTCCGGGAGCTCCGCCTTCATGACCGGAAACGCGCCGCCCTTCGGCGGGAACTCGAAGACCTGGAGCTCGGTGAAGAGCGCCATCGAGTCCACGTCGGACTGGACCAGGCTCCAGCGGATCGTCCGCTCGTCGCCGGTGAAGGCGTAAATATGGGCCTGGTTATAGACGACACAATTCCCGGCCGGACAAGGCTCCTCGAGCGGGACGGGGGGATCCTGGGCGGCGGCGGTCCGCCAGCCAGCGAAGATCGTGAGGACGATCAAAGCGACGACGAGGATGATGTTGACGATCAGGCGGTTCGCGTTGCGGCGACCCTGGCGCTTCTCTTCTTCGGTCGGTTCGGGGACTCCCGGATCGTCGGGTTGCATCACTAGCCGACGCCCTCCTCCTCGGCGCTCAAGGTCGGGCCCTGTTCGCCGAGGACCCTCGAGAGCGCGATCTGGGCGTCGATCTCGGTATCGAATCCGCCTTCGTCGACGGGTTCGCCGCTGTTGTATTTCGCGAGGTTCCGGGTCTCCTTGTAAGCGATCCGGAAGAGCTTCCCCATACGCTGAACGATGAGCTCGGGGATCGGCGGGCGTTCCTCGGGAGGCGCGGCCCTTGCCTGGCTGACTTCCCGTTCCTCACGCCGTTCGCGATCGCGCTCCTTGCGGCGGGCCTTTTGCTCGTCGGTTCTCGGTTTATTTGCCATAGGTGTCTCCCTGGTCGATGTCATCCTGGAGCCGGGCCCGGCGAGTCGTCTCGGCGAGCTCGCGATCCCCGAGCCTCCGGCGGACCCGGCGATCTAATACCTGGCCGAGCGCGAGGGCGATAGCGACCCCGCTCACGGCGGCGAGAATGATGAAGGCCCAGCCAGGGAAGTTATAAGCGGCGAAGGCCCAGAAGGCGAGCATCGAGACGACCGTGACGGCGAGCGGCTTCGCCTTGTGGAGTTCGCCGGTGTAGAACATCGCCGTCTTTTTCCTGGTCATCTGGATCCTCCCCGCCGGGACTGTATCAGATGGCGAGACGGCGGGCGAGAAAAACCGCCGACGCCCCTGGCAAAGCCGGCAAGGACGCCGACGGCCTCCGCCTTCGGTCCTTACGGATCGGAGGGCGAAGCCTGGGCGCTGCGATTATGGTCGTCGATACAAGCGATGAGCTTCTTCCGTATGTCGCTCGACTGGCTCATCCAGCGCCGCATTGCCTGGATGTTCTCGGCGATCGCCGCGTATAACTCGGAGTCGAACCAATAGCCCCAGACCTGGGCCGGATTCATCACGAGGGTCGGCGGCGTGTCCTTGAGATCCAGGACGTCCGGGCGCGGACTCGTGTCACAGACGACCGGCGTCGCCTTCTCCTGGATCGTAACGTCGGGAGGATCCGCGCCGCCGAAAAGCGAACAACCAGGAAGAACTCCGAGAAGGACCAGGATCAGCGCCGCGTCAGTTCTCACGCGACTCGACCTCGATCTGGTTCCAGACCCGCGTCGTCGCTCGTCTTGCCTGGCGCTCAATGAGGCCGGGCTTCGCCTGAGTCAGGCGGTCGAGCCGCGCTCGGTCTTCCAGGACCTCGGTCGCTTGGACTTCACGGTCTCGGGCAGCCTGGAGCTCCAGCGTGAGGACCTCCTGGCGTTCGCGTTCTAGTTCGAGATCCCGCTCGAGGCGCTTGACCTGGGCCTCGGCGAGATCCGCTCGGGTTCGTTCGGCCGTCGCGGCGACTTCCGCGGCGACTCTGTTGTCGATCTGGGTCTTGACGAGGAAGCCGCCGGCGGCGATCATGCCGCCACCTAAAACCAGGACAACGAGGAGGGCCTGGATGTTCACGTCTATTTATCCGCCGTTGCCCGCTCGGCCGGTCCGGAAGTAATTGTCGGCCATTCTGCCGAATACCCCGGCCATCACGCCGAGGACTCCAGTCGGGAACGCAACGATCGCAAGCGCGACCGCTTCGCTTTCGAGCGAGCTCCAGTCGAAGCCGATGATCCAGTCGGCCAGATAGAACGCGAACCAAGCCACAAAGACCCCGTAGGCTATGACCAGGAAGCGCGGAATTATTCGTAAGGCATCAAGCCGATCAGCGAAGCGGATCACGGCGTCGTCGGGATCTGTCATCTGGCTCCTCCAGGAGGCGGGCGTCGCTCACGCGCGCCTGATATGCGGCCGGATCCACTGGATCGACGGCGATGGCTGGCTCCGGGATTCACTGGGTCCGCCTGGCGAGGATCCGCTGGAGGGTCGCGTTCCGTTCGGCGGTCGCATCGGCCAGGGCGCGCCGGTCGTTCGCCAGTAGACTCTCCTCCGCCGTCGTGAGGTCGTCCTTCCGCTCGAGCTCGCGGATCTCGCTCTCGAGCTCCTCGATCCGGATGTCGAGGACCTGAACGAGGAGCACGTCGACCGATGAGATCGTCGCCTCCTGGGCGTCGGTGTTCGCATCGACGGCCGTCTTGAGGTTCTCGATGTCTTGCTTCTGTGCATAGCGTTGATCCGCGCCCCAGACGACCAGGGAACCGCCGCCGCCGAACAGGAAAGCAACGACCGCGCCGATCGAGATCCCCTTCTGGGTCGTTGTGAGTTGTTTCAAGAAGCTATCCTCCTCACGCCCAGGAGCTCGTCGCGCTTATAGCGTGAGACTTTGACCGTGTTCGATTGATTGCCGCCGAGGACCTCGACGAGCTCGTCGGTGTGCCCCGCATAAAATCCGACGTGACCCTTCGCTTTGATGATCGTCGGATCCGGCGGACCGCCGCGATTGAAGATCACGACGTCGCCGGGCTCGGCGTCCTCGAGTTCGATCCGCCGGCCGACCTCCAGCCAGGAACGGGCCCGGAGTGACTTCGATCGGGGAGCTCGGCACAGCCAGGCAATATAATTACAGTATCCCGAGCACCAGGGAACCTCGTCCCGATCAGGCCATTCGGCGTCGAGCTTGAGGAAGGCGAGGATCTGGGGATTGTCTTCGTCGCCGGCGAGCTCCTTCATGCCGACGAATCGTTCAGCAATATCGAAAAGGTCGTCGCGTGTGTGCTTTGCCGCCATGAGGCCCTCCAGGATGAGAGCCCTCACGGCTCGATCGGGATGATAACAAAAAAAAGGCCGCGCCGAGGTTTCAGGGCGCGGCCTTCCCGTCGCGGCGTCAGGAGGACACCAGACGCCGGAACTCAGTGTCGCGTCATATCGTCGTCGACCTTCTCGTCGATATTCAGTTCGATGTCGCCTTCGGGGGACTCGACGACCGTGATCTTGACCTCGGTGACGTCCTTCAAGGCATCGAGGAGCCGGAGGACCTCGGCCCGCATTGACGAGGTCGCCTTCGACATACGGACCCGCGCCCGGATCTTCGCCTGATATGCCGCCCAGGAGGCCGTCATAAAACCGAGGACGAAGCCGAGGATCAGGGCGAGGAGGACCGCGAGCCAGTTCACGACGCGCGCCCCGCGTTGAGCTCGTGATTGTCCCAGACTTGCTCGAGGTCGGCGTCGGAAAAGTCCGGGTCCTTCTTCGTATATTGCCGGCCGAGGAGCGTGAACTCGACCTGGATCCACAGATCGAACACGTCGCGGATGTAGATCCTAAGCTGATACAGATGAACGTCTCGCGGGATCCGGCTCTCACAGACGAGGAGGACGTTGTCGAGATCCTCCGCGACGAACGGGACGCCGGTCGCGCCTGGGCCCGGATGAGTGTCGACGATCATGAGGATCCCCGGCTCGCCTTCCATAGGCGGCTGCCAGAACCAGTCGAACGAGGCGGCGCTGACGGGCGGATTTTCGCTCACAGCGCGAGCTCCGCCTGGCTCGGCTGGGCCTCGATGTCGATCGCTCGCCAGGTATGCGCCAAATAACCCGAGTCCGTACATTCCCGAGCTTCCCCGCGGACGATGAGGCCGAGCTTCTCGAGCTCCGGGAGGCGCTTCTGGGGCGATGCCGAGGCCGCCCGGACCGAGAGCTCCGGGAAGGCCTTCATCATGAGGACGCCGAGCTCGTTCGAGGTCTTGTCGGGATACCGGGCGACGACGTCGTAAACCTGGGCCCGGCGAGTGCTGAGTTCGCCGGCGACGTGACGAAGGGCGGCGATATGTGACGTGAGCGGATCGGTCCGCCGCGCCATCGGGAAGACCTTGACGGGCTCCTCGAGGGCGATCGGATCCCGGCTCTCGCCTGGATCCCGAGGCCCTGGGCGGATGTCGACGTTGAAAGTATGAGCGAGAACCGGGTCGGGCGTGACGACGACCCGGTCCCAGGTCCCCGTCGAGTCTCGATATACGATCGCGTATTCATCGAGGGAGCGGTCGACCTGAGTCGCGACCTCGACCAGAACGCGGTCGAGGTCATTAGTGACCGACATATTCCCGAGGTCCTCGTCGATGATCCGGATCTCCTTCGCCGGCTCGTCGACCAGAAGCTCGAAGTCGGCGCGAACCGGCCAGCGGATCCGGTCGGTCCGGATCTTCATCGGACCGCCGTCGAGACGTGCTGATAAAACCGGAGCCCGTTGATCGTTCCCTCGTCCTGGAGTGTCCGGGCGATGTCGTTGAGCGCCCTCATATTCGGCTCGAGGACGTGAGTCGGAAGCCGGCCCTCGCCGACCGCCAGCGCGAGCTCCTTGAGATCGACGACCTCGGCCTTCCAGGTCTTCGTCGTCACGACGCTGGCCTCCTGGCCTCGGGTCGTTGCGACTCTCGCCGGCTTGGCGGCCTTCTCGACCTTCTTCTCCGCCTCCTCCTGGACGACCTGGGCGACCGGCTCGGCGGCCTCGCCGGCCTTCTTGCGGAGCGCCTCGGCGAGATCCTCGGCCTCCTTCCGTTCGGCTTCGGCCTTCTGGCGTTCCTGGCGCTTCTTCTCGTTCGCGATCGCGACCTGGGCCTGGGCGAAGCGGTTCATCTTCGCTTTAGCGGCCCGGATGATCGTGTCGATCTCATCGCGGGGCGGCTTGAAAAGAGCGTTAATTTCCCGGACGACCGCGTTGAGCGGCTTGACGAGATCCTCCCGCTTGTCTTCGATCTTGCGCCGGCGGTGTTGCATCATCTTGACCAGATCGCCGACCTGGCCCTGGGTCTCTTCGTCGGTGACGTCGATCCCGTCGATTGTGCCGGTAAAGGCCGCGATGTCTGTGACGATCGGCGTGAGCTCGGCGATCGCTAGGCTCTTCTGAGTGTTGGTTTCCATTGTGTCCTCCTGGCGCCTCACGCGCCCGTTGATTGTGGTCCGAGCTCGGCCTCGCGGGTCTGAATGAAGCCGCGAAGGCTGGGCTCATAGTCTTCCGGGAGCTCGTCCTTGATGGCGATGATCTGGTCGACTGTTGTCGCTTCGGCGATGTCGCGAGCATAGTCCGAGACCTTCTTCCCGGTATTCATTTTAGCATCGAGGCGGCGATCGCCGGCCTCCTGACTTTCGACCGATCGGCTCTCGAGCTCCTTCCGGGCCCGAGCGACGAGGTCAGGCTTGTCGTCGATCTTCATACAGATCCACTCGAGGAAGCCGACATCGACGAGCTCCCAGGGCTGACCCTTCCACTCCTTGCCGATCGGGCAATGAGTCGAAAGCGGTTTTTGATGCCGCTGGGGGAAGACCTGGGCGGTCGGCTCCTCGCTCGGGTTCATCGGATCCGGAGCGCCTGGGGCGATGTTCGCCGGATCCATATCCTCGACGTCTTGAGTGAAGATCTCGGACAAGCCGGCGCAATTCAGGACCGCGTCGATGAGCGAGGACTTCTTCGCCATTTTCAGCGCCTTGTTGACGTCGTCATAGTCCTGGCCGATCTTCCTCGAGCCGATCCCCTCGCTCATCGTCGAGCCGTTCGAGTCGAGGATCAGGCAACGGAGAACGATGAGCTCGCCGCCGCCCTGGACGACCGCCATCGCTCCCTCGAGGTCCGGCCAGTGTGAGCGGAAGCCTAGCATCCCGACGATCTTCTCGGCGCCTGGTTTCCACAGGCTCGGCTTCGAGAAGTGATAGGGGTTCTGGCAATAACGCCCGTCCGGACAAACGTCTTTTTTGATGACGTGGATCCGGCCCCAGTCGGTCCCCTCGACGAGCTCCTCCTGGATCCATTCGATGAGGGCCTTCCGGTTCTTCTTGCGGCGGTCCAGGCCGGCGGAGAAGCTCGAGGGCTTGATGTCGAAAGCGGCCCGAAGCTCGACGGCCTGGCCGTTCTCGTTGTGGACATTCACGACGGCCGGGACGGCCGCCTGGTCGTTGTTGTCGTTCATATTGTTACTCCTGCAAAGTCCCGGCAAGTGTAACATCGGGCGGGACTTGTGTCGTCAGGAAAGCCCCGCGTGATCGGCGATCGCATAGCCGAGGAGTTCGGCCATCTGGGGGACGATCGCGTTCCCTAGACATTTAAGTCGGTCCACCCTGGCGGGAATCCCATGAGCCACTCGACCCAGGTCGGGTTCAGTTGTCCACCGGCCTCGATCACGCCCATCGCCGGATCCGTCAGTTGTCCCCGCCGTTGTCCGGGCTTCGAGGATCCTTTCCAGTCGTTCGCCGACGGTGTCGGCCAGTTCTTCACGTAATTGTCGAGCCCCTTGTGTCTGTTGTAACTCGCCGCGCCCCGGCCCTTGTGATCGAAAGCCGTCGCGGTCGGCAATAATCCAGACGCGGTCCCGCCTGTGCCGAGCTCGCACAGTGTCGGAAGCTGAAAGGCTGTGCCATTCCACGCGATACCCGAGCGCGGCCAGGGCTCCAAGAACTCGGCCAAACCATCGGCCCCGGTCTCCAGAAAGGAGACCTGGGACGTTCTCCAGGAGAGCGTACTGGGGTCGTATTTCGCCAATAAGACGGGCGAGCTCCTCGAAGAGCCCCGACTTCTCGCCGGCGATCCCGGCCTGGTTGCCGGCGAGGCTTGTGTCCTGGCAAGGGAATCCTCCGGAAACAAGGTTAATTGGTCCTCGGACAATTTCATGATCGAGCTCCTCGTCGTATAGGATCCAGTCGTCCGGCTCTTCGCTCCCGTCCCGCGTATAGCGGAGCGTCCGGATGTCGCCGTGACAGTAAACGTCCGGCCAGTTCTTCGCCAGGACGCGCCGCGGATAGTCCTCGAGCTCACAGAAGGCGACGGTCTCGAAGAAGCCGGTCGCCTCAAGGCCGAGCGAGAAGCCGCCGATGCCGGCGAACGTATCGAGGACGGTGAGGGTCATCCGTATGGATCTATAAAGTCGACCTGGTCGAGTATATTCCGGAAGACCTCAAGCTGGGCGAGCGCGTCCTCGTTCGATCGGACGGCCCGGAACATTTTCTTCGGCCGGCCCCAGCCCTTCGAGCTCACCGTATCGACCGCCTCGAGCTTCGCCTCGCGTAGCAGGAAGGCGACGATCCTCCGGGTCCGGCGCTTGCCGAGCTTCACCTGGGCGGCGACGTGCTCGGGCGTCAGGAACTTGTCAGGATGCGCCCGGAAATACAGGAAGACGCGCTCGGGATCGTTGTCGGCGGTCCGCCAGGTCCTCACGGCTCGAGCTCGGGAAGCTCGAGCTCCTTCCAGCCGCCGGTCACTTCCGCGAACAGCCGGCCGTAATTTGTGAGAGCGACGAGCCGCTGATCGGCCCGCTCATTTATCCGGACCGAGATCTGGACAATGAACTCAGTCGGACCCCGAGCCGCCGCGACCAGGTCGTTGACTCGCTTTTGGATGATGTAACGCTCCTGGACGACTCCGCGCTCGGCAAGCTCGGGATCCTTTTGCTGGGGCATACGCGACGCGATTCGCTCATCGAGCCAGATGATCGGAGGCGCCTCGCTCATTGGTATCGACTCGGACGCCGGCGGAACGACGGGCTCGCCGCGTCCAGTGCGCGAAGGTTTCGGCCCGAGACCGTCGCGCCGATCCCGAGGTCGAAAGGGTCCGAAGGTTCGGACTGTTTAGGGACTAAAGGGTCCAGATCTTCGGACCGTTTAGGGGCGGGTTCTGGGGGCGCTGGCGGGATGTCGCCGAGCTTGTCACCGTGTTCGATCATCATCTTCCTCCTCACGAGAAAAACCAGGAGACCGCCCCAGGAGCCCCTCACGGACTCACGCCAGCGGAGCGGCCGCCTGGCGTAAACCTAAGCCGCGCGGATCTGGCCGGCGAACTCGGGATCGTAAATATGCGCCAGCGGGACGTGGATCCGCCGGCGTCGATAGAAGCGGAAAAGGCTCCGAGCGAGCTCGCGCTTCGGAACGACCTCGCCGGCCTCGACTCGGTAAAGCGTCGGCCGTGTGCAGCCGACCGCCTCACAGATCTCCTCGGCTGTCTTGCCGGTCTCGAGGCGCGCTTCGTATAGCGTCCAGCGTTTCACGTGGAACGTCTCCAGGTTGCGACTGGGGCGAGTGTAACACGCCGAGGGACGTCTGGGGGAAGGGCCGGGGCGTCAGGGTTCGGGCCCGCTTTGCCGCCGTCCTGGAGGCTCTCAGCGCGTCAATAGCTGATTCAACATATTCCAAAGATACGCCCGGAAAGCCTTGATTTTATTGGGCGGGATGTCCAGAACTGTGACGCACCTCACAGTATATGTCCCGTAACACGGTACAATAAACACATGGCAAGAACCCTTTCAAAAATGACCCTCCTCCTCCTGGTCCTTCTGGTCTCGACCGACGTGTCGCTTCCGCCCCGCCAGGTTGAGGAGATCCAGATCACCGTCACGAGGATCCAGTAAATGAACCTGACCCAAGCCATCGAGCAAGACACGCAACTCACGCGCCGCATTACCGTCGAGTTCGATCAGTACGCTCCCGGCGATTCGCGTCGCTTCCGCAACTATCGAGTCCGCAAGGATGGCGATCTCTTTTATGTGAACGTCGGCCGAGGCCAGTGCCGCTATTACGTGACCGACTTCCGCGTCACCGACTTCGGCGACTTCGAGCTCTTCGTCTTTTCAATCACTTCCCGTTACGAGTTCCAGCAAGGAGGCAACTCATGAAGATCACACTTCCGAAAAATCATCACGGCGTCGCCGTTTGTTTCGGCGGCGGTGTCGACTCGACCGCCATGCTCATCAAGCTCCGCGATGCCGGCATCGTTCCCGACGTCATCACGTTCGCCGACGTCGGAGCCGAGAAGCCCGAGACTTATGAGCACGTCCGGAATATGGACAAGTGGCTTGTCGCTCAAGGGTTCCCGAAGGTGACTTGGGTCAAGAAGATCCCCGAGGCGACAACGGGATACGACGACCTCGCCGGGAACTGTGACTCGAACGAGACCCTCCCGAGCCTCGCGTTCGGAATGAAGTCTTGCTCGATTAAATGGAAGGCTGACCCGCAGGATTATTTCCTCAAGGGCAAGGCTCGCGGCCCGTACACGTTCCCGACTCATCCGCTGTATGCCGAGGCGAAGTCGCTCGGGAAGAAAATCGTCAAGCTCATCGGTTACGACGCCGGCAAGGCCGACATCCGCCGGGCGAAGAACGCGAAGGTCGAGGATAAGCTCTTCCTTTACGCTTACCCGTTGCAAGAGCTCGGCATGACCCGCGAGGAGTGCATCGAGACGATCGTCGCCGAAGGCCTTCCGGTTCCTATTAAGTCGGCTTGCTTCATGTGTCCGGCGTCGCAGATCTGGGAGCTTTACTGGCTGGCCGGAACGCACCCGGATCTTTTCCTCAAGGCCCTCGAGATCGAACACAAGGCCATGACCGGAAAGCATAGCCGCTGGGGTTCCGACGAGTGTACTTACGGAAAGGACTGGGAGGAGTTCGTCAATAAGCCGGCCGACCAATGGCCGACGACGTCGATCACCGTCGGGCTTAACCGTAAATTCGCGTGGAATCACTGGGCCCGGATCAATGGCGTCGTGAACGCGGCCGGGGAGTTCATCGGGAACCGGGCCGAGCTCCTTCGCCGGGCCGAGATCCTTCAAGGCGATGGCGGGAACGCGGCCGACTTGCGGAGGTGCGCGGCATGAAGGCGCGCACCTTCAAGCGGAGGATCGTCGTCGGGACGCCTGTGACCCCGAAGGCGCTCCTCCCCTCGCTGGCCGGCTCGAGCTTTTGCGTGTCTCACGCGGATCCTCGGGACCTGGAGCGCGTGATTGAGCTCGTCGGCGAGGAGGAGATCCTCGTCCTCGATAACGGCGCGTTCTCGCACTGGCGACAAGGTCACGGCGCGATCGACCGGACGAAATTCTGGCGCTGGGCGAACGATGCACAAGCGCGATCGCCTCAAGCGGTCGCCGTGATCCCCGACGTGATCGAAGGATCCGAACGCGAGAACCTCCTCGAGGTCTCGTGGGCGCTTCGCGAGGAGCTCGCCGAGTTCCCCGAGCGGACGATGGCGATCTGGCATCTGAACGAAAGCCTCGAGCAACTCGAGACGCTGTGCCGGCTCATGAATTTCGTCGGCTTCGGCTCGTGTGCCGAGTTCGACGTTCAGCGGAAACGGTCCGCATATATGGACCGTATTCGGGAGGCCTCGGAGGTCGTCGATCGCGTCGAGCGCGAACACGATCGCCGGCCGTGGATCCACTTAATGCGCGGCCTCGGCGTCCTCGCCGAGCTCACGCGATTCGAGAGCGCGGACTCGACGAACGTCGCGGTCAATCATTCCCGACACAAGGCCGAACACGGCGACGACCGGGCGGCGTTCCTGCTACGGCGGACGACCGCGAAGATCGACGAGGGCGTTGAGCTCGCGGCGATCGAGGACGTCACGAGCTCGGTCTCGAACTT
>Ga0114925_10000123_pt1 | contig 27692 bp, 34 predicted proteins | sample SumtaG_2_FD_87287 | JGI IMG/M metagenome (GOLD analysis project Ga0114925, IMG submission 87287) | Deep subsurface microbial communities from Indian Ocean to uncover new lineages of life (NeLLi) - Sumatra_00607 metaG | ecosystem: Environmental > Aquatic > Marine > Oceanic > Sediment | place... | reverse complement strand
ATTTGCGATGAAATTTATCAATCCCAATTATCAAATAAAAAATCATCAGAATTAGTCAAAAAGCTTGTTTATAAAAATTCTTTAGTTGTTTGCGATAGTTCAGAACCAAAAAGTATTGATGAATATAAAGAAAAATATGGAATAAATGCAGAGGGAGCAATTAAAGGCGCTGGATCTATAGAAAATGGAATAAAGTTTTTACAAGAGTTTCAAATAATAATTCATCCTAGTTGTATCAATTTTCAAAATGAAATATTGATGTATAAGCACCGAGAGAATAAAGATGGTGAAGTTTTAGAGGAAGTTGTTGACAAATTTAACCATTTAATGGATGCTTTAAGATATGCAATAGAGAATGAAATTGTAAAAGAAAGAAGCAAGTATTACAAACGATTACAAAGGCTTAAAAATGCTAAAAGGATTGCTTAAAAGAAAGTCTGACAGTAAAAAAAACCGATATAAAAGATTAGCTTTAAATAAACAAAAACTAGATACTTTTGTTAATATGCTCACAGGTATGGGTACTTCAAAAGATAAAAGAATGAATACTTTTGTTCAAGCTAACATATTACAAGCAGGAGCTTTTGAAGGTCTTTATGATTCAAGTGCAATGGCAAAGAAAGTTGTTGATATTTACCCAAAGAATGCTACTCGTGAATGGATTGAAATTGAAGGATTAAAACCAGCACAAAAAGAAACTTTAGCAAAAGAATTAAGAAGATTAAAACTAAAAAAGAAATTTTATCAAGCTGGCAGATATTCAAGATTGTACGGTTGCGGTGCAATTTTAATTGCTGATGGAACTTCGTTAGATAACTTGGCTTTGCCTTTAAAGATTGAAAGTATAAAACATATTCAAACATTGTTAGTTTTTAATAACTATGAGATGACTTCTTCAAATGAAAAGATTACTGATATAAATGATCCAAACTTTGGAATGCCAGCTTTTTATACTTTAAATTCGGATAAAGGCGAAAATCAAGAAATGAACAGCGTTAATATTCATAGTTCTAGGTTTATTTTAATTCAAGGCGAAGAAGCTTCGGATAGTACATTTGAGTTAAATGGTTCGTTTGGTTTAAGTGTTTTGCAGAGATTAAATCAAATACTTATTGATTATGGTTCTTCTTATGATGTTTTACCTAATTTAATAAATGATTTTAGAATATTCGTTTTTAAGATGTTTCAAATGAATAAAATAATAGACGAATGCAAAGAAGATGAAAAGGGAAATGTAGAAGATGGGGAAGAGATAATAAAAGATAGACTTGAAGCTATAAGATTATCAAGAAGTATTTTAGGAATGTTTGGTGTTGACTCCGAAGATAGTATTGAACAAATTACCCCTAATGTAAGTGGATTAAAAGAATTGTATGACAAAATAGATGCTAGATTAATTGCGGAAGGTGATGTTCCTCATACTATTTTAATGGGCGAAAGTCCAACAGGTTCAAACGCAACAGGAAATTCAACAACACTTGATTGGCATTCTAAAATTAAAGAATGGCAACAAAATAATTATGAAGAAGGATTAGATATAGTATTTAAAATTTTATCAATTACCTTGTCAATTCCTAATATAAAATACGAGTTTAAACCATTACATAAACCAACACAAAAAGAGATTACTGAAACAAGGAAAGCACAAGCAGACATTGATAATATTTATATTTCTAATGGTGTTTATACTGCTGATGAAGTTAGACAAGCAAGGTTTAGAGGAGAAAAATATAGTTTTGAAACAAAGGTTGAAGGAGAGGTTGACAATGGTTTTGAAGAAGAGGGCGACGACGACGACACAGAAAATAAAACCTAAATTACCAATTCAAATTGAAAATAGATACAATTCATTTCTAAAAGAAATGATGAGGTATGTGTTTAAAATAACCAATGAACAAGCAAAACCTATTAAGTCAGCATTTTTTACTCAAAAAGAAAAAGCAAATACCGTAAGGAATGATGATAACGAGGCAAAAGAAATTGTTAAGATATTTAATGAGTTAAAGAGAAAATGGAAAAATAGATATTCCGATAAAGTTTTAAGAAACGAAGCTACAAGATTATTTAACCAAACAAACGAATTTAACAGAGTAGAACAAGCAAGAATGTTAAATATTCAAACAAAAAGTAAAGTTGGTAGTGAAATTATTCTAAGTAATACCTCGCAAAAGATAACCGCAACAAAACAAGTTTTTATTGAGAATAATGTTAAATTAATTCGTTCTATTCCGGATAAATTCTTTAAAGACCTTGAACAAGATGTTTTAAGAATTGTAGAAAAACAAGGAAGAGCAAAAGAATTAAGCGAACAATTAACAAAAAGATATGGAACAAGTAAAAAGAAAGCTGATTTAATTTCAAGAGACCAAATAAGTAAACTTAATGGAAATCTTGCAATGCAAAGACAAGAAGATGTCGGAATTAAAAAATATATCTGGGAAACTTCGCAAGATGAAAGAGTTAGATCATCGCATGCAAGTAAACAAGGCAGTATTCAAAAATGGAATGACCCACCTTCGGATACTGGACACCCCTCGGAAGATATTAGATGTCGTTGTGTTGCTATTCCTTTGATAGAATAGGCAACAACAACACCTATAAAGTTGCCTATCCATAGTTAAAAGTATAGGATAAACTTTTTATTTGACAATGCTAAAATTTATACTAGACTAATATTAACACACCTCAATATATTCTTACGTATTATGTATACTAGATATGATACTGGTAAATTATCAAAAGTAAAAAAGCACGCAAAAGGCTTTATTACTGCTTTGGGTAGTATGTCAAGAGTTGGGGTTCAAAATTATTATGATGCAAAAGGAAAATTAATAAGAGAATTGAGACTTCCTGAAGATGTTTTTGGGCAAGAAAGTTTAGATAGTTTCAATAATATTCCTGTTACAGACAATCACCCACGAATAATTGTGAATAGCAAAAATGCTACACAATTTCAAAAAGGTTTAACCCATGATAAAAGTAGAAAAGATAATGATTTTGTAATAAATGAAATAACCCTGACAGACCAATCTTTAATTGACAAAGTTGTTGATGGTAAGTCGGAATTATCACTTGGCTATGAATGTTTGTTAGATTTTGAGTCAGGTGTTCACCCCGTATATGGTGCATACGATGCCAAACAACGGAATATTAGAGGCAATCATTTAGCTATAGTTGATAGGGCGAGGGCTGGTAGAAATGCTAAACTTCATCTTGATAGCGACAATAATGCCATTTTTAACCAAAAAGTAAATAATACTATGAAAAAACTTAAAATTAATGATAAAGAGTTTGAAGTTAAAGAAGAGGTTTTTGATGCAGTAGAAAAGGCTTTGAAAGATGCTAAAACTGAAAAAGATACCTTGGATACTAAAAACAAAAAACTTGAGACTGAAAATTCTAAAATAAAAAAAGAAAAAGAAGAGTCAAAAGATAAAGCAAAAAAAGATGCTGAAAAAAATGACTCTGAAGTTAAAAAAGAATTAGACACTTTACAAGCAAAATATGACACTTTAGTTTCCGAAGTTCCTTTGAAAGCAAAAGAATATGCAAAAGCTATAAATACAGCTAAAAAAGTTCTATCAGATGAAGAGTTTAAAAAACTTGACGGAAAAGATTTAATGGAAATCAAGAAAGAAACTTTAAAAGTTCATTTAAAAGATGCTGATTTATCTACTAAAGAAGACACATATATTTCAGTTCGTTTTGATATGATTGATGAACAATTACAAGTCAAAGCTGATAATGAACTTGGAAATTTCTTTAATGGCGTTAAAAAGAAAACTGATGCTGAAAAAGAATTAGAAAAATTACAAAAAGACTCAGAAGAAAAAACATCTAATAATTGGAAAGGAGAAAAAAATGAGTAAAGTACAAACAAGCGTAAGCGAAGGTTTTGCAGTTGGAATAGTAGGTGCAATTGCAAACTCTAAACCAAAATACCAACAGTCAATGGTAGCTGAAGAAATAATGAAAACTGGTATTTTTGTTAAATTAGGAACAAAACCAGCGGAACAAATTAAAAAGATTTCTGCGACTGGTGATGTTGCTCTTGGTAAATTATGGGGTGTTACGGTACACGATAGAACAAGACCAACTCCTAATGTAGAACTTGATAATTCTGGTGGTGAAGGTGTAAGGGATTTTACAATTGGCGAAGACGTTGGCGTTTTAAAAGAAGGGTCAATATATATGTCTCCTGAAGATGCAATGACTCCTGCAAGTGCTATTTATATTAGACATGCTGGACGTAAACAAGTTCAAACTTTGACTTGGAGTGGTGTTTTGGTTTCTTTAAATGTTATAAATGGTAAAGTTGGCGGAATAGCAATTGCTCCAGTTACTTTTACAACTGACCACGCTACAACAATGCAGTTGATTTGTGATGCTATTTTATTAGCAAATTCAGATGTTTTAACTTGTACTTTCACAGGTAATATTATCACGATGACTACAAAACTAGATGCAGGTGATGAAGATTTGTCTGATTGGGTAGTTACTCTTGGTGCTGGTCAAGTTACAGCAACGATTGCTGAAACTGCAACCTCTGTTCATACTGATAATATCGGAAGAATAAGAAGTGATTCAGATAGTTCAACTGCTACAGTTGCACCTACTGGAACGGTTCGTGTATTAGATAAGATTAGTGCTGATGGTATCGGTGCTGTTTCTATTAACTTAAACTAAAGGAAAAATATGTATAGAATATATTTAGATAGTGCTTTTAAAAATCAAGACATAAATAAACCTTGGAAAAAAGAAGATGATACTTTTCTTAAAAGCGAATTAATAAGAACTAAAAAACTTGCTCTTGAAACTGTTTATCCATCTTTACAATGGGCTAATGGAAATATGTTGCCAATATCTTTTGAACTACCAGAAGGTACAGAATGGTATAAATACAAAATATATAATGCCTTAGGTCTTGCAAAATATATTTCAAATGGAGCTGATGATTTACCACGTGTAGGTCTTGATGTTGCAGAAATTATAGCAAAAATCTTAAATTCAGCAAACGAATTTGCTTGGACTTTTAAAGATTTGAGAAGTGCAAAATTAGCTGGTCGTAAATTGAATACTAGATTGATGAGTGCTTCTAAAAGAGCTCATATGAGCTTATTTAATGATACTATTCAGTTCGGAAATGCTGTAAGAAATGTTTTAGGTTTTTATAATAACTCAAATATTACTGAATATGCAGTTTCAACAGTTGGTTCAGGAACTCCAAATACTGCTTGGTTAGTAGGTGGTATTGCAAAAAAAACCCCTGCTCAAATAGTTGCTGATATTTGCGGTATTTTAAATAGTATTGAAAATACTTCAAAAGAAACTCAATTAGCGAATAGGTTATATTTACCAACAACTCATTATCAACATATTGCTTGTACATCGCTTAGTACAACTGATAATACAAAAATTTTAGCAAGTGTACAAGGAATTTTCCCTAATGTTAGATTTATACAAGTTAGACAATTAGCACAAGCTATTTTGACAGCTAATGGAATACTTGGTCCTGCTGGCGGTGCTTTAACTGGTTCTATGATGATTGCTGCAAATGTTAATAAAGAAACTGTTGAAGTTCAACAGCCAATGCCTTACAAGGTTCAACCTTCTTATCAGCAAGGATTAGAAATTAGAAACCCATCCGAAATGGAAACTGGCGGTTGTGATATTTTTCAACCTTTAGCTTTTGCTTATGGAAAAAATATTTAAGGAAAAATATGTCAAAAAAATTTGAATATTTTATAACTAATTTTAAAAAGAATACTTTTTTGATTGATGGTTTTTTAATAAAAGTTGGTAAAACTGAAATTGATAAAGATTTATACGAAAGTTTTAAATCAAAAGAAAATTCAAAAAAGCATTCTTTAATAAAAGAACTTATTGATAAAAATTTAATAATCTTAATAAAAAGGAAAAAATGCCTATAATAGAAAAAAAACCTATAATAATTTATAATAGAACTAAACATTGCTACTCTATTGGTAATTTAATAATTTTGCCGGGCCCGAATAAAATTGAGTCAAATTTATTTGAAAGTTTGGAAAAACATCCTTTGTTTCAAAGCCTTCTTAAATCTCACAATGGAAAGCCTGCTCATATTAAAATCCTTAAAAATAAGGAAAAAGCAATTAAACAAGAATTAGAAAACTCAATGCCTGCTGGAATTAAACAAGTTGATAAAGATAAAATAATTGATTCTGTAAAAATCAATGAAATTATTGGAACTTTTGACGAAAAACAACTTGGCGAACTTTCTAAAGAACAAAAAGCTGTTGTTAATGCTAAATGTAAAGAATTAAAAATAAAAGTTGGCGGAAAAAGTTATCCTGATAGAGTCGCTTTGATTAAAGAGGCTGAGAAAAAAGCAAAAGAAGAAGCTGAAGGTTCTGAAGAAGAAGACGAAAATGAAAGTGAAGAAGAAGAAGAAGGGGAGGAATAAATGAGCGTAACTGCGACAACCATAAAAGCTATGTTTCCGCAGTTTTCCTCTTTGGAAGACTCTTTAATAACTATTCATATAACCACAGCAAAATCTTTAATTTGTGAAAGTAAATATGGTAGTAAATACGATAGTGCGGTTAGTTATTTAACCGCACATTTTCTTACATTAAATACAAGTAGTGGAAAAGGTGATGCCACAAAAATAAAAACTGATGTAATGGAAAGAGAATATAGAAAAAGTGGAAGTGGTGGGGAGGGTTTTGGTTCTACTAATTACGGACAACAATATTTAGCAATTAAAAATAGTCTAATTAATAAAGCAGGGAGACCAATCTTTGGCATTCAAAGTTAAAATTGTAGATTTAGGAATGGATGTTTTTGTAGAACATTTAAAACTTTTGAAATTAAAACCAAAAGTTCAAGTTGGGGTATTTTCTGATATTAAGCAAAGAAAATTAAATAAAGGAAATATTGATAATGTTGGATTAATGGCAATTCACGAATTCGGAGTTCCAAACAATCCAACAGGAAGCGGAAGAAAAGCAGGTCGCAATCACACAGTTTCTATTTCTCAAAGAAGTATTTTAAGAAGCACTACAAAGGAAAAGGAAAAAGATGCTATGAAATTAGTTTTGAAAGAATATGATAGAATTATAAAAGGGCAAACTACTTTTGAGAATACTTTTAAATTACTAGGTGTTTTTATTGAAGGTGCTATGAAGTTAAAATTTACTGATGGTACTTTAGCACCGAATGCACCATCTACAATTAAGAAAAAAGGAAGTTCAAGACCTTTGATTGATGAAGGACAATTAAGACAAGCTATGACTAATAAAGTAATTATGAAATGACAAATATAAGCGAATTTATAACACATTCTAAAGTTGACATTACAAGACAAACAACTGCTGGAAGTTATGATAATAATAGCGGTTTATTTGTTGATGGAGATAATGAAGTTATAAAAGTTGATTTGTGCATTCAACCAATGAAAGAAAAAGATAGATTATTATTACCTGAAGCAGTTAGAAATAGCGAAGTTATAAAAGTTTATACTGATAGTGCATTAAATATCACAAATGATAAAGAAAAAATGAAAGGCGATAGATTTACATATAATAATAGATCTTATGAAGTTTTTCAAAATCAAGATTGGTCAACTGGAAATTATGATATAAAATTCTTTAGACAATTTGCTATTTTAGTTGATAACGAGGAGGCGAATAGAGATGTTGAATAAATCCGAATTACAAGAAAAAATTTTACAATGTTTACATTGGATCTTATCAAATATACCACAAACAATTACTATTGATGTTTCAACCATTGTTGAAGGTCAAGAATATTATATTAATACTTTATGGCAAAAAATAAGTTATATCGCACAGGCAAGCGATACTGCTTTAATTATTCTAACAGCTTTAAATACTGCTTGGTTAAATAAAACTTTACAAACTACTTCGGCGATTGTTAGTGATAAAATGGTTATTACAAAATCAATTACAAATTATTTCTTTTTCTTTGAATTAAGTGATAATTTAAAATTCACTCCTTATCTTGACGGAAAGATATCTTTACAAGATTTAAGTTCTCCACAACCAAACGCAACATATTTATCATTGAAAATTATAAATGGAGTAGATAGTCTTAGTAGTGGTAATAATATAAAATATAATTCTTCTACTGAATTATATGATATTAAAGATTTAAAAGAGTTTACAATCAATATTCAAGCTTTCGGAGGCGATAGTTTTGATTATCTTAATTTTTTAGAAAGTAGTTTAAAATTAGATGAAGTTGTAAGTTTTTGTAAAAATAAGGGGGTTTCATTTGCAAGCTCTCAAGGAATTACAGATGTTAATGCTTTGATTAATAACACCTATGAGCAAAGACATAGTTTAGACATTTTATGCTATACCACAGATGAATTTAATAATTCTATGGTTTCCGCATTAAGTGCTGATATTAACTTAAATTTGGAGCAGGTATGAGTCAATTAGATAATATAGTAGTAGTAAATATTGTAAAAGGTCAAGCAGGTGTAAATAGAGAAGGTTTCGGAACACCATTTTTATTAAGTTATCATAATAAATTTGCAGATACTTATAAAGAATATGTAAATATTCAACAAGTAGAAGCGGATTTTGCAACAGATAGCGTTGAGTATTTAAGAATGAAAGCAATTTTTGATAACACAACAAGAGATAATAACGGTGCAAGAATGCTTTCACCTGAAAAAGCATATATTGGACGTTTGCCTTCAAATGCAAGAATTGATGTTTTAGATAATGAAGATGGAAATTATATAGTTACGATAAATGGAACTTCATTTACTTTTTCAGCAACTTCAAGTACAAAATTATTAATTGCCGAAGGATTGGCAACTTTAATAAATGCTGGTTCTGAACCAGTAACCGCCGTTTATGTCGCAACAACTGATTATATAGAATTAAGAGCAGATGTTGCAACAACTGATTTCACTTTAGCGGTTAATGATACAACTTTATTACAAACTGGACTTGCAAGACAAATAAGCACATTAACTTTTGATGCTGATTTGATTGCTTTAAATGTTGTGAATTTAAATATTACTCATAATGAAGTAAAAACCGCAATGAGTCCGATTACTTTTACAACGGATCACGAAACTACAATGGGTTTGATAGCATTAGCATTAGAGGTAAGTCCTTATATTGAAAGCGCTGTTGTTGCAACAACGCCATTTTTAAGCATTGAAATAACTTGTATTGATAACAGAGAAATATCACTAGAAGACATTGTTGTTACACTAGGAGCTACGCAGGCAGGCGGAACTTGGGCAGAAGATACAAGTTTCCCAAACAATACTGCAAAGGCTTATTTGACTGCTTTGGCTTTTCAAGATTACTACATGGTAATATACGCAAGAGATTTTGTTGATAATGCAGAAGTTGTTGATCTATCTGATTTTATAGAAAATTGGGAATATAAAAAAGCATTTTTCTTCAATACCGCAGACATTCGTTTGACAACAAATAGCACGGATAATATTGCGGTTGATATTATAAAAAAAGCAACTGATAGAGGAAACTTAGCAGAAGATGTTATAAGAACTTTTGGAACTTATACTCCACAATTAGCAAATTATTTAAATGATGGTTTAATTGGTGCAAATGGAGATAAAAACGCAGGATCTATAACTTGGTCATATCAAAAATCTAAACTTGGTTTGGTTGATGATTATGTAAATCAAGATGCAGTATTAGGGTTCTTACAAACAAATAATGTAAATTGGTATACAAGAATTGGTGGTCTTGATGTTCTTTCTCCAGCACAAAACGGAGGAAAAACAATAGGAGGTGAATATTTTGATATAACAAGAGGTTCTGATTGGTTACAAAGTAATATGGAACTTGATATTTTTGAATTATTCGCTTTAGAGGATAAAATACCATATACAAACAAAGGCGTAGCTGTTCTTGTAAATGCTGTTTATAACAGATTGAATGAAGGTGTAAGTAATGGTTTCTTATCTGATGATGAAGTTCCAGTTGTTACCGCTCCTGATGTTAATGATTTAACTTCAGCACAAAGAGAATCAAGAAAATTCGGAACTATACAAGCAACTGCTAGATTTGCAGGTGCTATACAAAAAGCCGAAATACAAATTAATTTGAGTTTTTAACAATTAAAAAAGAGGTTTAAAATGCCAACTCCAACAGATAATTATAATATAAAGGATTTAAAATTAATTATAGGAACTAAATCTATTGAAAATTTTTTTGAGGATAGTGAAGTTTCTCTTGAAAAAAGAAATGACGATAATGAGCCAACAGAGGGTTTAGATGGTTCTGTTGTTAATAATGAAAGCAATAGTGTTCTTTATGATTTAACTTTTTCAGTAATGCCAAATAGTGAAGATAATAAATATTTAAGAGGATTAAAAGCTTCAGGTGGTTTATTTCCTTGTTATTATGATGACGAACATTCTGGCGAAAGAGTTTCTATGACAGGGTGTAAATTTGTAAAACCAGCTACAAAAGTAGGTGGCAAAAAAATAGGTGAAAGAGCTTGGGCAATTTATGGTTCAGGTCAAGAATTAACTTAAAAATAAAGGTATAAATGAAAAAATTAGTATTTCCATACGAATTAGATTTAGAGATTGAAGATGGAGAAGAATTAAAACTATCTTTTAAAGAAATACCTTTAAAATTAAGTTTTCCTCAATTTCATATTTTAGGACAAAAAATAACAAGTTCTTTAAAAGGATCTATTGATAATATAAAAGGTAGTTTAGACGATGATATTTCAAAATATCTACCTTGTTTGTTAAGTGCTATAAGTGGTTTAATGAATAATCTTGATGTTGAGTATTTATTAGGATTTTTTGAAACACATAAAAAATATATAAAAGTTATTGAAAAAACTGGCGAAAAAGAATTAAACGAAATTTTTCACTTAAAAGGAAGACCTGATATAATGTATTTAGTAATTATTAAAATTATAGAGGTTTACTATAAGAATTTTTTTATTGGTCTTCTAAAAAATCTAATGGGAAAGGAGAAAGTAAGCAAAATGATAATCGGATTCCAAAAATCAACTGGTACGTTTGGCGAATCTATCTTAAAAAAGGCACAGACCCCAAAGTAATAATGAATACTTGGAATTTTCAAGATTTAATGGATTGCCACGATGCACTAGATTATATGAATTTTTTAGAAGAAAAACAAATTAATAAAAAATGATATGGCTACTTTAAGGGAAATTATTACAGAGTTTGTTTTTAAAGGTGATACTAAAAAACTTGAACAAATAGAAAAATCAGCAAAAGGACTCAAATCTAGTTTTCAAGAATTAAATCCTCTTGTGAAAACTTCATTAAAATTATTTGCTGGTTTTCAAGTATTAAGAGTTGCTAAGAAACTTATAAGCATTGGTAACGAGTGGACAAAATTGGCAGAGGACGCAGTAGAAACTCAAAATAAATTTGATGTTGTTTTTTCTAAAGTAAATGAGAAAGCAAAAATGTTTGCCGAAAATTTAAGAAAGAATTATGGATTAGCAAGGAATGAATCTAATAAACTTTTATCTGATACTGGTGATTTATTGTCAGGATTTGGTTTTACACAAGAAAAAGCATTAGAATTAAGTAATGAAGTTCAAAAAATGGCTGTAGATTTAGCTTCATTTACTAATATTCAAGGAGGAAGTACAAGAGCATCAATTGCAATTACGAAAGCTTTAATCGGAGAAAAAGAAAGTTTAAAATTATTGGGAATTGCAATTTTAGATTCAGATGTTAAAAGGGAGGCTAGTATAAGAGGAATAACTACAGAATTAACACGACAACAAAAAGCACAAATTACTTTAGATTTAATTATAAGACAATCCAAAAACTCAATAGGAGATTATACAAGAACTTCCGATAGTGCTTCTAATAGAAGTAAATTATTAACAAAAAGATTTAATGATTTAAAAATTGCAATAGGAACAATTTTATCTCCAATACGTCAATTTATTATTGAAATACAAATAAGATTAGTAAATGCTATTTTAATTATTTTACCTTGGGTAAAAATTTTAGGATTAGGAATATTAGGTTTAGTCGGAATACTTGCAATTTTAAAAGCACAAATGATTATAACTGCTTTATCTATGGCTCTTAGTTGGGCAATAGCTTTTGCACCTTTAATTGGAATGGTTGCTTTAATAACAGCAATAGCTTTAGCAATAGGTTTATTGATAGACGATATTATTGCATTTTTTCAAGGAAGAAATTCTGTAACAGGAATTATTTTACAAAAATTTAAAGATTTTGGAACTGATGTAATAAAAGTCTTTACTTTTATTGGTGAGAAAATTTGGGAATTATTATCAGCACCTTTTACAAGAATTGTAGATTTTGCAAAAAATAGTTTCAATAAAGTTAAAAATATCTTTGGTAAAGATGAAAAAGGCGAACCATCATCAGATTTTATAACAAATCCGTTTGGTCAAAATTTAGCACCTAAAACATCTAATAATAATTCAAGTAGTACAAATAATAGTGCTATCGTTCAAAGTCCAAAAATAACAGTAAATATTGACAATTCTAAAGGCAGAGGACAAACTTTAATTAAAGATGTTTCAACAGGAATAGAAAACGGTTTACAAAATTCTTTAAACCAAAGCTTAAGAACAATGATATAATAAAAGGATACTATGGCAGGTGCTTTAATAAGTTTATTATCAAAAAGAACCCCTTTTGGTTTTCAAAAATCAAATGGCGAAGTTCTTATGGATATTGAACTTGTTGAAAATATAACTCATAATATGACTTCTGATATTTCTTCTCAAATAGGAACTTTAAACTCAACAAATGACAATATTAAAAATTTACCTGTTGAATTAAGTATGACTTGTAGAATAAGTAATACACCAGTTTCTTTGCTTGGAAATATTGCAGGTACTATTTCAAGTGTTTTGCCTTCCAATCCATTATTTCAGGAGTTTTCAGGAAAATATGTCACTAAATTAAGTAATTTTCTTTTACATGGATCTACAAATAGAAGACAAGATTTTTTCAATAAATTATTAGAATTAAGAAATAATAAAATACCTTTTGATGTTGTAAGTGGATTAAAAGTTTATCAAAATATGTTTTTTACTTCAATTGTTGTTGAAGAGAGAACAGATTCTCAAACTTGTTTGATATTTTCAGTATCTATGCAACAAATGGTTTTAAAATCTAAAAGCACAAGCGGACAGACAAAAAAAGGTTTTAAAAAGTTAAAAGAAAAAGTAACGCAATCAGGTTCACTATTATTTGAAACTTTATCAAAATTCGGAGGTTCTTAATGGCTACTTTTGAAATACCAACTGATCCAACTTTAACAGATTATCAATTTTCAAGTGTTGTAGATGGAGTAGTATATTTTTTTGATATTATATATAATTCAAGAATTAGTAGATATACAATGAACATTATGGATAGTGTAAAGAATTTAATAATTTCAGGAATTCCAATTTTAACCAACGTACAATTAACTAAAAATTATAAATATTTAGAAATTCCACAAGGAGACTTTTTGCCTTTTTCTGCCGACAATGAAAATGCTGAAGAAGGGGAATTAGGGTTAAAGGTTAGGTTATATTATAATGTCTGATTTTTCCTTTCAAAGAAATGCTAAAATAACTATAACAGACACAGTTATAAAAGATAGTTTTGAACTTATTGAAAACAAAATTGAATTTAAAGTTGAAAAGTCTATAAATAGTTTTCCTAATTTATCTGAAATAAAAATAACTAATCCTTCGGAAGATTTTGTAAATTTTTCAAAAAGAGAGAATTTAAAAATTGACTTAGAAACAGGATATTTTGAAGAAGAATTAGATATTTTATTTACTGGGGATTTAAAACGTGCATATTATGGAAACCCAAACGTTGATAATGTTTTTGTTATTGAAGCTGGAGATAGTGAAAAAGGTATAACCGAAGCCTTTTTATCTAAAAGCTATATAAATAAAGTACAAAAAAGAACTATTGTAAAAGATTGTATTAATTTATTAGATATAGATATTTTAACAACAACACTAAATAAAATTACAGGTACATATAATGGGGGTTTTGTAGCTTTTGAAAGATGTGTTGATATTTTAAATATAGTTTTAGGTAGTCTAGGTTTTGAATGGAGTATACAAAACAATCAATTATTAATTTCTACTAAAGGAGAAACTAATAATATTGATTTTTTTGAATTAAGTTATGAAAGCGGATTGATTGATAAACCTGTTGAATTACAAGATGGCGGTTTATTATTAAAAGCACATATTGATACAAAATTTATTCCACACAAAACAGTATCTTTAAATGTAGAAGGTTTTGAAGGATTTTATCAAATCAGACAAGCAATAATGAATGGAGATAATGAAGAGGGAATGTGGGAAGGGAGGCTAATAGTAGAATGATAAGAAAAGAAGAATTAACAACTGCGGATATTATTAAAAAAGCTATTGAAAATAGGATTGCTCAAGTTCATACTTCTTTGCCTGCAAGAATAAATAAAATAAATTTAACAAATAGAACCGTAGATGTTCAACCTCTTATAAGAAGTAAAATAGATGGAAAATATAAAAATTTACCTATAATTTCTAATGTTCCGATAATGTTTTTAAGAACTTCCGTTGCTTTAATAAGTATTCCAATAAATAAAGATGATACAGGAACATTATTTTTTAGTGAAAGTTCAATTAAAAATTGGCAATTAAGCGGAGAAATTCAAGACCCTGAAGACGATAGAAAACACCATTTAACAGATTGTTATTTTATGCCTTCAATTATGTATGATGGGAAAGGATTGGCAATTAATAGTTCTTTACAAATAATTTTAAAAAATGGTAAAGTTATTATAGGAGATGATGGTAAAATTGAGATAGAAGGACCAGAGATTAAGTTGGGTTCTACTGCTACTGAAAAGGCGGTTTTGGGTGATTTACTTTTAAGTGCTTTGCAAACTCTAATTAGCGAATATGATACACATACACACGGTAGACCAACTCCAGCAACTGATATTCCAACAGCAGATGCCACACCTATAACGAATTCTATTTTAGCAACAAAAACAAAGGTAGAATGAGCAGTTTAAAACTAGATTCCAATGGAGACTTAGATATAACAAACAATTCTTTTAATCTTGTTATTAGAGAAGAAGAAGTCGAACAAAAAATCAAAACTGTATTAAGAACAATTAGAGGAGAATGTTATTTGACACCTTCTAAAGGTGTTCCTATATTAACCGAAGTAATGGGAAAAAATAAAAATCTTAATTTAATTGAAAGTTTATATAAAAATGAGATAATAAGTATAAAAAGTGTTGAAAGTTTAGATAAATTTAATTTATTAGTAAATGATAATAGGTCTATGAATATTTCCGCCAATGTAAATGGAAATATACAAATAAATGAAGAGGTTTCTTAATGTATGGAGTAACGCCAACAGGATTTAACAAAAAGACACGAGATATAGCCATACAAGAAATGAGAGACGATGCAAGAAGTTCTTATGGTCCTTCTATTGATGTTGAAGATGAAAGCCCTTTAGGAAATATAATAACTATTGTTGGTTTTCAAGTAGGTCAAGCTTGGGACGGTCAAGAAGGTGTTTATAATTCTATGTATCAAAATACCGCTGAAGGTATTCCTTTAGATAATGCACTTGCATTGACAAATAATGAAAGATTGGGAAAATTAAAATCAAGCGTAGTTCAAAATATTATTGGATTAGCTGGAACAGTAATTCCAATAGGTTTTAGAATGTCCGTCATTGGCGATTCTTTAACAATTTTTGAAACTACTTCTGAAGAAACTATCCCAGCAGGTGGAAATATTAATTTGACAATGACTGCAACTGAAACAGGTGCAAAAATTGCATTATCTGGAACTTTGACAGTAATTGACACCCCTATAGATGGTATTACTTCAGGTTCTAACTCGGCAGATGCTACGGTTGGAAGAGATTCTGAAACGGATGCTGAAGCAAAATTAAGTGCAGAAGATAAAAAACAAAAATCAGGAACTTCACCCGTTGAAGGAATAAGAAGAGCAATTTTAGATTTAGATAATGTTTTTCAAGCTATAGTTATTGAAAATGAAGATGATGTGATTGATATAGACGGAAGACCACCGCATTCTGTAGAATCAGTTGTGCAAGGTGGCGATGACACAGAAATAGCAACTGCAATATTTCAATCAAAATCCGCAGGAATTCAAACTTTTGGAAGTGAATCGGAAATAATTACAGATAATCAAGGTTTAAATCATACGATTAATTTTAACCGTCCAACGGATAAACCTTTATATGTTATTGTAAATATTACTCCGAATACTGACCCTGATGAAGGTGTTTTATATCCAGTTGATGGCGATGATCAAGTTAAAGATGCCATTGTTTCTTGGGGTGCTGATTTTGCAATAGGTCAAGATGTTTTAAGAGATGGAGCAAAAGGAATTATTAATCCAATTAATGAAATAGCTGGAATTAGAGTTGTAGAAGTTTTATTTGCTTTAACTCCAACACCAACAACCGATACACCAGTTTCAATTGGTAAAAATGAATTAGCAAGTTTTAGTTTAGCAAACATAATAGTAAATAGTTAATGGGCAGTAAAGAAGGGAATACATTAGAAAAAATAACAAGTTATCTAGCAATAGGTAATGAAAAACTTTTGCAACAATATAAAGGAAAAGAAAATTTTCAAAAATTACTTACTATTTTTGCAAGACAATTTGACGAATTAGAAGATTCACTTTTTCAACTATATCTTTTAAGATGGTTGAGTTCTGCAACTGGTCAACAATTAGACAATTTAGGTTATAATTTATCAACTACTAGACAAGGTTTAAATGATGATGACTATAGACAAATTTTATATGGAAGAATAGGGCAATATAATTCTGATGGTTCAATTAATGATATAATAAATATTGTTAAATTAATGACAAATGCGGATTTTGTTGTTTTAACAGAACTTTTTCCTGCTAAAATAATTTTAAATATTATAGGTATAAATCTTGTTTTATCAGAAGATTTTTTAAAAGAAACAATTAATGGGTCGGTTGCTGGCGGTGTTGGAATTGATATTACTGTAAATGAAAATTTACCTGCTTTTATGTTTGCGGATTTAAACAATCCTAATATTATTTCTGATGTATCGGGTTTTGCTGATTTGAATGATGTAAATAGTGGCGGTTATTTAGGAAGATTAATAAGTTAATAAGGTTATAATTATGAGTGGTATAAGACAAATTTTTGTTAATATATGGGGTTCAGATGTAGGTTCAAGCGTTGCCCCAAGTGGTTCTAAAATAGATTTAGGTTTTATAGAAGAAAGACCACCTTTTCAATGGTGGAACTGGGCAATAAATAAATTATTTAACCAAGCAGACCATGTTTCAAAAAATGGTATTCCTGAATGGATTTCAACTGAAACTTATCCAGTAGGCGGACTTTGTTTATTAGGTGGTATTATTTATAAATCTTTACAAAATACAAACTTAAATAAAAATCCATTACTTGAGCCTACTTGGTGGACTCTTTATATGCCAATTTTTTATAAACATAGAATTACTGGTTTTGTTCCTTCAAGTGGCTCTACTCCTGACGAACAAGTAAATATGGGTTCTGGTCAAGCAATTTGCGAAAATGGAACAACAATAATTGAATTAGCAAGTGATGAAGCTGATATTGATTATCCTACTTTAAATGGTGGGGCTTTGGCAGTTGATACAACTTATCATCTATTTAGATTTTTAAAAGATGACGATACTATGCAATGGCATTTAGATATTTCATTAACTCCAACTATTGCAAATATAAAAAGTGTTAAAGCTTATAGAAGAGTATTGAGTTTAGATACAGATAGTAGCGGAGATTTATATGGATTTAATGGGCAATTATTAGGAAATGGAACAATAAAAATAAAATTAGCTACTGCACTTAATATATTAAGTACAGGATCTCCATCAGGTACATTAGCGGATTTAGATACAAAAACACCTTCAGGTTTAAAACTTGATGTTGAGATAGGTGGAGTTCCTTCTCTATCTAGTGGTAATTCAATATTATCTATAAAAGATAAATTAGGAAGTGCAAGTAAAAGATTATGTACATTAGATACAGGAGTTTCTACATCAGGAGTAGCTACAATTACATCTAATATATCCTCTTTGATACAATATTTAGCAGGTGGAACAGGTACATATACCAATCTTGAAATGACGACAATTTCGTATACAGATTATAGAAATTACTTTTAAATAAAATGATAATACTATTAAAAAGAGACGAAGCTATAAAAAAAGTTTATGATGGAATTGGAGAACAAGAAGAAATAATTTTTGATATTAAAAACGGTTATCCTTTGGAGGGAACTATTAGTTGTATAGGTGGAAGTAGTGAAGATGAATTTGTTATTAAAGAAAAAATTGTTGATTGGGAAGACGAACTATATTCTTGTGAAGGAAAAATACAAAGAGTTTCTATAACAGGAAAATCTAGAGGGGCTAAAGTTAATATAATTAAAAATGTAAGTGGAAATATTAAATTTGAAATTTTATTATAAATATTATGGCTTTTGGTTATCACGCAATAGAGGTTTTATACAACGCAATAATTGAAGGCGTTTGTGTAAGAAATGTAAAAGAAGCTTTAAATCGTTTAATTAATTTAATAGAAAATTTAGGTAGCAACAATGAAATCAAGGAATTATTTGAAGACATCACTGGAAGCACACAAGGTACGATCCAAACGTATCAAAGACAACCGCCGAATGAAGCGGAAATTATACCAATCAACCAAGATAAAAGCCATAACGAAGAAGATTGTCTCGTTGTTGCTATTGAAGAAGTTGAGAGCGAAGAAAGACCAGTAGACAAGCCCGTCTTTGACGCAAACGGAGAATACGTCCTCGCTGACATAGACGAAAACGGAAATTATGTACTTCATATAGGGTACGATGTTTTTGATGACCCTATACCCCCAGTTCTTCCATTAAATCCAGTAAATTACGCTTTAATTTGGCAACTAAAAGGTCAAGCGAAAGATATGTTTGTAATTCCTTCTGAAAAAATACTTGATGAATATGATTTAGATCCTGCTTTTGTTCGTAGACCTAATGGAGATATTACGCCAAAAGTGAAAGGCGATAATATTAATACAGAAACTGGAGGTTTTAAAGATTTTTTTGTTTCAATTGCGATAAAATTAGGAGAAGTTGGAGAAGTTGCATTTAATACCATTAAAAAATCAATTGTCGGGGCAGTTAACGAAAACAAACTTGAAAAAGAAATCGCAATAGGAACTTGTCTTTTGTGGGGTGGAGAAATATCAATCGCACCACCAATATTTCCCGCAGTCGTTTCAACAAAAATTAATATTGCAAAAGGTTCGGCAAGATTTATTAATAATGAAGACCCCGAAAATCCAACTTCAACAACTATTATATGGGAAGATCAAGAAGAAATACCTTTAACTTATTTATCTGTTTCTCCAGTAACATTTTTAGGTTTTGATTCAAGCGGAAATATAACACAAAATTTTACTGCATTTACACCTGAACAAGAAAGAGAGTTTGTAACTCTTGGATTGGCTTATCATCCAAATTTAACAAATATTACAAGTGTTGATAATTTTGGAAACTGGGGAAAAGATACTTTACTTCAATTTGCTGATTTTATGAGTGGTTTTGGTGGAAGATTAAAATTTTCTGGACAGATTTTACCAAATGGTAATAATTTATTACTTGATAGAAGTGAATTTTCAGTTTTTGGTTTGGGAATTAATTATAAAAATAACAAAAAAAATCCACATGCAAAAACTATTCCTGCTAAAACAAATGCTTTAACTGGAACTTTATTAGCAAATTCAACTTTGATAACAACTACAAATTCTGTACCTTCTGACAAATATGATAAAGAAGGTCTCGGTGTTTTGGTTGATATTCCTGATGGATATTATACTACACATAGACTCTATTATGAACAATCATCAGACCAACTTGTTTTACAATATGGACAACGTACTTACAATTCTCAAAAAAAAGCTTCTATGTCATGGGAGCAAGAAGATTATATTACTAATCCTATTGCTAAAAATTTAATTTTGCCAACTATAATGCCAATAATTAAAGGTTGTACTGATTTAACCGACCCTGATTGTGTAAAATTTGTTCAAGTTGGTATTTTTGGCGATAGAACATTTAATAAGATACAAAACTTCTCTCAATTCGCAGAATTAATTGAAGCTGGAGACGGACTTTCAAACGAAAGGCAAGCGATAAGTTATTATAACTCAGGCGGTGTACTATATGCAGACATAGCAAAAGAATTTAACTTTATTAGAGATGATATTTCATTTCAAAATTCAGATAGTTCAATAAATACAGTTTCAGGAGATTTTGATAATGATAGTATGATTGTAGATGATAAAATTATTATTAGTGGAAGCACAAATAATAATGGAATTTTTACAGTAGTTTCAGTTTCAACATTAAAAATAATTGTAAGCGAAACAATTGAAGATGAATCGGCAGGGGCAGAAATTAAGATTGAGACTGCGGGAAAGGGCGATATAACTTATATTTTCAATCAAAAAGAATTTATACTTAATTGTACCACAGGTGCAGGAAGAAACGGAAGAGCAAGAGTCGTTTTAACTGCTGGATCTGATGAAGTCCCACAACTAGGTTATTCGTATATTACAAGAAATGGTGCAATATTAACTTTAAACTATTCAACTACAAAACCTACAGGTTCGTATGCTATGGTATTCAAAGCATTTATACCTAGTATTGCATATTCAGTTTCTAAAGGATTTTATAACTCTAGGAGGTGGACGGAGGCAAAAAATGTTGATGGTAGGGGAATTATTGCGACAATTCTTTCTAAAATAAGAAACTTTAAACCATATGAATCAGGGTTAAAAGCTACAATTACAATTGATACCGTACCTTCCCCTGATAGTGTTGATTTTACTGTAAATGCTGGAATAATTAGAGAAATTTATGAACAAAATATTAACTCGCTTATTTTAAGCGTAAATGGTGCTTTGGTTGTTAATGATTTCACAACAAAATATAGAGAAATATTTGATTTAAATGAGATTACGCACGATGCAAAAAACCAACCATTAAATAATAAATATTTTCAATTAATTTGTGCTGTTTCTTTAAACGCTAACGGTTATCCTGACAAACTTTTAATTAATGTTCCTAATGGAAGTTATGGAAGTGCAAAAAGTGCTTTTGATGATATTGCAAAATATTCCGTGACGAGTTTTCCTAAAGGTTTTGATTCTGTTTATTTGTTGTTTGCTGGAGTTTTCAAAATTCAAGGTGGAACGCAAATTACTAATGAAGCACCCGCACAAGGTGGAGTCAATAATATTGATTTAACAGAGGTTGATGTAGGCGGTTCTTCAAGCGGTTCTGGAACTGCTGCTGTTCAACAATTTTCTGATAATAATTTTGCGGTGTTTAACAGTGTAGATGATACAAAAATTGTTAAGGTTGATGCTTCAAATATTACTACTGGCAATACAAGAACTATAATAATGGCGGATAGAGATGTAGACCTTGACAGTCCAACTTTTACAGATGTTAGTATTATAAATGCTCCAACTTTACCTAATCACGCTACGAATAAACTTTATGTTGATACACTCCTAGATTTAAAAGCAAATGATGATGAAGTTGTTCATTTAATAGGGGACGAAAGTATTGCTGGAAATAAAACATTTACAGAAACAATACAAGCAGAGCATTTAATAATTACAGATGACGCAGATATAGCAGACCAACTAACAGTTGGAAACATAGTTGTTGACGAAGCAATAGGAGTCATAGATTTTACAGGTAGCGGAGGAGCAAAAATAATAACTACAGGTTTTAATACCTCGTTGACTTTTGATGCAGACGGAACAGGAAATTATAATTTTGAAGGTTCAATAAAAGATGATATTGATTTTTACCATTCTGGAGAAATAACTTTGGATTATGAAGATGCTGGTAATTCTGATTATGGAAAATTAAATATAAGAGGATTAGACTCAAATATTGTTGGGCCACACACAACAGTTTATACATCGGAAAATACAGACCACCCAATTTATCACGAATTAAACTTTAATAGTGATAACATAACTCATTCTTATGGTGCTTATTTTAATGGAACGACTGGTTGGACTTCTTCAGATGTTGGAAGTAATTTATTTGTTTCAAAACTTTCTGACAAATACCAAATAAAATATAAATCTGGAGTTCCTGTTGGAAATACTATTACTTGGAATTCTGGCATTACAATGGATTTGACTAATGGAAATGTAGAATTTGCAGGATTTACCGCAATGGGGGCTGGAAACGAACCAACAGCGACAAAAGTTATAACAGGAACTTCCCCTTCCGTTGGGGGTTCTACCAATTATACAACTGGAATTTCAGCAACTAAAATAAGGGCTGTTTCAATTATTATAATCACAAGTTCAAGTCAAGAAATTCCACCACATTATCAATTTTCAAGTGGTTTCAGATACGATTGGTTTATAAATAGTGATGGGACTATAGCTGTTTTGATTTATTCTGGTCAAACTGCAGTTGCAGGTAGACCAATCACAATAACGATAAAATACGTAGAATAATTATTATAATTTATTAAAAACAATAAAAACACTATGGAAATGAAAGATAGAGAAAAATTTTTAAAATATAAAGAAGCTTTAGATTATTGTGAAGAAAACCCCATGCACGAAATTACATACATTCATGCAATCAATGGAAAAAAATACAAGATGAGATACAACGATATAACAAAAGAGTTTGAGAGTATTGAAAACAAATTTGATTTTGGAGACTCTGGAATTATGGAAAGATTTGTTGAAGGTCATAATTTATGGGAAAATATTGACTTAAATAATTCTTAGATAAGCTTGATATTTTATAATAATAAGATATTAATTATATTAATAACAATTAAAAATGAAAATGAAAAAAATAAAACTAACTATTGCAGAGATTTTAAATAGTGTAAACGAACTAAAATATCTTTCTAAAAAAGAAATTAGGAACATAAAATTTAATTATTCAATAGGTAGAACATATCATTCATTAGAAAAAATCTCTAAAACCGTTCTTCCATTAAGAGAAGCTACTGCAAAAAAACATAATGTATTAATTCAAGTTATCAACAATAAAGAAGCTCTAACTTCAGATAATGTAGAAAATATTGAAAATTATAAAAAAGAATGGGCAGAATTCTTAAATACAAAAGAAAAAGTAGAATATTATGGCACATTAAAGTTATCAGATTTTGAAAAAGCATTAAAAGAAGATAAAGAATTAAAACTCAATTCTTTTTGGGCGAAAAATTTAGGTTGGTTAATTGAAGATAAATAATAAAAAAATAATATGAAAAAAATAAAACAATTTATTTTGACTAAAGATTTTTTAATAAAAATTATGGCTTTTATTATAGTATCTTTATTTGGAACGCTTTTGTCTTTTATCCTTTTTTTTTCAAAAGAAGACTTAAAATTAACAAAAGAAATGCACGATAAACTTTTTAAACACGATACACAAATAGCTTTAAATGTTGAAAACATTATTGATAACGAAGAAGATACTAAGGAAAACAAAAAAGGCATTGAAGACAATAAAAAAGAAATTAATTTTTTAAAAAATATAACCTTTAAAGTAAGAAAATGAAATCAGACTTTATAAGAGATAAAAACAATAAATTATCCCATAAAAGATTAATAGCATTAATCTCGCTTGCTATAGCTTTAGTTTTATTATATTTACAAGCTTTCACAGACAAAAATGTAGACTCTGATTTAATTAAATGGTTTTTTGGTATAACTGTTTTAGAAAGTGGACTAAGTCTTTTTGAAACAAAATAATAGACAATTAATATTATATAGTTTATAATTAAATTTTAAATGTTTTAAATCTTATTTTTTAATAAAAAAAATCAATTTTCATTAACCCCTTGTAAATCAAGGGGTTTTTCTTTTAAATCAAATAACCATCAAATAAGGAAATCCTTATAAATAAAGGGAATTCATAAGGGACATTGATGTCCCTCGCAAAATTTATCATATAAGCCTTTACAAGTTAAACCGCTCAAAAACCGCATAAAATAAGGATTTAATTTTAACTTGTATTTGTATTTGCAAGTTAAACATAATTTGACAAAATCATTAAAAATAAGTAAAATTATAATAGTTTTAACATTATTAGATTTTATGAAAAAACTTAGGAATAAAATATTAATGTTTTTTATAAACTTGTTCAAACCATCAAAAAAACAAATGGAAGAAAATTTGTTAAAAAGCAACTGGAAAAAATGATTAAATTTAAAGAAATAAAAATAGTATCAATAATATTAGGAACAATATATTTTCTTTTTAGAGTTAAAAAATCAGGCGAAAATAAGATAATCAATAAAAATAACAAAGACCAATTAAAAAATGATAAACAATCAGAAAAAGATTTTAATAAAATTATGCATAGTTCTTCTTCTAAGTCTCGCAAATGGCTGCACAAGAGAAAGAAAAAGCAATTGTTATAAATATAAATCTTTAATACCTTACCTTACTAATGGAGAAATAGAATATTTAGGTAATGAAACTGTAAAAGTTATTGAGTATAACGAAAAGCAATATATGAAAAGTTTAAAATAAATAAAAATGATAAAATATATAGATTTCATAAAATCAGAAACAGCAAAAAGATACAAAATAGACAATAACCCTAAAACAAGAGCTATTATTGAAAATATTTTGCATACTTTAAAGTCTATGGACGATATTATAAAAAATGTTTTTGATAATAAAAAAATTATCATAACAAGCGGTTTTAGATGTTTTTTTTTAAACAAAGTAATAAAAGGCTCTTCTAATTCTCAACATAAAAAAGGTCAAGCTATAGATTTTAGTATTAGTGGATTATCTCCAAAAGAAATTTGCGATAAAATACAAAAAAGTTTTTATTCATACGATCAATTGATTTTATGTAAAAACTTTGTTCACATTTCTTTTAATTCTTTAAGTATTTTAGAAAGAAAGGAAAATTTAATAAAGACATCTAAAGGTTATATTAAAGTAAATTCTTTTTAAAAAAATCAAGATTTTCTAATTTTATCTTCTCATCTTTCTTCTTTTTCATTTGATTAATAGTGTATAGCTTGATAGGAACTTTTAAAAAACTATCTTTCATTAGATGAGTAGCTTTCTTATTTTTTTCAAAAAATTTAATAACAGTTTTCTTAAAATCTTTTCTGTCAATATTAACTATTTCCATAATATAATTTTTTCTGTAGAAAGTTAGTTCTATAACCTTTTCTAACTTTCTTTTTTTTCTTTTTACCTTTTTCACTTTTAGCCTCCCTCGTCAACATCTTTAAATAACCAAGCTTTTCTGAAATATATCTTCGTTCAGTTTTATTTATTCCATCAAATAATAAAAAATTTAATCCTTTTAATTTATCTTCTAAAGGTTGTTTATTATTATAATAATTGTCAACAATTTCATTGTCGATTTCTATAGTATAAATTTTTTTATATTCAACAAGATGTGTCGCTTTTTTAAGATCTCTAATTCTATGAAATTTACTTGAATGATGTTTACCATTAATCTCTAAACTTATTAAATGATGCTTTCCCTTTACAAGAATATCACTATAAAAATGATTATACACTTGAGCTATAGTTTTATATTCAACAATAAAATGATAACCTTTTTTAAGTAATAGATCACAAACAAAATCTTGTTGCGGTGTTGTTTTTTCTCTTCCTATATTATCTTCATAACAAAAAGGGTATTTTCCTTTAAAAAATTTAAGGTTATGTTTATTAAATATTTTTTTACATTCTGCTAAATATTTCTTTTTTTTTAAAACTTCATACATTTTTTTTATTCTTTACTCTCTATTAAATTTCTCCCATTAAATATTCAATTTCTAATCTTATATTGTATGGGTTTATTTTTATTTTACTCATAACTATTTATTTTGAGTGGGGATAGTAAGAACGACCTTACAGCCTTTCAGCAAATTATTTTTAGTAATCTTCTCGCCTCCGCAGAGATATATCCCCTTTTGTTTCTAAAACGGAATATCATCGTCAATTCTTTCATCTATAAATTCGCCTTTACCATTTCCAACTTCTTTATCAGAGTCGCCATAAAATTCAGCTCTATATCTAGGCTCTAATTCTGATAGTGCATAATTAACTTGTTTAACACAGTCTCCTAAAAAGTCCATTAACACATACATATCATTACAAGGAAATACTACAGTTTGTGTTCTTTCGTACTTTTTAGTTTCTTTTTTAAAATATTCTCTATTTATTTCATAAGTTGTTAAGAATTTTTTAGAAGGGTCTTTTTGTGATGGAGTAAGAATTTTTCTTGCATAATATTTTCCAATTTTAAATTCAGTTTCAGCTTTTTTTGGTTTTAATATTTGCAATAATTTCCTAATATATGAAATATCGCTTGTTCTTGCTAATCCTAAAGAACGATTATCGTAATCATTAGTTCCATCTTCTTTTTTTCCTTTGTAAAAAGACCTGTCAATGGAGTAGTTAAATTTTCTTGCTTTATTTCCATCTTCAAATTCTATATCTTTAACCCACATTTTAAAAGAATAAAAATCACTTCTATTTAAAATTATAACTTTATGTAAGGTTTCTTTTACTGGCATTTCTTTTCTCCATTTTTATTATTAAATCGTTCTTCTATTATAATTGTATTTAATTCTACTAAATTAGCATATATTTTTATAGTAATTTTTTTTAAGTTTTCAATTTATGAATATTCACTAAGCAAAGGTTCTTGCGTTCCTAATTGCAAAGAATTTATCTTTCTTAAAGTTTCTTCTCTTAATTTTTGTTTATTACTCATTTTTTTCTTCCAATCCTGCGGTTTTTGATAATTTCTTTTGTTTCGGTGTTATATCGTACATTTTGTTGTCAAATTCATTTAAATCTTTAGTTTCAGATGGGAAATGAACTTTGCAAGCTCTTCTTATAGCTGATTTTTTACACATCTCACCTTCCCACTCTTGCCAAATTGTTAATATTATTTTTCCATATTTATCTTTTCTACCTTCTTTTGTCTTTGATTTTGATTTTATTAAATCTAAATCTTCTTTGTCTAAGAATTCTACAACACTTTTAGTGTCGTTATTATTTAAAAAAGTAATAAGACAATAAGCACCTATAATATCGTTATTTTTTTTAGACAATGGAGAATTATATTTTTGGTCTACATAATCATTATTTTTTTCTTTGTAAACTTTTATTTCATCAAGTTTTCTGACTAAAGATGCTTGAAATATAGCATTAGGAAAACTTTGTTTTATTTTGTAAATATAACCTTTATAACCTATTTGTAATTGTAATGTCTTTGACCATTGACCATTTATATTGCAATTATAAGGAACTAAATAACAATATTGATTTGCATCAATTGGTAATCCCAAGCTTATAGCATTATTTATACAATTAACAAAACCTTCTCTATTATTGTTTGCTATTTCTAATAACTTAGGGCTTTTCTTAATAGTTGCAATTACACTTCTTGCTATAGTTAGAATTTTTCCTGTATCAAAATCAGTTCCCTCTCTATAAATATTAGCAACAAAATCAGTCATTGTTTGCTTTGGTTTATCTTTTTTTGTTTCTTCGCTCATTTCTTTTTTTATTTTTTTTTTTTTTATTTTTCTATTTTTTTTTTTTATTT
>Ga0114925_10000122_pt1 | contig 27718 bp, 22 predicted proteins | sample SumtaG_2_FD_87287 | JGI IMG/M metagenome (GOLD analysis project Ga0114925, IMG submission 87287) | Deep subsurface microbial communities from Indian Ocean to uncover new lineages of life (NeLLi) - Sumatra_00607 metaG | ecosystem: Environmental > Aquatic > Marine > Oceanic > Sediment | place... | reverse complement strand
TTTGGCGGTTTTCTTTAACAAAATTACATTCTGTATCTTTTACTGTAATGTATTGCTGTATCATTAATAAACTTTTCTTTTTTTCAATTTGTGAGAAAACCGCATTAACCCGCATTTCCCAGAAATACATGTAAATATCGAAAACTGCGGGTTAGTGCTTACTACCATATTTCTTATACTACCCTGTACTTACTTTTTACCCCTGAGACAATTTCGTCAGATAAGGCTCTGGGGACTTTTTCATAATGCGAGAACCTCATAGAATAATTTGCTCTTCCCTGACTGTATGAACGCAGCAAGGTAGCATAACCGAACATCTCTTTAAGAGGGCATTCTGCGGCAATCAGTTTCTCATGCAGCCTGTCTTCCATACCAACAATTTTTGCCCTTCTTGATGACAGATCCTTTATTATTTCTCCCACATATTCTTCCGGAGTAATGTTCTGCACGGTCATAATCGGTTCAAGCAGTACAGGATCCGCCTTTCTAACACCTTCATGGAAAGCATTCATAGCCGCAATCTTGAACGCTAATTCTGAAGAATCAACTTCATGATATGAACCATCAAGGAGAGTTGCCTTAAAATCAATCAAAGGATATCCTGCAAGAATGCCATTTTCACTCGCATCTCTTATTCCTGCTTCTACTGCAGGTATGTATTCTTTAGGCACCCTGCCTCTGATAACCTTATTCTCAAACACCAATCCTGCTCCAGGATCCAGGGGTTCAAAATTAAGAATAACATGCCCATACTGACCGTGACCGCCGGATTGTCTGATGTGTTTCCCTTCAGCCTCTGCGCTTGCCCGGATTGTTTCCTTGTAAGCAACTTCGGGTTCCCCTATGAGCGCTTTGACCTTATGTTCCCTTAACAATCTATCAACAATTATTTCAAGATGAAGTTCTCCCATTCCGGATATAATCATCTGCCCCGTCTCCTCATCGGTTCTTGCCCTGAAAGTAGGGTCTTCTTCAGATAATTTCGATAAAGAGGCAGAAAGTCTATCCTGGTCACCATCTGATTTTGGTTCAATTGCTATGGAAATGACCGGTTCCGGGAAATCTATTTCTTCCAGGCTGATTGGATTATGTAGATCACAAACAGTATCACCGGTTGTAACTGTCTTCAGCCCTGTAGCAGCCACAATATCACCTGCATATACGTCCTGTCTGTTCTTCCTTTTATTCGCATGCATCTGGACAATTCTTCCGATTCTCTCTTTCCGATCTTTACCTGAATTGTAAACTATATCTCCCGACCGGATTTTACCAGAATACACACGGAAAAACACCAGCTTTCCCACATAGGGATCAATCATTATTTTAAAAACAAGCGCAGAGAAGGGTTCATTATCGTCAGCTTTTCTCAATATTTTATCCCCTGTTTTTAAAAGCATTCCCCGGGCAGGGGGTATATCCACCGGTGAAGGAAGATAATCAACAACAGCGTCAAGAAGTTTCTGTACGCCTTTATTCTTAAAGGCTGAGCCAGCGAGAACAGGGAATATTTTATTCGCGATCGTTGCTTTCCTTAGAGTATGTTTTATTCTTTCTTCACTTATTTCATGACCTGCAAGATAATCCTCCATAAAATCATCATCAAAATCGCTCAGGCTCTCTAAAAGCCGTTCCCTCGATGTCAGTGTTACTTCTTTCAATTCCATGGGGATTTCTGCTTCCTCAAAGGTTTCACCCAAATCCTGTTCGCTCCAGATAAAAGCTTTCATCCTGATGAGATCGATAATCCCTTTAAAATTCTCTTCTTCTCCGCAGGGGATCTGTATGGGAACTGCCTTTACCCCTAATCTTTTATCTATCATACGGATCACATTATGAAAATCAGCGCCCTTCCGGTCCATCTTATTGATAAATATAAATCTCGGTATATGATACTTATTCGCCTGAATCCAGACTGCTTCGCTCTGCGGCTCAACACCTGCAACTGCGCAAAAAACAACTACAGCACCGTCAAGTACCCTGAGACTCCTTTCAACCTCTACAGTAAAATCGACATGCCCGGGAGTATCAATGATATTTACCCTGTGATCGTTCCAATAAAACGTAGTCGAAGCACTGGTGATTGTAATCCCCCTCTCCTTTTCCTGATCCATCCAGTCCATTTCTGCTTCACCCTTATGCACTTCACCAAGTTTGTGTTTTCGTCCTGTATAAAAGAGCATTCTTTCAGTGAGGGTAGTTTTACCGGCATCGATATGTGCCAGCATTCCTATATTTCTATTTTTATTTATTTCATACAACCGTGTCATACTTCTCCCTGTTACCACTTATAATGTGCAAATGCTTTATTAGCCTCTGCCATTCTTCTTGTATCTTCCATCTTTTTTACTGATGCCCCTGTATTGTTATACGCATCAATTAATTCATCAGCGAGCTTTTCACCCATGGATTTTCCATGACGGATTCTTGCATAAGTAATAATCCATCGTAAAGCCAGTGCGAACTTTCTTTCAGGACGCACTTCTACTGGAACCTGATACGTAGCTCCCCCAACCCTTCTTGATTTTACTTCAAGTTCCGGCTTCACATTATCAATTGCTTTATGAAAGACCTCCAGGGGAGGTTTTTTCAGCTTTTCCTCAATAAAGGCAAATGCATCATACAGAATTTTCTGAGCAATGCTTTTTTTTCCGCATTTCATCAAGTTGTTGATAAATCGTGCCGCAAGAGTTGAATGATACTTCGGATCAGGTATTATAGAAGGTTTTGTAGGATAATGTCTTCTTGGCACTTTATTCTCTCCCTATAAAAGATATTAGATTAGCATTCATTTATGATCACCAACAAAAAATTAGCCGGTTTATACATAAACCGGCCCCTCAACAAGAGACCTTTCCGGCATACACCGGTGGTTTCATCCTGTGTATACTGTACAATCTGTTGTTAACGATTTTGTAGGGGCAATTCATGAATTGCCCCTACAGTATGATTAATCAATTCATGAATTTAATCAGGCCTTAGGCCTTTTTACACCATACTTAGATCGTGCCTTTTTCCTGCTCTCGACCCCTAATGTATCAAGGGTACCTCTTATAATATGATACCTTACTCCAGGAAGATCTTTTACTCTTCCGCCTCTAAGCAATACAACTGAATGCTCCTGGAGATTATGGCCGATACCGGGAATATATGCAGTAACTTCAATACCATTTGTGAGTCTTACACGGGCTACTTTTCTTAATGCTGAGTTGGGCTTTTTCGGGGTAAATGTCATAACACGGGTGCATACACCTCTCTTTTGTGCGCACTGCTGCAGAGCCGGTGCGCTTGTCTTATTTTGCTGCTTTTTACGCCCTTTCCTGATCAATTGATTAACTGTTGGCATTAAAATTACTCCATTTTTGAAAAAGGAAATATAATGAAAATTATATTTACTGTCAATACTATATTATTAAAAGACAGCGCCGCCGATTTCCTCCTTTGTTATTACACTCATCCCTTCCACTTTTTCCTTTATTTCTTCAGGCAGTTCCATATCACCAGGTTCTTCTTTGTAGAGTTCCACATTTTTGTATGTGCGGATACCGGTACCTGCAGGAATAAGATGCCCGATAATAACATTTTCTTTCAATCCCCTCAAATAATCGGTCTTCCCCTTTATTGCAGCATTCGTCAGAACCCTTGATGTTTCCTGAAAGGAAGCTGCAGAAATGAAACTATCAATGTTGAGCGATGCTCTCGTTATACCAAGCAGAACAGGTTTCCCACATGCGGGACTTCCGCCTAATTTAATTACCTCTTCATTCTCTTCCTTAAACTTGAACTTATCAATCTGTTGTCCGATAATAAAGTTCGTATCACCTACGTCAATTATCTCTAATTTCCTGAGCATTTGGCGTACAATAACTCCGATGTGTTTATCGTTGATGTTAACACCCTGAAGCCTGTACACCTCTTGAATTTCATTTACAAGCCAGCTTTGCAAGGCATGTTCACCCTGTATCTGAAGAATATCATGTGGATTTATTGCACCTTCACACAGCGGGTCACCAACTTTCACCATATCGCCATCACGAACGGAAAAATGTTTTCCAAGCGGCACAAGATGTTTATATTCTATTTTATTCTCATCCTCCAAAATAATAACCCGTTTTCCCTTGGTAATGGCCCCAAACTTTACAACCCCATTCACCTTTGCAATTACCGCAGCATCCTTCGGTTTCCTTGCTTCAAATATATCGGCAACTCGCGGGAGACCGCCGGTGATATCCTTTGTTTTTGCCTGACCTCTCGGAATTTTTGCAATCACATCCCCGGCATCAACTTTCTGGTTATCCTCAACTGTAAGATATGCACCGCCTGGAATATTATAGCTTTCAAGTTCACGGCCATTTTTATCAATGATAACAATCTTTGGCTGCAGCTGCTCATCCTGAAAATCCAGGATAATATTATTGATAACTCCAGTAACCTCATCAATCTCGCGTTTCATTGTAGTTCCAGGGATGATTGAAATAAGCTGCACCCCTCCCGAATGTTCTGTCAGTATTGCCTCTGAAAATGGGTCAAACTTAGTTATCGTCTGCTTACTCGGCAAAAAATCTCCTTCATTTACCAGAATCTCAGAACCGATTTTAATTGTGGTTTCATAGGGATCACCAAGTAAAAACAGTTCTTTGCCTTTTATAATAACATGGGAACGGGCTTGAGCTGTGATCTCAAGATTATCTTTTTTAATTCTTGCAAACATGCCTCCCGGTTCAACATCTTCTCCATCCTTTACCAGAAGAATTATATCAGACAACAGGTATTGATTATATATACGGTTAGCTGTTATTGTTCCCCTTCTTGGTACTACCCTTTTCCCCTTACTGTTCGTGATAATTTTTGTATCGATATTAGAAATATAAACAGGATAATTTAAACGTATTGCATTCTCTTCTGTTTTTCTTGCTGCAGTTCCTCCTATATGGAATGTTCGCATCGTAAGCTGGGTACCAGGCTGACCAATCGATTCCGCTGCAATGATTCCCACTGCCTCGCCAATATCCACGACCATCTTTGTTGCCAGGTTTCTGCCATAACATTTAACACAAACACCATGGCTGGATTCACACGTCAGTACTGTTCTTACTTTCACGGTCTTGATGCCGTAATTCTCAATTTGCCGTGCAATATCCTCAGTAATCTCCTCGTTTGCTTCAATAATGATTTCTTTTTTACGTGGATCTCTTATACGGTCGACAGTATAACGTCCGACTATTCTATCATAAAGGGATTCGATAATATTATCTTCTTCCTGAAGTGCACTTGTCTCTATCCCGTTTATTGTCCCACAATCCTCTTCTGTTACTACAACATCCTGTGCAATATCAACCAACCTCCTTGTGAGATAACCTGCATCTGCGGTTTTCAAAGCTGTATCGGCAAGACCTTTTCGCGCACCGTGAGTTGAGTTAAAATACTCAAGCACGCTGAGCCCCTCTTTAAAATTGGATTTTATCGGAAGTTCTATTATTTCTCCTGACGGCTTGGCCATTAATCCCCTCATTCCAGCAAGCTGGCGGATCTGAGTTTTCGAACCGCGTGCCCCCGAATGGGCCATCATGTACACTGGATTAAATCCGTTTCTATCTTTTTTAAGATTTTCCATCATTACTTCTGCAATTTTTTCATTTACAGCTGTCCAGATGTCAATAATCTTATTATATCTTTCCTCATTTGTGATAAGCCCGTTTCTGTACTGATCATAGACCTCTGTGACTTCCGTCTCTGCCCTTTCAAGCAGTTTCTTCTTCTCTTCAGGAATTTTGATATCTTCCATACCGATCGTAATTCCAAACAGCGTTGCAAACTGAAATCCTATCTGTTTTAATGCATCAAGCATCTTTGCTGTTACAGCCGACCCATTGTTATCATAGCAGTTACTTATAAGTGCATTTATTTCTTTTTCTCCCAGATTATAGTTAATAAATTCTATCTCGGGAGGTAGTATCGAATTTAATACTACCCTTCCAACAGTGGTTTCAATTCTTTTGCTTTTATGGCGCAGCAGAATCCTGTCATGATAACCGCATACCTGATTTTCGAGTGCAATCAATACATCTTCAATGGACCCAAAATATTTCTGCCTCTGTACATCTTTTCTCGGGTCATCTTTGGTGAGGAAGTAAATACCTAGAACCATATCCTGGGTTGGCCCTACAATGGGTAATCCATTGGCAGGATTAAGAAGGTTCTTTGAAGAAAGCATGAGGATCCATGATTCAAGCTGTGCTTCAAGTGACAGCGGCACATGAACGGCCATCTGATCGCCGTCAAAGTCAGCATTGAATGCATGACATACAAGCGGGTGAAGCCGTATTGCCTTGCCTTCAACCAGAACCGGTTCAAAAGCCTGAATACCTACCCTGTGCAGTGTGGGTGCTCTATTCAGTATGACCGGATGTTCGGATACAACTTCTTCAAGAACTGACCAGACTTCTGGAGCCCGTGTTTCAACCATTGTTTTTGCTCTTTTAATATTAAACACGGCCCCTTTATCAACAAGCTTTTTCATTATAAATGGTTTAAAGAGTTCCATTGCCATAAGGCTGGGGAGCCCACATTGATGCATTTTTAGTGTAGGCCCAACAACAATTACTGAACGACCTGAATAATCGACACGTTTTCCAAGGAGGTTCTGTCGAAATCTTCCCTGTTTTCCCTTCAACATATCTGCAAGAGATTTTAAAGGCCTGTTCCCTGGACCTCGCACAACTCTCTTTTTCCTGCTGTTATCAAAGAGTGCGTCGGCAGCTTCCTGAAGCATTCTTTTTTCATTCCGAACAATTATTTCAGGAGCATTAAGAGCGATAAGCCTTTTTAATCTGTTATTTCTGTTAATCACTCTTCTGTACAGATCATTCAGATCTGATGTGGCAAACCTTCCCCCATCCAACTGCACCATTGGCCTGAGTTCGGGCGGAATAACGGGAATAGCATCTAAAATCATCCATTCAGGTCTGTTCCGGGAATCCCTGAAATCTTCCACTAGCTCAAGCCTCTTGAGGAGCCTTTTATCTGTTTTTAGTCCTTTTCCCATCATTTTTTCCCGCAATACTGCAGACAGGGCATCAAGATCAAGATTCGCAAGGAGAGTCTTGACTGCATCGGCCCCGATGCCGGTAGTAAAACTCATTCCGTATCGTTCTCTATATTCATTATACTCTTCCTCAGTAAGGAGCTGCATCTTCTTCAGATCTGTATCACCGGGATCAATCACAATATACTTTTCAAAATAAAGAACACTTCTCAGTTCATTCATTGAGAGATCCAGCAGCAATCCCATTCTTGATGGAACACTTCTGTAAAACCATATGTGAGATACAGGAGCTGCAAGCTCAATATGCCCCATTCTCTCCCGTCTTACCTTAAAGTGCGTGACCTCAACTCCGCATCTATCACACACTACGCCTTTATAACGGATGCTTTGAAACTTACCGCAGTAACATTCATATTCTTTTGTTGTACCAAAAATTTTTTCACAGAACAGGCCTTCCCTCTCAGGCCGTAACGTTCGATAATTAATTGTCTCCGGTTTTTTTACCTCCCCATACGACCATTTCCGAACAAGGTCCGGAGAAGCAAGTTTTATTTTGATTGTTGCAAATTCACTCAAATTTTTCATGAATTTACCTCATCTATTTATTTTTAAAGTAGGGACAATTCATGAATTACCCCTACATATTGGTATTAAAAACCTTTAAATTGCTATTTGCAATTATCTCTTCATCTTTCTCAGTTAACGGTATCTGGTTATCATTTTCATCGAAAACCGTGATATCAAGCCCTAATCCCCGCAGTTCCTGTATCAGTACATTAAATGATTCAGGGATGCCGGCCATTGCAATATTCTCCCCTTTAACAATTGCTTCATAAATCTTTGCCCTTCCTGTCATATCATCTGACTTTACCGTTAACAGTTCCTGGAGATTATTTGCCGCACCGTATGCCTCAAGAGCCCATACTTCCATTTCACCAAGCCTCTGTCCGCCAAACTGGGCCTTTCCTCCAAGCGGCTGCTGCGTGACAAGAGAATATGGGCCTGTGGAACGTGCATGGATCTTATCATCCACGAGATGTGCGAGTTTTAACATATAAATCACGCCTACTGTGGCTTCTTTTTTAAAGGGTTTACCGGTAAGTCCATCATAAAGTATTGTTTTCCCATGAACAGGCAGTCCGGCCCTCTCCAGCATTTCAGCCACATTTTCGCCGGTTGCGCTGTTAAAAACCGGCGTGCTCACATAAATACCTAATTTATCTACAGCCCATCCAAGATTCGACTCAAGGATCTGACCAAGATTCATTCTGGATGGCACACCCAGTGGGTTAAGTACTATATCAACAGGTGTTCCGTCAGGCAAAAAAGGCATGTCTTCTTCAGGCAGCACTCTTGAAATAACACCTTTATTCCCATGCCTCCCTGCAAGCTTATCACCTTCCTGGAGCTTCCTTTTTGTTGCAACAAATACTTTTACCACTTCCTCAACACCTGGTGCAAGTTCATCGCCGTCTTCTCTTCGTAATCTCTTAATCTCTATTACTGTACCCTCAGTGCCATGAGGAACCCTTAATGAAGTATCCTTTACATTCTTTGCCTTTTCACCAAAAATCGAATTGAGCAGCTTATACTCAGGAGTAATATCTGTTTCGCCTTTAGGAGTAACTTTACCCACCAGGATGGATCCGGGTTTTACTGGTGCACCAATTCGCACGATACCATCTTCATCCAGATCAGTAAACGCTTCCTCACTCACATTAGGAATATCACTCGTGATATTTTCCATTCCCAATTTGGTTTCACGGACTTCAACATCAAACCCCTCAATATGAATTGAGGTAAACAGGTCATCTTTTACAACCCTTTCACTTATTAATATTGCATCTTCATAGTTATATCCCATCCAGGGCATGAATGCGACCAAAATATTTTTCCCAAGAGCAAGCTCACCTATATCAGTTGCAGGACCGTCAGCAATAACATCCCCTTTTTTAACCCTATCTCCCTCTCTCACTATGGGTCTTTGATTAAAACAAGTATCCTGGTTAGTTCTCTTATACTTTATGATTTTATATACATAGACTTCCTCCGGTTTATCTGGAAGCATTCTTATCTCTGACGAAGAAACAAAAGTGACTGTCCCGCTATTTAATGCCCGCACTGTAACACCGGTATCAAGAGCTGCCTTTTTTTCCATCCCTGTTCCGATTATTGGGGCTTCAGGTCTTAACAACGGGACTGCCTGCCTCTGCATATTTGATCCCATAAGCGCCCGGTTTGCATCATCATGTTCCAGAAACGGGATAAGAGATGTTGAAACACTTATTATCTGTTTTGGTGATACGTCAACATAGTGAATCTCTTCAGGTGTTACAGTGAGAAATTCCCCTCTATGTCGTGCTGCTATATAAGGATCAACAAAGTTTTCATTCTCATCCACACTTACCCCAGCCTGAGCTATATTGTATTTTTCCTCATCCATGGCTGTAAGGTATACAACTTTATCAGTAATCCGTCCTTTTTCAACCTTTCTGTACGGTGTCTCCAGAAAACCATATTTATTTACACGGGCATAGATAGATAATGACACAATTAACCCTATATTCGGGCCTTCAGGAGTTTCAATCGGACACATTCTTCCATAATGGCTGTAATGTACATCTCTAACCTCAAAGCCTGCCCTTTCTCTTGATAATCCGCCCGGTCCCAGGGCATTTAATCTTCGTTTATGGGTCAGCTCAGATAAAGGATTCACCTGATCCATAAATTGTGAGAGCTGGCTTGACCCAAAAAACTCCTTTATTGCTGCTGTAATTGGTTTAATGCTGATAAGATCCTGAGGGCGAATTGTTTCAGCTTCTTTAACGGACATCCTTTCCTTAGCAATTCGCTCCATCCGGGAAAACCCGATCTTTAATTGATTCATCAGGAGTTCCCCAACAGACCGAATCCTCCTATTTCCAAGATGATCAATATTATCAACAGTACCCTCACCAATATATACTTCAACAAGGTGCTTCATCGTATTTATAATATCTTCTTTTCGTAGTACCCTCTCATCAATTTCTTCATTATAATCAAACCGCTTATTCAATTTGTACCTTCCGACTTCACCGAGATCATAGCGTCTGGGTTCAAAGAAGATGGTATTAATATCTCTCCCGGCATTTTCAAGGGTTGTAGGTTCACCTGGATGTATTATTGAATAAATTCGTGTAACTGCATCATCTCTTGATGGTTCGTCTTTCAATGGAGTACCCGCATCCTTTGAAAAATCCTCTTTATCAAGACAGTTAATAATAACTGGTGAGTTCAAACTGCCAGCTGATTCAAAGTCAATGATCTCAATTTCATTGATACCTGAATGCATAAGCGAGTCAAGCGTTGTTGGAATTAAGCGCTCACCAGCTTTGACCAATTTTTCATGCCCACCCTTCCCGTAATAAACACGGGCGGTATATTTATTATTCAGATTTCCCTCAGCTATTACTTCTTCGCTCAAGGGCTCTTTCTTTGTCGAATAGAAGAGCTTTATAATCTCTTCACGTGTCTCATATCCGATCGCCCTCAACAGCAGAGTGGCGAGTATTCTTCTTTTTCTGTCTATTCTGATGTATAAAAGCTCTTTCTTGTTTTCAAGCTCAAACTCAAGCCATGAACCCCTATCAGGGATTATCCGTGCAGTATGCATCTGTTCTTTTGCTTCATAGCCGAAAATAACACCCGGAGATCTATGAATCTGGCTTACAACTACCCTTTCGGCACCGTTGATGATAAAGGTTCCTCTCGGCGTCATCAAGGGTATATCCCCCATATAAAGAATCTTCCTTCTGATTTCCCCCGTTTCTTTAAAAATAAGATCTATTGTGGCTTTCAATGGGAGTGCATATGTCATCCCTTTCTCTTTACATTCCATTTCAGTGTATTTTGGCTTATCAAATGTGTAATTTTCAAATTGAAGGATCATGTCCCCCTTAGTACTTTCTATCGGGAAAGTTGACTCAAAAACAGATTGAAGCCCTTCATTCTTTAAAGGTTTTTCTTTATCTTTTTCCGTTTTTTGTAAAAAATGTTCGTAGGAATTTAATTGGATTTCTATAAGGTTTGGTATCTCGAGGACCTCCTTCGAAGGTTTCCCCATAAGCGTTCTCTGCCTTTTTTTATCCATAAAATACCTCTTTACTTATCTATTAATTTTTTCCCCATTTGTAGGGGCAATTCATGAATTGCCCCTACTGCTTCGTGTAGCACCTGGTTGCTGCGAAGCAGCACCTGTGAAAATACTGTGTTAATCTCATCGAACCTTGTATATCCGGCTGGCACAACCCCGATGATTGGCCCAGGAAGATTATCATGTTCTATTTATCTTTTTATAAATCGTATTTTCATATCAGGCAGGTAATCAAATATGAGATTTTTCCCCTCTCAGGGTGAATGTTTATCATATTTATGATAGAATTTCGACAAAAAATTTCCTTTTATAAGTAAAACAAAACCCCAATAAGGAAGCAAAAAGTAATCAAGACCCTTCCTGGACCTTTCCGAATTATAGATTAATATTATGTATTATTAATGAAAACAAACGCCGTACCGGAAAATATAATAATAATCCTCTGGATAGGACTATTAATTTGATAAAATATAATACTTTCTTAACAAATAGTTAAATTATTTCTTTAAATTTCAACAAAATAAACTGTTAAATGTTATTTATTTCAACCCTATCATTGCACCAGCTGCCTCGAGTTTAGCCTTTACCTCTTCTGCAGTTTTTTTATCTGCATTTTCAATAACCGGTTTTGACATATCCTCTACCAATTCCTTGGCTTCTTTCAGCCCCAGGCTTGTTACAGCCCGCACCTCTTTTATCACCTGTATCTTTTTATCACCGATCGCTGTTATGAATACAGAGAATTCTGTCTTTTCTTCTGCCGGAGCTGCCTCTTCGCCTCCAGCCTGTGCTGCACCTGGAGCAGCGACCACAGCAGGAGCAGACGCATTCACACCGAATTTTTCCTCGAGTGCTTTTACCAGATCGGCAAGTTCAATAACAGTCATTTTTTCAATTGCCGCAATAAGTTCTTTCTTTGTCAAGCCTTCTTTTGCCATATTATCTTCTCCTTCACTATTATTACCGAAACAGATGCAGGCAATTTGATTTGAAGACATCTGCTGCGGGTTTGTTTCAATGTTTCGTATCTTCAATTGCCTTTAATATTCTTACAAGTTTTAAAAGCATCCCCTTCAGTACAAACACAAAGCTTGATATCGGAGTATTCAGTAAACCAACCGTCTGAGTAATGAGTACCTTCTTTGGCGGCAGTCTGGAGATCCTGATAACATCATCTGAAGAAAGGATTAAACCATCTGTATACCCACCCTTTAACTCAAGTGATGTGTTTTTTAAAGAGTTAACGAGTATTTTTGCAATTTCAGAAATATCTACATTAAAATATGCCAGTGCTGTAGGATTAGTCAGGAACTGATCAAGGTCTTTATATCCTAACTCGTTACATGCTCTTTTCATATACTGATTTTTGATAACATGAAATCCTGCTCCCTTCTCACGGAGAGTATTTCTCAAGCCATTTAGCTGTTCTACGTTTAATCCTCTATAATTTGTGAATACGAAATTCGAATACTCTTTTAATTCTTCTTTTAGCTCGTCCACCTTATCTATTTTCCATTTCTGAGCCATACCGAACTCCATAAAATTTAATTATTTCCGCTTCTTCTCCCCCAGAAGGTATTATATATGCTTGTCTATAATTAATACGAATACTTCAGTAATCAAGTACTTCAGTAATCAAGTACACAAAAAAGTTGTCTTTTAAATAGTGATCTGTTTAGGATCAATTTTAATTCCAGGGCCCATTGTAGAAGTCAGGTATACTGATTTGATATACTCACCTTTAAGGTCAGCCGGCCTCTTATGGAGAACACTTTCATAAAGTGCTTTAACGTTTTCGACGATTTCATTCTCATCCATTGAAAGTTTCCCTATACCTAAATGAACAATCCTGGTTTTATCCGCCCTGAATTCAGTCCTCCCTTTTTTTAATTCTTCCACTGTCTTTGCAATATTATTGGTAATGGTCTGAGTTTTTGGGTTAGGCATCAAACCTCTTTTCCCAAGGAGTTGTCCAATTTTCCCGACAGCTTTCATCATGTCAGGAGTTGCTACTGCAACATCAAAATCAAACCACCCGCCTTTTATTTTATCAATCAGATCAACATCGCCTACAAAATCTGCACCGGCCTCTTCTGCTTCTTTTGCCTTATCCACCTTTGCAAAAACGAGGATTCTTACTTTTTTCCCGGTACCATAAGGAAGCACTGTTGTGTCCCGCACTGTATGCTTTTGTAATATATTCAAATTTACTGCTATCTCAACACTTTCGTTAAATCCAGCATAAGAGCACTCTTTTAATAATTTTACCGCGTCGTTCAGCGGGTACATTTTCCCTTTTTCTATTTTCGAAGACGCTTTTCTAATTTTTTTCCCCTTTTCCACCCCTTGTCTCCCCGGTTAACGCACTATATCGACTCCCATATTTCTTGCTGTTCCTCCAATTATTTTTTTTGCAGCTTCAATATTATATGCATTTAAATCCGGTAATTTAATTTTTGCAATTTCTTCTAATTGTTCCTGAGTAAGGACACCAACCTTCGTTTTGTTCGGTTCTCCCGAACCTTTTTCCAGATTCAGTGCTTTTTTAATCAGTGTTGCTGCAGGTGGTGTTTTTGTTACAAACGTGAAAGATTTATCCTCATAGACTGATATTATAACAGGGATAATCGTACCTTTCTGTGATTCTGTTTGCGAATTAAATGCCTTGCAAAATTCCATGATATTTACACCTTGCTGACCCAGAGCAGGACCGACTGGTGGAGCAGGGTTTGCTTCACCTGCGGTAATCTGGAGTTTTATGGTGCTTTTTAATTTTTTTGCCATTACAGTTATCCATACAAAATTTATTACAATTTTTCCCTTCTATCTTTTATCGGGATGCAAATATAAGTATATGACCAATAGCAGTCAATCAATTTTACATATTAAAAAAGCCCGGCTATATCCATTTCGGATGGGTCTGAAACCTGTCCTGCATTTATTGTAATTTGTTAACTAATTGCGAGCAATCGAGCACTAAATCTTTTCAACCTGGAGGAAATCCAATTCAATGGGGGTAGCTCTTCCGAAAATTTCGACTCTCAACTTTATCTTTCCCTTTTCACTATTTATATCTTCAACAGTTCCTGTAAAAGATTTGAATGGACCATCCACTACTTTTACCATTTCACCAGTTGAAAATAAAAACCTGAGAGGAACAACTTTTTCTCCTTTGATTTCTCCCATCCTTTGAAGGACATTTTTTACATCGCTACTGGATAAAGGAACCGGTTTTTGATTTCTTCTGGAACCAACAAAACCTGTAACGCCGGGAAGTTTTGTTATAAGAGACAATATCCTCTTCCATTCATACTCCGGTTCATCAGGAATATTCATCTCAATCAGGATATACCCTGGAAAATACTTTTTTTTTGAGATCCGTTTCTTACCCTCTTTAATTTCTGCTACTTCTTCAGAAGGCACCTTTACCTGGAATATCAAATCATCCAGATTATTGTCTTCTATTAAATTTTTTACACTTTTCTCAACCTTATTTTCATATCCGGAATATGTGTGGAGAACATACCAATTTTTAGCCATCATTACCCGCCTATTATTGAAAATACGACTATTTTTATAACATAATCCATCACAGCAATGACTACTGCAATGATTAAGATGGAGATAATAACAATTCTGGTGGAAGTTAGAACCTCTTCCTTTGATGGCCAATTAACCTTTTTCAATTCTGCTTTTGACTCCTTGAGAAAAGCAAAAATCTTGTTCAACCTGTACTCCTTTCATAATAAACCGGAAAATAAAAAATGCAGGCCAGGCAGGATTCGAACCTGCAACATCCGGTTTTGGAGACCGGCGCTCTACCAGTTAGAGCTACTGGCCTATCTATCATCATAATATAACAATAAAGCTGTTATTAATCAACAAAACACCGACAGGCTATTTAATATTAGCTTCTTTATGAAGTGTATGTTTCCCACAGTGTGGACAGTATTTTTTAAACTGTAATTTCGATGGAGTATTTTTTTTATTCTTACTTGACGTATAATTCTTCCGTTTACATACCTCGCATGCTAATGCAATCAAATCTCTCATCTCAAAATCCCTCTCTATCATCCTGGGCAATAGCTTTAATGAGTTTCTTTAGCCCACAACCGGAATTGAACCGGTGACCTCGTCATTACCAATGACGTGCTCTACCGACTGAGCTATGTGGGCACTTTGTAAAGTATTGGTCTGCCGCACTGAATATATTGTATATGATTAAAAAGTCAAGATTTTCCCCTGAAATCAGGTTAGGTATGGAAGCGGCAATTAAAGAATATCTCAATCAGATTTTTTTCAATAATTTTTTATTCCCAATTTTTGGAGAATTAACAGCTGTCCCGAATGATGAAAGGACTGTGTCTTTTTCTTTTGTAATATTTCTCAACATCTCACAACTACCTTCAAAGATAACGCCATCAGCCATTTTTAATTTTTTTGTTTTTATATTACCATATAACTTTCCTGAAGAAAGCATTTCAAGCCGTTCAAAAGCCTCTACATCACCTCTAATTTCTCCTGCTATTACTATAGAGTACGCTTTAACATTTGCCCGGATCTTTGCATTCTCCGCTATAATAAGATGCCCTTTGGAAATTATTTTCCCTTTAAACTTCCCTTCAATCTTGAGTGACGAGTTGAATTTTAAAACTCCATTAAAAGACGTCGTATCACTAAAAACCGTGTCTACTCTCCCCCCTTCTTTCATATCTGAATATTCAGTTTTTTTAGCCATACAATTTCCCTGCCTTTTATTTAGTAGTCATAGTGAAAACTCCATCCCAATCTGGTGAAGGAGGATTCTTAATAAGCCCTACACACCGTGCAATATACAGCCGTGTTGGACCGTCTGTAGGCTCATGCTGAAGAGCTGTCTTAAAAACTTTCAATGCCTCATTAAATTTCATTTCTTTGTATAACTTCAGCCCCTGATTATAATACTCAATCATCTTTTTTTTATTCTCACTCAGCATACTTACTCCTTTTTAAAATTTTATTATAACTATCAAGATATTAATTGTATTTTGATGTAGGGGCAATTCATGAATTGCCCCTACATCAAAGGTACGGATGACACTGAGAGATAAAATGTTTATTTCAGAATTTTGCAGTTGTCCCTTTCATGAAGTCCCTGATTTGAAGGTCTTATACCCTTCTTTCAATGTATCAATTCCCTTTAAAAGCCTTGCCACAGCCCCATTCACTTCCTGCACAGAATTATCCCCTCCAAAACTTTTCTTTTTCATTTTTTTTAGTGATTCATTGATTTTCTCAGTACATATTTGAGCCTCCTCAAGAAAGCAATCTATCGAGCCTTCAAGTTTGGTAACAGAACTAAACTTCGTCTCTTTTAATGTAACTTCATCCCTGAGAAACTTCGCTTTAAGATTATTTCTTATCCTTGCGAGAATTTCAACGAAATTAAAAGGTTTTGTGATATAATCCTCAATACCAAGCTCAATCATATCTACCTTGTCTTTTATATCACTCACAGCTGTAAGCACAATAATCGGAATATTCTTTGTTTTTTCCTCCTGTTTCAGTATTTCCGCAACCTTATAGCCGCTTAATTTCGGCATTAGAAGATCTAATAAAATCAGATCCGGGGTAAATTCTTCTACCTTTTCGAGAGCTTCTTTTCCATTATAGGCAACTTCAACACTAAATCCTAATTTAGTCAACATTACTTGAAAGAAATCAACAGTTATTTTTTCATCATCTGCTACAAGTATCTTTCCGTCTAAATTATTCAATTTCTTCATAGTTACATATTATTTTACTTTTTCATTCTGTCAATTACTTTTTTAGTAATAATAAAAATAATCAGGGTGCATACAAGAATCAGTATCAACCAGGGAAAAAAATCACCATATCTTGAATAAAATGTCACCTCATCTTTTTCCCCTAACAGAACATCACATACAAGGTAATCGCTTGTAAAGAGTTCTAACGAATCAATAACCCTGCCATAGGGATTTATATATGCGGTTACTCCGCCATTCGCCGCCCTTATGAGACTTCTCCTGTTCTCGATCGTCCTGAAAATCGATATTGAAAAGTGCTGAACTGCAGCTTTTTCACTCCCTGTCCAGGCATCATTTGTTACATTAATAAATAATTCAGTTTTTTCAGGAATAAATTTCCGCATGAGATTGCCGAATACATCTTCAAAACAGATAAGAACACTGAACTTGAACTTTTCTGCATCAAATATCACATAATCCTCTCCAGGTGTAAAATCGCCGGCACCTGCATTTTCCAATATTCGTGCAACAAATGGAAATATCTTATCAAAAGGAAACCATTCACCAAAGGGAACAAGATGGATCTTTCGATATACTTCCTGTAATTTTCCCTTATTATAAAAGATCGCAACATTATAAAAATCACCATGAAACTTTCCATTTTCATATTCACCGTCAAACTCTATACTTCCGAAAACAAACGGTTTTTTTACAGAACTTATAAAATTATGAACCCTTAGTGCATGCTTGTTCCCTCTTTTTAAATAGTATTCATAAGGAAACGGTACAGATGATTCACTCCAGACAATAAGATCAGGGTTTAATTTCAGGGCCTGCTGGGTTAAGCTGATTTCTTTTGATATATTTTCATCAAGCTTTGGACTCCATGGGTCAAAGTTAGCCTGAATAAGTACTGTCCTTATACTCCTGTATTCTTTGTGTTTTTCTTCTAATATCTTTAAAATACCAAAAGAAATAGAAATGGCACAGAGGAGTACAATAATACATACGTTTATAAGATTAGATTTCAGTTTTTTCGTTGTAATATATTCAATAATGGCTGAAGCTAATGTTGTATTACAGTAAATGATAATAAATGTAATTCCCCACACTCCAAAGATACTCGCCGTTTGAATCAAAATAAGGTTTTCATACTGCGAATACCCCAGAATCCCCCACGGGAAAGCCAGATAACCAATCGTTTTCATGTAATCAATGGTTAACCACCCGGCTGCAAACACGAATTCTCTCAAGAACTTCATCCTCTTGAGCTTCAGGTTCCTGTATAAAAACCAGGATAACAAAACAGAAAATGAAAAGAACATCATCTCAGTAAAAACCGAACCAGGTAGTGATGCGGGGTGTTTATAATCTTTTATCCATATGAGGTAAACTATATTAAAGACCACTCCGGTAATAAGCGAAGACAGTATTATTTTTTTAAAACTTTCCGTCATTACTATAACGATGAGGGGTACAGCAGCTACCCAGGCTAAAAATGAATATCCGGGGGATGGAAATGAAAGAATTAATAGAAGCGCGGAAAAAAGAGAAAGAAAAAGCCATGAGTACTTATTCAAAAAATTAAATCTGTATGGAAAAATTAATAGGAAAGATTTTTCTGTAGTATCCATAAAATAGTTGGTGATTATAAATAAATGCCAACCTGGTTAAAAAAGGTCAATAAATACCATTTAATTGCAGGTATCAATCTAAATATATATGTAGATATTACTGGGAGCCTTAAGTAACTTTGATTTTGGATATAGCTTTTAACTCCCTGCCTGGCCTGAAATATGGTACTTTACGTTTTGGAACGATAACCGACTCTCCGGTTTTGGGGTTTCTTGCTTCTCTTTCTTCTCTCGTCTTTACTTCGAAAGTACCAAATCCCCGTAATTCTATATGTTCTTCATTTCTTAAGCCCTCTTTTACTATCTCAAAAAATAGATCAATGACCATGGCTATATCTTTTTTCCTTAATTCTAACTTCTCACTCATTAACTCTACAATTTCTGCTTTAGTCAAAACACCCTCCTTTAATACCTGGAATAATTTTAAGATAAAGCCTTAACTTCAATTTTGGAATTAATTAAAAATATCATTTCTGGTGCAGGATATCTAAAAGCACAAAATAAGTAAAAGACCACCTGCAAAGCAGGTGGTGGTTTACAAGCCAAAAGGTTTTTAAAGGCATAGCCTTTGAATTAATCTTTTTAGAAATATTATAGACCACCTCCAAAGGAGATGGCTTCCTTTTGGCAGCGAACACCTGATTGCCAAACAACAAATAATAGAGACATTATACATAACTTCAAATAAATATCAATACAAAATTTAAATTATTTTTAATTTTTTTGTACCTATTTTCTGTATAAGTTGAGCCGATGTTTTTGCAAAATGGTTAGCCTGCAGATGTAAAACTGCTAATTTTTTTTGTCATTCTCATTTTTTTTCGAGAAGCATTGTTTTTATGTATAACACCTTTGGAAGATGCTTTATCAATAACTGAGACGTAGTCATTATAAAGAGATGATAATATATCCGTCTCCTTTTTCTCGATAGACCTTTCCAGCTTATTTTTTAAAGTTTTTATCCTTGATTTCCACATACGATTTCTTACGCGGGCTTTCTCATTTTGCCTTGCCCTCTTTCTCACTGATGTATGAACTGCCAAATACTCCCTCCTCAGAAAAAATTTTTACTCTAAAATTGTACAGGTGTTATATTCTTTTGTGGAAGATAAATTAAAATATGCAATTTAAATAATATTGTCAAGACGAATGTAATTGATAAAAAATTAAAATGGTACTGAAAGAAAAAATAATAAACATACCCAAAAAACCTGGGGTATACTTAATGAAAAACCGGGATAATGAAATCATCTATATAGGAAAGGCAAAGGATTTAAATAAGCGTGTATCTTCTTATTTTCAAAAGAAGATTAACCAAAAAAAGACCGAAGCGCTTATTTCTCATACTTCAACTGTCGAAACGATTATAACAGATAATGAAATTGAAGCATTGATCCTTGAAAGCAACTTAATAAGAAAACACAAACCCAGGTTTAATATAGAACTAAAGGATAATAATAAGTATCCTTATATCAAAATCACCCCTGAAAAATACCAGAGAATCGTTAAAACAAGAATTAAAAAAGATGATTCAGCGCTCTATTTCGGTCCGTATCCGAACGTAAAATATATAAACAGAACAATTAAGACGATCATAGACATATTTCCCATAAGGCGCTGCAGCAGGAGTCTGAGCTCAAAAAAGAATATCTCTCCATGCATAAATTATTATCTCGGGAAATGCCTCTGCCCTATACAGGGAAAAACCGACATCGGAGAATACAATGAACTGGTGGAGCAGGTAATTCTCTTTCTTAAAGGTCAGAATACCCAGCTTCTTACACAAATAAAAAGGGAGATGGAAAAAGAAGCACAAAACAGAAAGTTTGAAAAAGCTATTCAACTGAGGGAAAGATATACAGCTCTGAAAACTCTTCTTGAAGATCAGAAGATTACCACCGTACGCGGAGAGAATGAAGATATCTTTGGAATTGCAAATATCAATGATAACTTTAACGTTACTGTATTGATAAAGCGTGAGGGAAAAATAATCGGCAAAAGTGATTATACGATTAAAAACCGTACCGGAGAAGAGGATGTTTTAGAACAATTTCTTGATCTTTATTATGAAGAAAGCCGACAACCGCCAGAAACAATTCTTCTTCCTTTTGTGAATGAGGAATTGGGAACTCTTAAGAACTACCTGAAGCACAAATACAGAAAAACTATATCAATTATTGCTCCCAAAAAGGGCTTGAAAAAACGGCTTGTTTCTCTCGCTTGTAAAAATGCATATCAGAGATTGAAGGAAAATCTTTACCAATACAACCCGCCAGATGCATTATTGATGTTGAAAAAAATTCTTAAGCTTCCCCATGTTCCTGAATATATAGAAGGTTTTGATACTGCAACCATACTGGGAAACTTTTCAGTAGCATCAATGGTAAGATTTCAAAATGGTGTTCCCGATAAAAAAAACTACCGCAGGTTCAGGATAAAATACATAGGTGAGCAAAACGATGTAGAAATGATAAAAGAAGCGGTTGCAAGAAGATATCAACGGCTTCTCAACACAGAGAAAATACTCCCTGACTTAATACTTGTTGATGGCGGGAAACCTCAGTTAAACGGGGCGGTGGAGATACTCCATAACCTCAGCCTATTAAAAATCCCTGTTATAGGGCTTGCTAAAAAAAATGAGGATATATATACATACGGCAAAAAAAAACCGATAAAACTCGAAAAAGGAAACGATGCCCTGCGTCTTTTAATGGCTATAAGGAATGAAGCACATAGGTTTGCAAATACTTACCATGTAAAGATAAGGACAAAAGAAGGGGTTATATCGAAATTAAAAAATATTCCTGGTGTAGGGGAAATCCTCATAAACAAGATACTCTCTTCACCCATATCCTTTGATAAAAATATATCGATTGAGAACCTCAAGAAAATTAACGGAATTGGCGATAAAATAGCCCGGCAAATCCACAAAGCCATGCGGAAAAACAACAGTCCGTCTTCTGATTAAAAATCGGAAGTCACCTTAAACAAGTGATATTGTTACAAATATTTTTTTAATTGTGCCCAGAAAGCGTTCAAAGACCGATTTTCATGTCAAGTGCCCTGTTTTTCATCATCAGGCTGTGCGGGGTTATTCTGCTCCGGCTCCTGATTTACCTTGTCGCCTGTATTCGGCGGTTGTCCTGCTGGCTGTCCGGACCCTCCTCCCATATTCTGTTGATATGGTTGATCAGGACTATTATATTGGCCTTGACCCGGTGTGCGCATATTTGGATTATACGGTGGATACTGCTGTTGATTAACAGTAGGCTGATTCTGAACATATTTTATTTTATTTCCCTCTTCATTATCCTCTCCTTCAATCCCTTTTATTGTCTTTTTAAACTCTTTTATTCCAAGCCCGAGGGAACGTGCAATCTTAGGAAGACGCGCTGCCCCAAAAACAAGGAGTCCGACAATGAGGACAATCAAAATTTCTTGCATACCGATTCCACCACCAAACATATTATAACCTCCTTTTTAAATATGTAAATAATGTACACCTATTTAGTATGAATATCAAGTTAAAAATTTTATCAGCAGTAAAGATATATGCCCATCTGCTTAAATTACCTTCAAATGACTTGATTATTTCTATAATTATTTTAATATTGTACCTATACTTGTCAATACAGGAACAGTTTATGGGTAAGTTAGAAAAGTTTAAGAAGCTAAAACATGAAATCCCCGAAAAATCTATAGCATGGAGAATCTATGGGAAAGGAATGGAAAACTTTGGTGATAATAAAATGATGTCTGAAATACCCATACCTGAACCAAAAGCCGATGAAATTCTTGTACGAAGTGATGCAGTAGGACTGTGCTTTTCGGATACAAAAATCATTAAGTTCGGGAGTGGCCATCCCAGACTTAAGGGCAGAGATCTGAAAAAGGATCCCGTCATACCCGGCCATGAAGCAGCCCTTACTATTATCAAGGCCGGAAAAAACCGCATGAAAGATTATAAACCCGGGGAAAGATATATCATCCAGGCTGACGTATACTACAGAGGAAAAAGCACCGCTTATGGGTATGTTCTGCCAGGCAGCTTATCACAATATGGAATAATCGGAAAAGAGGTCCTTGACGGCGACAATGGGAGCTATTTGATACAGGTTCATAAAAAGGATATCAGCTACAGTGAGACCGCCCTTGTGGAACCGTGGGCATGTGTTGTAGCATCCTACAGGATACAGCACAGGGATGGAATAAAAAAGCACGGCAATCTCCTCATGATTGGGACAGGGAAGGATGAAAAGGACTGGCAGTTCAAAAATCTTTTTCAAGGAAAAGCCCCCAAATTAATTATACTTGCAGGTGTCGGGGATGCTGTGCAGGAAAAAATATCAACCCGCCTGTCAGGTTCCGGCTGTAAAACGGTTTCCATAACCAAAACCACGACCCCTTCAGCTATAAAAAACCTCATGGAAAAGTATACGGGCAGCACAGGGTTTGATGATATAATAATCCTAGGCAATATCGGTACAGAGGTAATCGCTTCTGCCGGTGACAGTTTGGGCGCCTATGGAATCCTCAATTATATGGCATCAACAGATACACCGCAGATTACCAGAATTGATGCCGGTAAGATTCATTATGACAGGATTTCATTTATAGGCAGCACCTCTGCTGATGTGAATGCTCCGTATACTGTGAATCTTGATTACCGGCTAAAAGGGGATTCTGTTATCCTGTTCGGCGCAGGCGGACCAATGGGCCAGATGCATGTGCAGCTTGTTCTTGAAAACAAAAATCCTCCGAAAACAGTTATAGCCACAGACATTTCAGACAACAGAATAAAAACCTTAAAGGAAAAGTTTTCACCTCTGGCAAAAAAAAAAGGCATTCAGTACCACGTAATTAATCCGAATGATTACAAAGGCCAGGAGGAGGTCAGGAAAGAAATCCTCAGTCTCAACAATAATAAAACTTTTGATTATATCGTGTGCCTTGCAGCTATTCCTGCTGTAATAGAGGATGCCGCATCTTACCTGGGAGATAAATCAATATTGAATATCTTTGCAGGAGTTTCAAAAGAAACAATTATAAACCTGAATATAAAAGACATTGGGTCAAAATCAGTGCGCTTTATTGGTTCCAGCGGGTCGAAATTGGATGACATGGAATTTACCCTTCGGAAAGTGGAGAACCTTGAGCTGGACACGAACAGTGCTGTTGCCGGTATTGCCGGCATAAATGATGTATGGAACGGAATAGAAGCTGTAAGAACCGGAAGTTTTCCTGGAAAGATCATTGTATATCCACACATCAAACACCTGAATCTGATCTCTTTAAAAGAATTAAAAGAAAAATACCCGAAAATTGGGGCGTTGCTGTCTGAACACGGGAGCTGGACAAAAGAAGCAGAAGAAGAACTGCTGAATGATATGCTTTAACCCCCATTTCTCACAAATAGGTTTAAATCCATAGAATGTGGCTTGTCCACATTAGGGAAAAGAATGGCTGGAAAGAGGTTTAAAGTTACATTTGAGCCGGAAGGAAAGAGCGTATATGTCCTGGGTGGAACCACCATATACGAAGCATCAGGTGAAGCTGGCATCATTATCAAAGCAGAATGCGGTGGTATTGGCATATGCGGGAACTGCATAGTAAACAAAATAAGGGGTGATTACGAACAGAAGGGCTCCGAACGATTTCTTACAGAAGAAGAAATAAAAAAAGGATCTGTTCTTGCGTGCAGGACAAGGATTAAGAGCGATACGGTTGTTGAAATTCCCATTTTAAGCAGATTATTCGATCAGAAAATACTCACAGAAGGAATAGAAAAAGAGCTGAGACTGTCACCAAATGTACAAAAACTCTTTATAAAAGTTGAGGAACCAACCCTCGAAGATCAGCGTTCTGATCTTGATAGACTCCGGGATGCACTTAAGCCCATTGTATCAGATCCAAGAATTTCTGTTGATGTACTGAGGAGGCTGCCCGAAAATCTGAGAAAGGAAAATTATGGCGCCACTATTGTACTGAATGAAGATGAGATTATTGGTATTGAAACCGGAAACAAATCAGATAAAAACTACGGGGCTGCTTTTGATATTGGAACTACTACAGTCGTGGGATACCTGCTCGATCTTAACACAGGCAAACAACTCGGTGTCGCTGCGAGAACCAACCCTCAAACAAGCTTTGGCGACGATGTCATATCACGTATTCACTATGCCAATACAAATACAGACGGACTGAACAACCTTCATGAGAGAATCGTGTCATGTTTAAACGATATTATCAACGAACTGGCAGACAACACCGGCATAGAAAAGAAGTTTATCTACGAAATAACCACTACCGGTAATACAACAATGAATCATCTCTTTCTCAAACTTAATCCGAAGTACCTTGCTCTTCACCCGTATGTAGGCGTATTACGGTCCGATATTGATGCCTTCGCACGGGAATTAGGAGTTCACATCAACCAACACGGCAAGGTATATTCCATGCCAAATATAGCTAGCTTTGTAGGAGGTGATACTGTAGCGGTAATTCTGGCTTCAGAGATCCATAAGAGCGATAAATTTAGGTTTGCAATCGACATCGGGACGAACGGCGAGCTAGTAATGGGGAATCGGGAAAGGCTTATTGCCTGTTCGACTGCTGCCGGTCCGGCCTTTGAAGGTGCAAGGATAACCTTTGGGATGAGGGCCAGTGATGGCGCAATTGAGAAGGTTCTTATCAATAAGAATGATATCGAAATTAACACGATTGGAAATGTAAAAGCAGCAGGATTATGCGGAACCGGACTTATTGATAGTATTGCAGAACTCATAAAAAATGGGATTATAAATAAAAATGGGAAAATGCTCAAAAAAGAAGAGCTGTCTTCACATGTTCCTGATATTATACGGGAAAGAATCATTTCTCACGATCGATACGGGACCTCCTTCATTCTTATACCGGGTAGCGATTCAAAGACCCAGGAAGATATCCTTCTGACACAGAAAGATGTACGCGAGACACAGCTTGCAAAAGGCGCAATTTATGCAGGATACCAGATATTAAAAGCGATACTCGGTGTAACAGACGAGGATATCGAAGATATCCTCCTTGCCGGAGCATTCGGAAACTACATCAGGCGGGAACAGGCCAAATGGATCGGCCTCCTCCCCGATATCCCGTCTGAAAAGATAAAGTTCATCGGCAATGCGGCAGGCGCAGGGGCAAAAATGGTTTTACTTGCAAAGGAGCTCCGAAAAGAAGCCTGCGATATTTCAATGAACACCGAGTACATAGAACTGGCAGCAAGAAATGATTTTCAAAAAGTGTTCACTGACTCCATGTTTTTCCCTGAATGTTTGGCATACAAGTAATTTTTTATACAGGCTTAAATTGACAGTCTGTCCTGTTGATATATAAAATCAAATAAGGAGAAGAATAGTGAACAAACAGTCTTACTCAGTCAGCCCCCAAGGAGAAGAATTTCCTTTACCGTCTAAAGATGATTATGAAAAGGAGTTTGAATGTCTTAATATCCTTGTTACCGAAAAACGAAAAGAGGGAAAAGAAATAGTAGTTGTGATGGGTCTGGGATTTGTCGGCATCGTCATGGCAGCTGTAGTGGCGGATTCAACAGGGAAAAATGGAAAATCCCAAAAATTTGTAATAGGTATGCAGCGCCCCAGTACACGGAGCTACTGGAAGATTCCATTCCTGAACCGCGGTATTTCTCCCGTTAAATCAGAAGACCCTGAAGTGGAATCTATGATTACACGATGCGTGAATGACAAAAAGACGCTCATAGCTACTTATACCTATGACGTATTAAAGCTTGCCGATGTCGTTATTGTAGATGTACAATGCGACTTCAAAAAAAATTCCCTTGGAGATGTAAAAACCGGCAGTGCAGATACAATCTCTCTTGAAGAATCCTTTATGATTGTTGCCGAGCACATCTCACCCCATGCCCTCATCCTGATTGAAACCACTGTCCCTCCCGGTACAACTGAGCAGGTGGCCCTCCCGATTATGAAGAAAATTTTCGAAAAACGGGGTATATCAGGTAATCCCCTCCTCTCTCACAGCTATGAACGAGTAATGCCCGGGAAAAATTATGTGGCTTCAGTCCGTGATTTCTGGAGAGTATGCAGCGGGATAAATAAAACGGCAAGAACAAAGGTGGTTAAATTCCTGAATGATGTCCTGAATACGGTACAGTATCCATTAACCGTGCTGGACCGGCCAATTGAATCGGAAACCGCAAAGATCATCGAAAACAGCTACCGGGCTACACTACTTGCATTCATGGATGAATGGTCATTGTTCGCAGAGCGCAACGGCGTGGACCTGAAAAAGGTCATTGAAGCAATTAAAATCAGGCCTACCCATTCGAATATCCTTTTTCCCGGTCCCGGAATCGGGGGATACTGCCTGCCGAAAGACGGCGGCCTGGGAGTATGGGCATATAAGCATATCCTGGGATGGGAAGATGAGATATTTAAAATTACACCATTATCCATCAACATCAATGATACACGAGCACTACATGCTCCTCAACTGGTGCGGGATGCTTTACGTAACATGGGAAAACCGCTCGCAGCTGCCGAGATTTTACTGTTAGGCGCCTCGTACAGGGAGGATGTTGGTGATACCAGGTACAGCGGATCTGAGTTTATCGTGCGGAAACTAACGGAAATGGGAGCAGAGATAAAATGCCACGAGCCGTATCTTGACCACTGGTGGGAGCTTGAAAAGCAGGATACCTATCCTCATCCAAAATACAGCAGGGCGCGCTTTTTTCACCGTCAGGATAAACTGAAAAGCATGAGAATAGAAAAGAATATGTGGGATGCCATGAAAGGGGTGGAAGCAATTGTTCTTGCTGTCCGTCATAAACAGTATCTAGAGCTTGATCCGGATAAAGTGTACAAAGCAGTGGGGAATCCCTTTGCAATCATTGATTGCTTCTGTATACTTGATGATGCAAAAATACGCCGCTACCTTGAACTTGGCTGTGAAGTAAAAGGAATGGGACGCGGGCACATTAAGCGGATTAAAGAGAGCTTAAAGGAATGAAGTCAGTTTCTCAACTTGCTGAGAAAGACCCCTAATGTGGCAAAGCTACATTCTCGATTATAAAAATATTTTCTGGCAAACTAAAGTTTGTGCCTAAAAAGCAAAAAAATCGGTATGAAGGTACTAATGCGGCTTG
>Ga0114925_10000121_pt1 | contig 27893 bp, 33 predicted proteins | sample SumtaG_2_FD_87287 | JGI IMG/M metagenome (GOLD analysis project Ga0114925, IMG submission 87287) | Deep subsurface microbial communities from Indian Ocean to uncover new lineages of life (NeLLi) - Sumatra_00607 metaG | ecosystem: Environmental > Aquatic > Marine > Oceanic > Sediment | place... | reverse complement strand
TTGGATACAGTGATAAACCTCGTCGCTTAGCGAGTCGTTCTGCGCGTGGCCAAGTTGTCAAACTTGATAGCAAGCGTGCAAAAAAACGAAGTCATGCCGGCATTGAAATAGTAGCCAAGGCTGACTGTGAGCCGCAGCGTTTTGTGAAAGAATTTCGGGGTGAAACGAAAGCGCGTGTAGGACAGAAAATCACAGTTGCAGTATTCGAGGGATGTGATGCAGTTGATGTGATTGGCGTTTCGAAAGGGCGTGGGACCGCCGGTGTCATGAAGCGTCATGGCTTTAGTGGTCAGCGGGCAAGTCACGGTGTGAAAAAAGTGCATCGGCACCAGGGTGGTACTGGAATGTGTCAGTTCCCCGGTCGCCTCTTCAAAGGAAAGAAGATGGCTGGACGCTTTGGGAATGAGCGATCCACGATGAGAAATCTTCGTCTTGTAAATATTGATAACGATAGAAATCTTCTGGTAGTGCGTGGGGCAGTGCCTGGGCCGAATGGCGGTTACGTCGTTGTCCGGCAAACCAACAAAGTTAAGCGTTCGGGTGGAGTTGGAACGCCGACTTCGAAGAAGAAGGGTGCGAAATGAACCTCACTGTCTATAACGCAGCTGGAAAACAAGTTGGGGAGTACGAGATTGACCCATCAGAGTTGTCTCCCAAGATCAATAAGCAATTGTTGCATGACGCCGTCGTTATGTATCAGGCAAACTTGCGACAAGGTACATTTCGTACAAAGAGCCGTGGAGAAGTTTCTGGCACGACAAAAAAAATGTATCGCCAAAAGGGTACTGGAAATGCTCGGGCAGGTTCGAAAAGAAGTGGCGTCCGTCGTGGCGGCGGGCATATATTTGCAAAACGCCCGCGAGACTTTAGTTGGAGGATGCCGCGTAAAGCGCTTCAGTCGGCAACTCGAATGGCGTTAGCAGCACGTCTCGCCGATGAAGAAGTAACACTTGTCGAGAGTCTTGATTTCGAGTCTCCCAAGACAAGTGCAATGGTGGCGACGCTAAATTCGCTGGGTATGGCCGGGAAAACCGTCTTGGTTTCTTCGGACGCCCATAACGGTAATCTTTGGAAGAGCGCACGAAACATTCAGGGCGTCACTGTCTCGCCGGTTGCTGAACTGAACGCCCTGTCAATCCTCCAGCCGAGAGCGATCGTGATGACTACTGCGGCGATAGATGCGTTTCGGGAAGAGACCAAACGACTTCGTGAGAGCAGCCGAACCAGGTCAGCTCGCAAGCAGGGTGGCCGCAAGAGTGCGAAAGCTTCTGCGCGTAGTCGCGCGGCATCTCAAGGCAAGCAAGAAGGAGAAGCGTAGCTCATGGCGGTTCCTATCCCCCCAGCACCAAAACTGAATCCTAATCTAGCACCGCACCAGGTGATTGTTCGGCCGTTGGTGACAGAGAAGGGCATGCATCGTGCCAATCGTAACAATGCATATGCGTTTGAAGTTGCAACGGCTGCAAGTAAAGCAGACATTCGCCATGCGATTGAAGAACTGTTTCAGGTGCGAGTCAGCAAGGTCGCAGTGCAAAACAGGCTTGGCAAGATGCGTCGTAGTCGCATGCGTCGAGGGAGCACGAAGCCGTGGAAAAAGGCAATTGTGACACTCAATGCAGAGGATAAGATCACGCTCTTTTAGTTTCAGTAATTTTGTTTACAGGTTGTTAAGAAGAACGTATTGACGGGAAGTACTGATTAATGGGAATTCGAATTTACAAGCCGACAAGTGCCGGACGCCGCACCGCGAGTGTGTCGGATTTTGCTGAATTGACCCCCGGTGCAAGCGTTCCGAAGAACTTGCGAGTACGGAAAAAGAAAAATGGTGGCCGTAATAATCAAGGCAAGATTACAGCTCGCCATCGTGGTGGTGGCCATATGCAGCATTACCGCCTGATTGATTTCCGCCGCAACAAAGATGGTATTCCCGGCAAGGTTGACTCCATTCAATATGATCCAAACCGAACGTGCCGCATCGCTCTCATTCATTATGCCGATGGTGAGAAGCGGTTTATTTTGTCTCCGGACGGGCTCAAAGTAGGCGGCACGGTGGTTAGCGGTGCTGATGCAAGTCCGGAAGTCGGCAACTCATTGCCGTTATCAGCAATTCCTTTAAGTACCACAGTTCACAATATTGAGCTTCAGCCAGGCCGAGGTGGTCGGATGTGTAGGTCGGCTGGAACCTCAGCAACACTCATGGCCCGCGAAGCAGGCTGGGCACAAATATCGTTACCTTCCGGTGAAATTCGTCGTGTTCCGGCAGCCTGCCGTGCAACTATTGGAGCTATCGGAAACTCAGAGCATATGAATGTTCGGCTTGGAAAAGCTGGTCGAAGCCGTTGGCTCGGTAGGAGACCTCATGTCCGTGGCACAGCAATGAACCCGATTGATCATCCGCATGGTGGTGGTGAGGGGAGAACAAAAGGTGGTCGTCATCCTGTCAGCCCCACAGGTAAAAGTGCGAAAGGTGGCGGAACGAGAAAGCCTCGGAAACCATCAGGTGCATCAATTATCCGGCGCCGAAAGAGTAAGCGGTACGGGCAGATTCGGGTGAAGTAAAAACAAATTTGAAGAATAGGCAAAAAAGCGACACGTAGGTGTGAATAAGGCAACTGGAAGGTAGATCATGGGACGCAGTTCAAAAAAAGGACCATTCGTTGATCCTCGGCTTTATGAAAAAGTTGAGAAGCAACTGTCTGGTGGTGATCGTGACCCAATCAAGACATGGTCACGTGCTTGTACGATTGTGCCCGAATTTATTGGGCTGACCTTCATGGTTCATAATGGTAAGCAGCACCTGAAGGTGTTTGTGACAGAGGACATGGTTGGTCACAAACTTGGAGAGTTTTCACCCAGCCGTACCTTTCGAGGTCATGGCGGGAAGGGAAAGTAACGAGGTATTCATGGCCTATACAGCAACGCACAAATACGCCCGGATCAGTGCCCGTAAGGTACGGCATCTTGCCAGCCTTGTTCGCGGCAAGTTTGCAGACGAGGCATTGGATATCCTGCGTTTCCAGCCTCACCGTGGTGCTCGGATGTTGGAGAAAGTTATTAAAAGTGCACTTGGGAATGCTGAACATCAGCAGGCTCCTGGTGTCGATGATCTTGTCGTGGTCGATGCACGAATTGACGGCGGGCCGATGTTTAAGCGGTATCAGCCGAGAGCGCGTGGCATGGCCTACGAAATAAAGAAAAGGATGTCACACATTAAGGTTTCACTGGATACGGTCGCCGTGGCAAGTTCTGACGGCAGCCAAACTTCTGGTGAGGCAGGAACTGAGGAATAGCCACGGTCGTTGACTGATTACTCGGAAAACACAAAAGGGAAAAGAAAATGGGTCAAAAAGTAAATCCAACTGGATTCCGCACCGGCATTACCGAGCCGTGGAAGAGCCGTTGGTATGCGCCCAAAAAAGAGTTTCGAGGCTTGCTTCTTGAAGACTTCAAGGTTCGTCGCTTCATGAAGAAGAAGTATCGGTCGGCGGCTATCGCAAAGGTTGAAATCGAGCGAACGCGTGATGAGGTTAAGGTCATTCTGCATTCCGCTCGCCCGGGTGTAATTATTGGCCGAAAGGGTCAAGAAGTCGATCGCTTACAAGACGAATTGCAGGAACTGCTCGGCCGAAGAGTAAATCTCAAGGTTGAAGAAATTACGCGGCCTGAAATTCAGGCCCAACTTGTTGCGGAAGATATTGCAGACCAGTTGATGAAACGGGCAGCCTTTCGAAGGACATTGAAACGAACAATTGAGTCCACCATGGATGCTGGCGCGAAAGGCGTCAAAATTCAGCTGGCTGGCAGACTAGGGGGAGCTGAAATGTCGCGATGTGAGAAAAGCATTGCGGGGTCGATGCCTCTGTCTACTTTACGAGCAAAGATTGATTATGGATTTTGTGAAGCAGCCACAGCTCAGGGACATATCGGTGTCCAGGTGTGGGTGAACCAAGGGATGTACGAGGAGAACGGCGATGCCGCTGATGCCCAAGAGGGTCAAACACCGAAAAAGCCAAAGAGGTCGTATAAAAGGTGAGGCGACTCGTGGTAATAGGGTCATCTTCGGTGAGTTCGGACTCCAAGCCGAACAGCCGGGTTGGCTTCCTGCTGCCACGATCGAGGCCGGCCGAATTGCTGCCCAGCAATACCTGCGGGGCGGTGGGCGACTGTATATACGCGTGTTTCCACACAAGTCAATTACCTCTATCCCATTGGAAACCCGTATGGGTAAAGGTAAAGGTGAACCTGATTTCTGGGCTGCAGTGATACGCCCGGGAACGGTCCTGTTTGAGGTTGGTGGCGTGACGGAAGATGTTGCAAAGGTGTGCTTTGCACGTCTTGCGCACAAGATGCCGGTACGAGTACGAATGGTTAAAAAGAGGACAATGTAGTTCAGGAGAATCCGAGTACAGGCGTTCCAGGAACCGACACGGTTTCATGCACAGAAAAGAAATGAATCGATGACAAAGGCAACAGAATTACGAGAAATGAGTGACGAGCAGATTCGGCTTGTCTGGAAAGACGCGGCTGAATCGCTATTTCGTCTGCGTATTCAGTCTCAAACAGAGAAACTCGCAGCACCGTCTGAAATGCGAAAACAGAGAAAGCTTATTGCTCGTTGCCAGACAGTTTTAGGAGAACGAAGTCGGGAAGCTGGCGTTTCCGGTGACAAAGTGACTGGAGAAGGTGAGTCAACTTCTCAAATTTAGTAGTAAGTAGAGAAAAGGTAGCAGAGCACGTCAGCGACTAATTCAATAAGAACAGAAACGTAATCAGCGGAACAAAGCCGCCAGGACAAACAGGTATGCCAAAAAAAATTGAAACCGGCACGGTAACAAGTGCTGCATCAAGTAAAACCCGACGCGTTGAGATTCCACGGATAGTTCGCCATCCGAAGTATGGACGTATTTTGCACAGCCGAACTGTCTGTCATGTACACGACGAGACGGAAGAGTCAGCGCCCGGTGATCTTGTTGAGATCATTGAGTGCCCTCCGCGCAGCAGGACAAAACGTTGGGAATTAGTACGAGTTGTTGCAAAAAGCACTGCCGTCGACTTGGCAGCCCTGCGGTCCGGAGCAAGAGCCACCGAGATGCGTGAAGCTTCAGTTCGTGATGAAGAAGCAAAGGCAACAGGCCAGTCTATTGAGGCGACTGCGGGCGGTTCAGGTGATGAAGAGGGAGTTGACGGATGATTCAAATGCAGTCGCGGCTCACAGTCGCTGATAACACAGGTGCAAAAGAAGTTATGTGCTTCAAGGTTCTCGGTGGTAGCAAGAAGCGAACCGCTGGACTTGGTGACGTGATTGTTTGTAGCGTGAAAAGTGTGATTCCTGGAAGTGATGTCAAAAAGAAGGCAGTTGTGAAAGCGGTTATTGTTCGCGTCAAGAGCCCGACTCGCCGAAGTGATGGAAGCTACGTCCGGTTTGACTCCAATGCGTGCGTGATTGTTGATAGTGATAAAAATCCAAGGGGCACTCGAATCTTTGGTGCAGTAGCCCGTGAGTTGCGAGACCGCAATTTCATGAAAATTGTAAGTCTTGCGAGTGAGGTGATTTGATGTTGATTCGTACAGGTGACACAGTTGAAGTTCGATCGGGTAACTCACGAGGGACGCGTGCACGTGTTCTCTCTGTGGATTCTGCCAACGGCAAACTCGTCGTCGAAGGAGTGAACCGAGTCTATCGGCACATTAAAAGAAGTCAGAAGAATCCTCAGGGCGGGCGACTCAGTAAAGAGATGCCGATTGATGCGTCAAATGTTTTGTTCTTCTGTGCGGACTGCGGGAAGGCATCACGGCTTGGTGTTTCTTTGGCCGATGGATCAAAGAAACGAGTCTGCCGGAAGTGTGGTAGTGAACAAGGCGAGATAGGGCGGTCGAGAGCTGGCTGAAACCAGACAAAGTTGTGTTTAGGGACAGATGGTGTTGGGGCCTACAAAAACAGGCAAAAAGAGAGTTTCGGATACGGTTGAATTAAGGGAAACGGAAATGGCAAAAAAGTCAAAGTCTGCACAAGGTTCTGGGAGCGAATCAGCAGCGGGAACACCGCGGCTGCAGGAACTGTATAACACGACAGTCCGTCCAGCACTTGCAGAAAAGCTTTCCAGAAAGAATCCCCACGCGATTCCACAGATTGAAAAGATCGTAATTAACATGGGTGTCGGAACAGCAGTTACCGAGAAAAAACATCTTGAAGAGGCCATGGCAGCGCTCAGTCAAATAGCAGGCCAGAAGCCAGTAGCAACATTGTCGCGCAAAGCAGTTTCTGGGTTCAAGTTGAGGGAAGACTTGCCAATCGGATGCAAGGTGACGCTGAGAGGGCGAAGGATGTACGAGTTTCTCGATCGCCTCATTGCGTTAGCACTTCCACGAGTCAGGGACTTTCGTGGCCTTTCGGCTAAGGCGTTCGATGGTTGCGGTAACTACAGCCTCGGCCTCTCTGAACAGATGGTTTTTCCAGAAATTAATCCGGATAAATTCACTCGCCCACAGGGAATGAATATTACCGTGGTGACGACAGCAGATAGTGATGATGATGCCCGAGTCCTGTTGCGTGCAATGGGACTCCCCATGAAGAAAACTGAGGAGGAAGGAGGAACTGCGGCGTAGCAGTTCTGTAAATAACTCAAAGCCGTCAGTATTTATTGCTGACGGTTGAAAAAATTATGGCAAGTAAATCCAAAATTGCCGCTGCAGAGCGGCCACCAAAATTTTCGACCCGAACTATTCGTCGTTGCATGCTGTGTGGCAGGCCTCGAGCGGTTTACCGCAAGTTTGGAATCTGTCGCATTTGTTTCCGGAAGTTGGCTGACCAAGGCAACATTCCGGGTGTTCGTAAGGCCAGTTGGTAGGAACGAAATCATATGATGACCGACCCGATAGCCGACATGCTCACTCGTATCCGAAACGCTGTTCGTGTTGAACGGCCAACGGTAGACGTGCCCTTTTCAAAGGTGAAGCGTGGCCTGGCTGATGTATTAAAAAAAGAAGGATTCATTTGGGATTGGCGAGAAGTCGAATCTTCGCCAGCTCCTGTGCTCCAACTTGAATTGAAGTATGGACCTAATGGGGAGCGTTTAATCCGTCATATCAAAAGGATTAGTACGCCAGGCAGGCGCGTCTACAGCCGGTCGGCCCGTTTGCGTCCTGTTCTAGGTGGGCTCGGTATCTCAATCCTGTCCACCTCAAGTGGTGTTGTCAGTGACAGAGAAGCCAGGCAGCGAAAGCTCGGTGGTGAAGTTTTGTGTGAACTGTGGTGAGTTTTGAGAAAGCAATTCAAGGTTAAGGAATCGATGTATTCGGCCACTAGGCCGAGCTTGAGTCGAGAGAAAGGTTTCCAGCATGTCACGAATCGGTAAAGCACCCGTTGCCATCCCTCAAGGTGTCAATGTGAAGGTCGACAACCGTTTAGTATCGGTCGAAGGTCCACTCGGCAAGTTGGAGCATGAACATCACCCTGCGGTCCGTGTTGATATTGATGATTCTGCTGCACTTGTTCGCGTTTCAAGAGATGACGACGCAAGGCTGTCGAGATCACTACATGGATTAACTCGAGCGCTTGTCAATAATATGGTCGAGGGTGTCACGAAAGGTTACGAAAAACGTTTAGAAATTGTTGGTGTCGGGTATCTTGCAAGCTTGCAAAAAGATGTGCTGCAACTACGAGTTGGTTTTGCAAATGAACTTCATGTGCCGGTTCCGAAAGGTTTGAATGTCACCTGTCCCGATCAGACCCACATTAATATCAAAGGTATCGACAAACAGTTGGTCGGACAGTTTGCTGCCGAGGTTCGTTCGCTGCGGAAGCCTGAACCCTATAAAGGTAAAGGGATTCGTTACGAAAACGAACAAGTTCGTCGAAAAGCGGGTAAGGCAGTCACAAAATAACGCAAGGTGCCAAATGTGGCTGCTGGCGTGCTAACGAGGAGAAATTGAAATGGATCATGCGAAATCAATACTGCGACAGCGAACTCGTCGTCGCCATCGTGTTCGCAAACCGCTTCGAGGGACATCTGAGCGGCCACGGTTATCGGTGCGCCGTAGTCACAAACATATTTATGCACAAGTCATTGATGACGCATCGGGGAAGACGGTCGTTGCAGCTGCTACCGTCGAGCCGCAAATCAAGTCAGGCGTAGATTTTGGTGGTAATCGCGACGCCGCTATTGCCATCGGTAAGGCTGTTGCCGAACGGGCGAAAGCAGCAGGGGTATCACGAGTCTGTTTTGATCGTGGTTCGTGTCGGTATCACGGTCGTGTTGCAGCCTTGGCTGAGGCTGCACGTGAAGCAGGATTAGAATTCTAAGCAAAATATTTCAGGAGATTAAGCGTGGCAGGAAACGCATCAGGTGGACGAGAATCCCGAGCAGGTGGCGAATTCACCGAAACAGTGGTGAAGGTTCGCCGATGTGCGACTGTTGTTAAAGGCGGTCGGCGATTTAGCTTCGCGGGTCTTGTTGTTGTTGGGAATGGGAAGGGAAAAGTTGGCTGCGGGTACGGAAAGGCAAACGAAGTGCCTCCTGCAGTCGAGAAGGGCATTAAAGATGGTATGAAGAACCTTGTTGAGGTTCCTTTAGTGTCTGGAACAATTCCACACCGTGTTGAGGGATGGAGCGGAACGTCAAAAATTATTTTGTTGCCCGCGAGCCCTGGTACAGGAATTATTGCAGGCGCTGCAGTCCGAGCTGTCTGTGAATCAGCCGGCATTAAGGATGTGCTGACAAAATCTCACGGTTCGGTGAATCCCCTAAACCTTGTAAAAGCCACAATCAATGGTCTAAAGCAACTGCGAACGTTGGAAGACGTAGAACGGCTCCGAGGAGTCGCCCTATCCGAGAATTCATAAGGCATATGAGATAACGTTCATTAAAAAGATTTGATTAAGTAGGTATCTTCATGAGACTCAATGACGTAAATAAAAGCATCCATAAAAATCGTAAACGTTCCCGTATAGGTCGTGGTCCGGGGTCTGGCCATGGCAAGACATCAGGCCGTGGGCATAAAGGCCAGGGCCAGTTAGCTGGGTGGAGCGCTCCTTCAATTTTCGAAGGTGGGCGGAGTCCGATTATTCGACGGATTCCAAAACGAGGCTTCAACAATCGTCACGGCAGAATAGTCAAGAGTATTAATGTTTCCGATCTAGAGTCGGCATTTGAGGCGGGGACAAACGTTACGCCAGAACTCCTGCGTACCTCTGGTGTTGTGAAAGGTATTTGGCACGAGTTGAAGATTTTAGGGGACGGAAAACTGTCTAAGTCATTGTCTGTATTAGCACATCGGTTCAGTAAGCAGGCACGTGAGAAAATCTTGGCGGCTGGAGGGAGTGTGAGTGAGTTGCCGGGGCCAGCGGCTCTCGTGAAGGGGCAAAAGAAGTCTCGAAACGCCGAACAATCAGCATCGCCACAGACCGGTGTTTCAGAGTAGATTATGGATTCCAATGCAGTGCGTGGCTGTACCTACCGATGTTTGGTTTCCTCATATGCTTTTTGCATCTTGGAAGCCAGTTATTCATTTTTAAATGCATTCGAAATGCTGAAGGAACAGCCAAAGTTTTTCGGAACAAAGACAGGGAGTCGCTGACGTGTTCGAGAAAATAAGAATCATTTTTACGATTCCAGAGTTACGTCAAAAGATCCTACTTACTCTCGGCTTGCTTGCGATCTATCGTGTTGGGTGGCAAGTCCCTTTGCCAATTGTCGATCCAGCCGCGATGCGCGCGTTTGCGGAAGAGTCAGGTGGAATCAGTGATCTGCTCAAGACGGTTGCGGTTTTTTCAGCGAGCCAACTTTCTCAGGCCACAATTTTTGGGTTGGGCATAATGCCTTACATCTCTGCATCAATCATTTTTCAATTATTGGGTACAGTCTGGCCTCCTCTGGAGAGGCTTCAAAAGGAGGGTGAGTCTGGACGGAAGAAAATCAATGAGTATACGCGCTATGCGACTGTTGGCATTTGTCTGCTGCAGAGTTGGGCATATGTTGCATTTCTCTCAAATACTCGTATCGGTGAAGCATCTCTCATCCAGTCAAGTTTCCTCGTGGATGGAAGTTTGCCATTTTCGTGGCAGTTGGTTGCAGTTCTGACAATGACGGCAGGCACCGTGTTCCTTATGTGGCTTGGTGAGCAAATAGATGAATTTGGTATTGGGAATGGAATAAGTCTACTGATTATGGCTGGCATTCTTGCTGCTATGCCAAGTGCACTAGTGTCACTCGCCGGAGACACAAGTTGGGAACTTGGCGGGGGCGGTGGGAAGATGGGCATCGAGACAATACTCGTTTTGGCTGCTCTTTTTGTTGGCGTTGTTGCTGGCGTGGTCTTTATGACTCAGGGGCAACGGCGAATCCCGACTCAGAGTGCAAAGCATGTTCGTGGGAGGAGAGTGTATGGCGGCACACGTCAATATCTCCCGCTCCGTGTTAATCAAGCAGGAGTCATGCCGATTATCTTCGCAAGTTCACTACTACTGTTTCCACAAATGTTTTTTCAATATTTGAGCAGTGCGTACCCGGGTAATACAGTGCTGGCGGCACTTCATGATTCGTTTACGAGAGGCCAGTCGTACCTTTACAATATTTGTTATATCGCGCTCATCTACTTCTTTTGTTATTTCTGGACAGCGATCACATTTAATCCCAAAGAAATGGCAGACAACCTGAAAAACTTTGGTTCATTTATTCCTGGCTACCGACCGGGGAAGAGAACTGCCGACTACCTCGAGCGAGTGATGGAGCGAATCACCTACGTTGGAGCGGGATTTCTGGCGCTCGTTGCAGTCATTCCTACGATCGTGAGTGGAGCACTTGGTATCCCCGCTCAGATTGCCAGTTTTTATGGGGGCACCGGTTTGCTTATTGCGGTGAGCGTGGCATTCGATCTTGTTCAAAAAATTGACAGTCATCTTGTGATGCGGAACTATAGTGGTCTGCTCGAGAAGTCATAACCTGATTTGTCTGACCCCTGTATAGTTTTAATAGCGTCTTTTTGCCGTTTGAGCCGTTCATGTTGGCTCCATAACCCTCCAGTTTCATTCCATGGTCTTGTAGTCCTATGCGGATAATCCTGATTGGACCACCGGGGGCAGGGAAGGGCACGCAATGCGAGAGACTTATCGACTTTCTTCGAGTGCCTCACCTTTCAACAGGAGAGATGTTACGGGCCGCCATTGCACAGAAAACAGCGGAGGGGAAAGAAGCTTCCTCATACATGCAGGCCGGCCAATTGGTTCCTGATCAACTCGTACTTGGACTAGTGACCCGCCGGCTGAAGGAACAGGATTGTCGAGGAGGCTGCCTCCTCGACGGATTCCCGAGAACAATAAATCAGGCCGAAATGCTTGACGATCTACTTGAGCGGCAGGCAATGAGCGTTGACGGTGTTATTGAGTTGGCAGTTCCTCAAGAAGAACTGGTTCGTCGCATGTTGGCCAGAAAACGTGAGGATGACAGCCCCGAGGTATTCGCTCGCCGTATCGAAAGTTTTGAGAGACAGACAGCCCCGTTACTGGAATATTATAAATTACAAGGGAAATTAAAGAGTGTGAACGGGTTGGGTTCTGCCGATGAGATCTTTGAACGGGTTCGGCAGTCAATTCGTGCATTTCGACGAGCAAAACGTTAGAACATTTAGACGTTCATGTGGCGAATTGAAATGATTCAGATGTACCCCGTATTGTTGAGAAGAGGTTTTGACAGAATTGTTACTGCCTCCAACAGGTCTTGGTGAAGAGGAAGAACTGACGTGCTGAAGCTAAAATCGAGTCGAGAGATAGAAGCCATGCGAAAGGCTGGCCTTGTCGTTTGGGAAGCCCATCAAATCGCGAAACGTCTTGTTCGTCCAGGTATAACGACTGGAGAAATTGATCAGGCAGTAGAAACGTTCTTTGAGGAGCAAAATGTAGTGCCGCTGTTCAAGGGTGTTCCGGGACGAGTTCCTTTTCCGGCTGTGTGTTGCATATCGGTTAATGATGAAGTCGTACATGGAATTCCCGGTTCCAGGAAGTTGGTGGAGGGTGATATCATCAGCATTGATACTGGATGCAAGCTCAAGGGCTGGTGCGGTGATTCCGCCTTTACTCATGCCGTTGGTAAGGTAGACGACGACGTTCAAAAACTCTTGGACTGTACATCTGGTGTTCTGCAGTTGGCGATCAAACTGATGGGCTCACGAAGTCGTTGGGCTGATGTTGCATCTGAGATGGCGACCTTCGTTAGAGATTATGGGTTTGCTGTTGTCGAGAATTTCGTCGGTCATGGCATAGGCAAGAACATGCACGAAGATCCTCAGGTACCAAACTTTTGCTCATCATCATTTCGCCGTAAGCATGATTTTGAGCTGGAACCGGGGCTCGTGATAGCAGTTGAACCCATGGTGAACATGGGGACCAAAAAAGTACGAGCAATGCCAGATTTCTGGACTCAATCAACGGCTGATGGGAAGTACAGTGCCCATTTTGAGCACACAATTGCAATGACTGAGGATGGGCCCTGGGCTCTTACGGCGGACCCCCAGCCTGGAGAAGAAAAGGAAGTGACTGGTGTGGCAACTACCACGGAGGGGTAACTGATAGCTGCGCAAGTCGGTCATGTCTGCTCGGAATTGGCTCGATAGCCGAAAATTCGTGTGCCTACTTGTGAACCCCCGTTTGTCGTGGCATACTTCGAGGCTTCGATTTGTCCAGATTAACAGTCTTACTATTGCTGTGAGGTATGGCGTTCCCGCGTCATGATTTCAATGAAAGTGCGTGCCAGCGTTAAACGGATTTGCGATAAATGCAAGATTGTCCGCCGTCGCGGTGTAGTCTTCGTTTTATGCGAAAATCCGCGGCATAAACAGCGGCAGGGCTAGTATGACGGTTGAGGGTTTGCCCTTGTCTGGCGAATCGAGTGATTGAGTTAAATATTGAAGTGCGTGAGGCAGGTGACTGACCCAAAGCCACATACTAACTCCAAATGTTTTACTCAAGGTTTAAACATAAGATATTTGGCTCGTTCCTGAAAGCTTTCCTATGCCACGTTTGCTCGGTGTTGACATCCCTTCGGACAAAAAGACTGTCTACTCGCTCCAATACCTTTACGGTGTTGGACCCCGTGTGGCGAGAGAACTCTGTCGCAAAGCAGGTGTGAGTCCCGAAGCTCAGGCAAGAGAACTACATGAGGATGAGTTGGCTCGTATCGCTTCTCTTCTCGACAAGGATTATGTTGTTGAGGGGCAGTTGCGACGGCAAGTCGCTCAGGGAGTTTCTCGCTTAAAAGATATCGGCTGCTACCGTGGGCTTCGTCATAGACGCGGCTTGCCAGTTCGTGGTCAGCGTACTCGAACAAATGCAAGAACTCGTAAGGGGCCGAAGAAAACGGTTGCTGGCAAGAAGGGTGTAAAGGACCTGAAGTAATTGAAATACAACTGCTTAGTAGTACAAGTCAGGAACGAAACAAAAGCGAATAATAGAAAATACGAAAATCGATAAGAAGGGAAGTTGTAGGCCCGATCAAGTAAATCAGGCTGACTGAATAATGGCCAAGACAGCGAAAACAAAAAAGAAGAGTGTGTCGTCGGGAATTGCGTTTATCGACGCAACGTTTAATAACACGACAGTTACCATTACAGACCAGCGTGGCGATACGCTCTGTTGGGCGAGTGGCGGCACGTGCGGTTTTAAAGGAAGCCGAAAGGGCACCCCATTTGCTGGACAAATGGCAGCACAGCAGGCGGCTGAAAAAGCATCAAAGTTTGGCGTAAAGGACTTGGAAGTCCGCGTGAAAGGCCCTGGCAGTGGTCGCGAAAGTGCGATTACGGCTCTTCAAGCTGCTGGTATGAACGTCAAAAGTATTGAAGACATAACCCCATTGCCCCACAACGGGTGCCGCCCACCAAAGAAACGGCGTGTTTAGACGTGGATCCGACGTTGATGCTGGTGTCATTTTCAACTGTTGAGTTCCTGACAATATGATTTGAGAACAAAAGGTACCAAGGAGAACTACATGCATATCCGCTGGCGAGGCCTCGAATTACCAGGCTCTGTTGTCGCCGATACCGCGACGCTGACGAATACTTATGGCAAGTTTACGGCCGAACCATTCGAGAGAGGTTTTGGAACGACCGTTGGAAATAGTCTTCGACGTATTCTGCTGTCGAGCCTTGAAGGCAGTGCTGTAACCCAGATCAAACTTGGGGGAGCTCAGCATGAGTTTACGACTATAAAGGGCGTTCAGGAGGATGTTACAGACATTGTTCTCGCTGTAAAAAGTATGGTTGTGAAGAATCACAGTGATTCAACAAGGGTTGTTCATGTTGAAAAAAGCCTCAAGGGCCCGATCACGGCTGCTGATGTTCAGACTGACGAGTCCGTCGAAGTAGTAAACAAGGATCTTGTACTTGCAACTCTCACAGACGACGTCCCATTTGAGCTGGAAATGGTGATTGAAAATGGCCGTGGGTATGTACCGAGTAGTGAGCACAGTCCAGACGGTCATGAAATTGGTATTATTCCTGTCGATGCAGTCTTTAGTCCGGTGACTCGTGTGCGATATGAAGTTGAGGAGACACGCGTTGGCCAAAAAACGAATTACGACAAGTTGACGCTTGAAGTTTGGACTGATGGCACAATCACCCCTGAAATGGCGATTGTTGAGGCGGCTAAAATCCTTCGCAAGCATCTTAATCCGTTTGTTGGGTACACCTCTCCAGGTGCTTCGATACATGCAGCTGCAGGGGACACTCCCTCATCGAGTGAAGGCGTTCTTGACCTTGAAAAGCTTGAGCCAACCAGTGTCGATGAACCAATAAGTGTTTTGGATCTGAGCACGAGGGCAAAGAATTGCTGTGATGAGTTAGGGATTACTACGGTAGGCGAGTTGGCGGCCTCTTCAAAGGAAAAACTTGCAAGTTCCCATTTTGCAGGCGATGGCACCATTGATGAGATGGAAAAAGCCTTGGGAAGGAAAGGGCTGTCGTTTAGCCAACAATCGGCAGGAATGCATTCCTGAATTTTGTTTAGGCATATTTAAGAGATCGAATAGAAGAAAAGGTTGAACAATGCGTCATCGTCGCAAGGGTAGAGTGCTTGGTAGAAGTCCGTCTCACCAGCGGGCTATGCTTCGAAATCTGGCTGCATCCCTTGTTCTTACAGAACGAGAGTTTGAGCCAGGAGAGCCAGGTGCGCCAAAAGTGCCCGGACGGATCGTGACAACTGTCGCAAAAGCGAAGGAAGTCCGTCCGTTGGTCGAACGATGCATCACAATTGCAAAGCGAGGGTTGCTGGCGGAGCAAGCAGCGGACGCATTTGCATCGTCTTCTGAAAGAGATACGTCGGAATGGAAGAAGTGGCGGCAGAGCGAGCAATGGCAAAAGTGGGCTCAGGCTATGGCGCCAGCGGTCACTGCTCGACGTCGGGTATTAAGACTTCTTGGTGATAAACAAGCAACTCGAATTCTTTTTAGTGAGGTAGCGCCCCGCTTTGCAAATCGTCCGGGTGGGTATACCCGAATTCTCAAACTGGCGATGCCTCGCCTTGGTGACGCGGGCCCCCGGGCAATACTTGAGTTTGTGACCGAATCTGTCTCGGCTGCACCAGTTGCTCCAGAACTGGAACCAGCTAATTCGTAACAGACTTGCGCTCGGATAGGTAACTGCTGCAAGCAGTTACCCAGTTTCCTACGTGGTCGATTTACTTGACTCCTGGATGCTGGGGGGAGAATATACACTATTCTGTTGGGCGATTGTTTAGTATGGCCGCGAAGGTTCCGGGAAATGATGCGGAATTACCCAGGAAAATGTCTTGCCTTCAGGAGTTGGGTTATGGTGAGGCTCGCTCTGGTTTCAATGGCTCTGTGTTTATTTTTACGCCGCGATGCGTTTCTCTATGCTGAGAACGTCTCAGTTATTCCTCAGGTTGCGTTTATTGACAGCCAGATTGAGTCAGCTTGGGCAGACGCGAATATTCAGCCCGCGGAGGAAGCCGTGGATCTCGAATGGTGCAGACGGGTTTATCTGGACCTCGTTGGGAGAATTCCAACTGTTGATGAGGTGTTGGAGTACAAAAATGCCAGCAGCCGCAACAAGAGATCAGTGCTCGTCGATCGTCTTCTGGGTGAACGATACACAAAGGAATATGCGAAGCATTGGGCAAATGTGTGGACGACAATACTTGTTGGCCGAGACACTGATAATCGGATGGTTGACCGAGATGGTTTGCGGAAATATTTGCAGGCCTCGTGGGAAGCAAACATTCCTTATGATCAATTTGTTGAAGAGTTGCTTACTGCAACTGGAGAAAATGCTACGAGGGAAGGAGCGACTTCATTTAACGGGGCTACAAATTTCCTTAGTGGAAAACTTGCAGATGGCGGCTTGCAGGCAACGGCAAAAACCGCACAGATCTTCTTGGGGATGCAAGTGCAATGTACTCAATGCCATAACCATCCATTTAATAGTGGAGTGAAGCAGAATCAGTTTTGGGAATTGAATGCATTTTTCAGGCAGGCCCGAGCTCTGCGGAGATTCGACGGAGGACGCCAAGTTGCTTGGATTGAACTAGTTGATGAGGACTTTGCTGGTCAGGGAGGTGATCCAGACGAAGCAGAGATTTTTTATGAACTGAGAAACGGTTTAGTCAAAGTTGCCTATCCTGTTTTTGTCGATGGGACGGAGATCCCACGCAGTGGGCTTTTGCCCGGGGTGCTTGATGATGGAACGACATATGGCGTGAATCGTCGTAGGGAATTGGCTTCTTTAATTCAATCAAACCCATTGTTTCCCAAGGCAGTGGTGAATCGTCTGTGGGCCTATTTTTTGGGCTATGGGTTCACTACGCCAATAGATGATTTTGGGTCCCATAATCTGCCAACGCATCCAGCGTTGCTTGATGGACTTGCTCAACGGTTTGCAGACTATAGTTATGACCTGAAGTCACTAATGCGTTGGATCGTCTTGTCTAAACCATATGGTCTGACCAGTCGTATGAAGGCAGAAAGCACAAAGGATGCGCCAGATTCTGGTGAACAGCCACACTTTAGTCGCTTTTATGTCAGACAAATGCAGCCAGAGCAACTCTATAATTCATTGTTGGTAGCGACTAAAGCAGACCGTAGCGGGTCTGCAGAACGTCAAGATCGCTGGTTGTCGCAGTTCATAATTGCCTTTGGTACAGATGAGGGTGATTCAAGCACGACGTTTAATGGGACGATTCCTCAGATACTCATGCTATTTAATGGTGATCTGATCGAGGCAGCTACGTCACTTGATCAAGATGGATTTCTTGACCAAATAGTGGCTGCGAACAGAACGAATCGAGATAAGATAAACGCCCTTTATCTGGCAGCTCTTGCTAGGTGGCCATCGATGAGTGAATTACGATATGCAAATCACTTGTTGCTTGCTCGTAAGGGCGAAGTCAGAGAGGCGTTGCAGGATGTATGGTGGGCCCTGCTCAACTCAAACGAGTTTATTTTAAATCACTAGTGAGGGACGGTGGTCTATGGATAGGGGAAGTTATCAGTCTCTAGCATATTGGCGAAGAAGTCGGAGGCATTTCCTTTCACATCTTGGTGGATTAGCGGCGTTATCGACTCCCTTGGCATCGTTTACCAATTCGTTACGTGCGAATGCTGAGGAGCTCAGAAAGCAGCATAAATCTGCGATTCTCCTGTGGATGGGCGGAGGTCCAAGCACAATGGATATATGGGACCTCAAGCCAGGTCAAGCAACAGGAGGTCCCTTTAAGCAGATTGCGACATCTGTTGACGGCATAGCGATCAGTGAACACATGCCTATGACAGCAAAGCAAATGCATCATCTTGCAATCGTTCGTTCGATGAGTACTCGTGAGGCTGATCATCAACGAGGGCGTTACTATATGCATACTGGGTTTGTTCCAAATCCAAATGTAGAGCATCCTAGTTACGGCTCCCTGATAGCACATGAATTGGCAACGGCAGTTCCATCCCTAGAAATACCACCTTTTGTTTCAGTTGGCGGAGGTAGTGTCGGCCCTGGCTTTCTCGGTACAACCTGGGCCCCGTTTGTTGTCAGCCCACAAGGAGATGTCAAGAATCTCGAGTCAGAAGTGTCCAAAGAGCGTCTTGCCAGTAGGCTTCAGATGCTCGCTGCTATTGAGAATCGATTCATAAAGGAACGAAGAGGCAACTTGCCGTTAGATCATCGTGAAATTGTTGGTAAGTCGGTCCAACTCATGTCAAGTAGTCAGCTTGCTGCCTTCAAAGTATCAGAAGAACCTGCATCCGTGCGGGAGAGATACGGAGAGACGAATTTCGGGCGGGGTTGCTTGATGGCGCGTCGTTTGGTGGAAGTTGGTGTGCCTTTTGTTGAAGTCAACCTTGGAGGCTGGGACAATCACAGCAATATTTTCGGAACACTTGCTGACCAGAGATTGCCAAATCTTGATAGAGCCATGAGTGCGCTAATTGCTGACCTTGCTGATCGCGGTATTTTAGATACGACGGCCGTAATTTGGATGGGTGAATTCGGGAGAACTCCAACAATTAATGGGAATGGTGGCCGTGACCATTGGGCTCGAAGTTGGAGTGCTGTTGTTGGTGGCGCGGGCTTTACTCGCGGTGTGGTAGTTGGAGAAACAAGTGCCGATGGGCGGGAGGTTGCGAGTGAACCGTATTCATCCCAAGACCTGATGACAAGCGTTCTGAAATCACTCGATATTTCACTCGAGACAACATTTCGTGCAAAGAACGGTCGGCCAATGAAAATTGCGAATGGTGGCCAGGTCATTCCGGGGCTCTTCAGCTAAAAAAGTGAAAAACGTCCCTCAAGGTGGCCCTGAGTGGCTCAAGATCCTAGGCAGGGTGGTTCAATATCCCAAGCAGGCTACACTTGTCGCTCCGGACTTTTTTTCTGGAACACTGTGAGGACGCTATGGCTGTTGATCTCGATCCTGAGAATTGGTCGGTCGCTGATTCCACAGAACTCTACGAGGTTACACGTTGGGGGAATGGTTATTTTTCGATTGGTGAAAACGGTAATCTCTATGTTCATCCAGATCGAAGTCCTAAGCGTCACGTTGATTTAAAGCAGCTCATTGATCGACTGCAGGTGAGGGGTATTGACCTCCCAATCCTTCTGCGGTTTGGTGAAATTCTGCAGCATAGGCTTCAAGAAATCCATCAAGCCTTTTCCACTTCAATGGAAGAGAGTAGCTACCGGGGTGACTACTGCTGTATCTATCCAATTAAAGTGAATCAGCAGCGGCAGGTTGTTGAAGAGGTCTTGCGGTTTGGTCGTCCGTATCAGTTTGGGCTCGAGGCAGGAAGTAAGCCGGAGTTGCTTGCGGTTATCGCGTTGGCGGACAACGAGACACCGATCATTTGTAATGGCTTCAAAGACGCAGAGTTCATAGAGATGGTCATGCTTGCACAGAAAATTGGCCGGAACATCATTCCAGTAGTGGAGAGATTTTCTGAGCTCGCTCAGCTCCTGGAATGTGCCAAAAAAATTGGTGTTCGACCGAATATCGGGATGCGGATGAAATTGGCGACCAAAGGGAGTGGTCGTTGGCATGCGTCGGCAGGGTTTCGAAGTAAATTTGGATTAACTGTCTCCGAACTCATGAAAGGAGTCGACCTCTTAGCCAGTCAAGATATGGGTGACTGTTTTCAGTTGTTGCATTTTCATCAGGGTAGTCAGATAACAAATATTCGACATATCAAGGCAGCGCTGAATGAGGCAGCTCGTGTGTATGTTGAACTTGTGAAGCAAGGTGCAGGACTGAAGTTTCTTGATGTTGGTGGTGGGTTAGGCGTTGATTATGATGGTTCGCAGACTAACTTTGAATCGAGTGTGAACTATAGTCTTCAAGAGTATGCGAACGATGTTGTCTATCATGTTCAAAGTGTTTGTGATGACGCGGGTGTTGACCATCCAACCATAATGTCAGAGAGTGGTCGGGCTGTGGTTGCGTACCACAGCATGCTGGTATTCAGTGTTCTGGGTGTCTCAGAGCAAGCCAGTCATGAACCCATCAACCAGCCGTCGCATAATGTCCAGCAGCCTGTTCAGGATTTATTTGAGACGCTTGAAGGTCTCAACGTCAGGAATTTACTCGAGTCGTACCATGATGCCCAGCAATCACTTGATACTGCAATGAATCTGTTTGCGAGCGGCTATTTGCCACTTGATCAGCGAGCAATTATAGAGCAGGTGTATTGGTCAATATGTCAGAGGATTAGCAAACTAGCGAAACAACTCGAATACGTTCCAGAAGAAATCGAAGCGATCTCACCGGGCCTTTGTGATACGTATTTTTGCAATTTCTCGTTATTCCAGTCGATTCCTGATTCGTGGGCAATAAAGCAACTTTTTCCACTGATGCCGATTCATCGATTAGATGAACGCCCCGACTGTTCGGCTGTACTTGGAGATGTGACGTGTGATTCTGATGGCAAAATTGAACAGTTTATTGATCGTCGTGATGTGAAGAGGTCTCTTCCTTTGCACTCACTCAAAAATGAGCCCTATTATCTTGGTGCATTTCTTGTTGGTGCGTACCAAGAGATCCTCGGTGACCTTCACAACCTCTTCGGAGATACCCATGCTGTTCATATAAGCTCAGATGAACATGGCAGAGTCGTTGTGGATACAGTAGTGAAGGGAGATACTGTCAGCCAGGTGCTCCAGTACGTTGAATTTAATCCTGATGAACTGGCAAAAAATCTTCGATGTTCAATTGAAGAGGCTATTGGTAACGGATTAATAAGTGATGGGCAGGCAGGTCGTTTTATTCGATTTTATGAAGATGGCCTAGGTGGCTATACCTATCTGGAGGAGTCAACTGTATCAGAGAGCAGTTGAGTAAAACGTGCAAATTATTCGTCTTGGGGCAGCTGCCCTTAATCAAACACCATTGGACTGGGATGGCAATGTGGCTCGGATCACGTTAGCGTGTGAAGAGGCTCGTCGTCGCCAGATTGCGATCCTTTGTTGTCCAGAGCTTTGCATCACTGGATATGGCTGCGAAGATGCATTTCATTCATCTGGTGTTCTTGCAACGGCGATGGATATGTTGCTCGAAATTGGTCCAGTCAGCCGCGGGCTTGTGCTGGCGGTTGGTTTGCCAGTGCGTTGGGCTAGTGGTGTCTATGATGGTGTTGCTCTGTTTGCCGACGGTAACCTTCTCGGAATTTCTGCTAAGCAGCACTTGGCTGGTGACGGCCTACATTATGAGCCTCGTTGGTTTCGTCGTTGGCCATCAGGGCGGCAAGATGTGGTCACTGTGGCTGGCTGTCAAATTCCTTTTGGTGATCTTCGCTTTAGCTGTGGTGGAGTGCGAATCGGTTTTGAGATATGCGAGGATGCGTGGGTTGCAGATCGGCCTGGTGCGCAACTTGCTGCCCGTGGTGTCGATGTCATTTTGAATCCATCTGCCAGCCATTTTGCCTTTGATAAGGATGAGATCCGCGAACGATTCGTTTTAGAAGGAGCTCGCGCCTTCGCCTCTGCCTATGTACTAGCCAATCTGCTTGGGAATGAGTCCGGAAGGATTGTCTACGATGGTAGCACGTTGATAGCTGACCCCTCAGGTCTTGTGGCCCGTGGCCGCCGGTTCTCCTTTGCTGATGTTTCTGTTGCCAGTGGTGATGTTGATATTGATGCCATACGCCTTATTCAAGCAAGAAGTATTGCCCATGCAGATGGTCAAGAGAATTGCGATGTGATAAAGCACGACTTTACGTTTCCGTCTGCTCTGCATCGTGACTCATCGCATGGCAGAGACAGTCGAGATAAATGGGAACACAGCCAGGAGCAGGTAGTTCGTAAGAAAGAAGAATTTACTCGGGCGGTCTCACTTGGACTCATGGATAGTTTGAGAAAGAGTAAGAGCCGTGGGTTCGTTGTAAGCGCGAGTGGCGGTGCAGATTCCTCAGCAGTTATTTGTCTTATTGCGATAGGTATCGCAATGGTTGTCAGTGAACATGATTCCAATACTAGGAATAGGCTTGGCCTTCGGGACATCTCTCGTTCTAGTTCTCGAGATTTATCTAAGAATAGCTACTCAGATCCGAGTGTGCGGGCGATTGTTGCCGAAGTGCTCACGTGTGTTTATCAATCAACAATACATTCAAGTGCAACAACACGAGAAGCGGCTTGCAAGATCGCAGGCGCTGTTGGTGCAAATTTCCATGAATTCGATGTTGAACCACTCGTTCAGAAATATGAAGAATTTGCAGAAGCAGTTATTGGTAGAGAGCTTAGTTGGGAAAGCGATGATATTGCACGCCAAAATATCCAGGCACGGGTGCGAGCGCCCGGAGTTTGGTTGATAGCAAATCTATATAATGCGATGCTCGTTGCAACAAGTAATCGATCAGAAGCTGCAGTTGGGTACGCAACCATGGACGGAGACACCGCAGGGGGAATTGCGCCAATCGCAGGTATAGACAAAGCGTTTCTGCGAGACTGGCTTGTATGGATTGAACGTGAGGGTCCTCAGGGGATTGGTCCACTCAATGCGATGGAAGTAATTAACATACAGCAACCAACTGCTGAATTGAGGCCCACTCATAATGGGCAGACTGATGAGTCCGATCTAATGCCTTATGATGTACTCGATCGAATTGAGAGATTCGCAATTCGTGATCAACAGACTCCGGTTGTGATTTGGGAGCAGCTGGTGAACGAATTTCCTCAGCACCATGCTGAGGATTTGGGTCGCTGGACGGAACTTTTCTTTCAGTTGTGGTCGCGAAATCAATGGAAACGTGAGCGATTAGCACCGTCTTTTCATCTTGATGACGAAAGCCTCGATCCGAAATCATGGTGTCGATTTCCAATTCTTTCTGGCGGTTTTTCCCGCGAGATTCGGGAACTGCGGAAGGCTGCATCAGCCCAAGAAATTCATTGGTGAAATTCCATGATTGAGACAAAATGTGCAGCGAAAAAGGCCTCGCGACTCATTGCATAGATTGCTACTATTCTCGAAATCATTGAGGAGTGTGATGTGCGTGAACTCAGGGTTGGCCAAATTGGTAGGCGATTTTATCCCCCCCGTAGTGTGCTGTTCGGCCCACTATGTCGATGGGTGTTCGCAGTAATAGTCTCAGTATTTGGCCAGTCAGAAGTTTTTTCACAGCAACAAAGTGCTCAGTCTTTGAGTCAGAATCAGGCGGTGACACTTAGTCCCGACCAACAAGCGGCGCTTGATCGATTGTTGATAGGGTGGGAATCTCGAAATGCAAAGGTGACAACTTGGTCGTGTACTTTTTACAAATGGGAGTACAACGCCTGGAGCCCTGCGGATGCTTCAGGGGAGCGATTGGCTTTTTCTGAGAGTACAGGAGAAATTAAATATGCTGCTCCCGATAAAGGCCTGTTTCGGGTGAAATCATCAAAGCAGTGGAATGCAGAAAAAAGAAAATACGATGCTAGGCCTTCAAATTCTGGTGAGCATTGGGTCTGCAACGGTACAAGTATCTATGAGTTTCGGCATAGTGAACGCCAACTCCGTGAAACAAAACTACCTCCTGAAATGAGGGGGCGAGCAATTAGTGAAGGTCCACTTCCATTTGTTTTTGGGGCAAAGGCGGACACCCTAAAGAAGCGATACTCTATGCGAATTATTACGCCTCCATCGGTAACCGATCAAATATGGCTTGAAGCACTACCAAAATTTCAAGTTGATGCCGCCAATTTTTCGAAAGTCGAACTCATTCTAAGGGCTGCAGATCTGATGCCCTTTGCGATTCAGGTATTTAAGCCTGGCGGACAAGACCGAGATGTTTATCAGTTTGATCCGCGAACGAGCCTAATCGACCGAGGATTAGACCTGATTCGTGATTTTTCCAGGCCTCTCACTCCACTGGGATATACGTTCATCGAGGAGCAGGCGCCCGGTACTTAATTGTTACCAAATTGCCCCGCCAGAGTAAGCTGTGGTCTATGTGTTATACTTATACCAGCAGCAACGACAGCGCGAGAAAAACATGCCCCTTATTGATCCAAATCATCCGTTGGCAGACCTGTTAGAACGAGATCAGAGATATCCTCTGGATGCATACTTATTTGTTCTCGAAGCCCTTTCTTTTGCTCAAGAGTCGCTCGGTATGGGCGAGCGGGAGAAATCAAGTGACTCACTGTCAGGTTGTGAAAAGAAGGAAAGCGAAAAGCATGTGAGTGGTCAAGATCTGTGTGAAGCTGCTCGGCAATATGCCCAGCAGCAATATGGGTATCTAGCAAAGAAAGTGCTGTCTTCTTGGGGTATTCATGCTACAGCGGATTTTGGTGAAATTGTCTTCAACATGATTGACATGGGGCAGATGAGAAAAACGAGTGACGACTGTCGCGAAGATTTTCATGATGTGTATAGCTTTCAGGACGCCTTTGTTAGGGATATTGTCTTTGCTTTGCCTGATTCACTTTGATGAGAGAGTGAAGAAAATGGTCCTCCCAGCTCAGCGAAAGTATGCCTTCTTCGTTTCGATGGCCATTATTGAGATGGTGTGGTTGCTTGTCATGTGTGGTATGGCTTTTTTTTAGTATTTTAAGAATTGCCACTTCCTGCTTTCAATGAGAACGCGTCATGAATTTTTGGCTTGATAGTCTTCCCTTCTGGATCGCGTTAGTACCTCTGGGCGTTTACTGTTGCATAATGGGTGGACTGCAGCTTCGTCATCGGCCCCTTATTGTGTCTGCAGCGTGGGATAGTGCACTGCTCGGAATTGCTCTTTCGGGTCTGGTGGCCGTAGGCCCGCTTGCTGCCATTCAACCGCTGTTAGGTGGTTCACCTTGGGGAGAGGTTATCTTGCTCCTTGTGTATGCATTGGTTGTTGCAGTTTGTATTCTGTTTGCTAGGCCGCGTTTACTTATTTACAACGCGACAATTGAGCAGGTTCGACCTCTTGTCGCACAGAATGCCGCTGCTGTGGACCCAGCCGTACGTTGGGCGGGAGAGAGTGTTGCCTTGCCAACGCTTGGGCTACAGGCCCATGTAGAGGGAAACGGCCCATTGCGTACCGTTAGTGTAGTGGTGCTCCAATCAGGCGAGGCGGGTGAAGCGTGGACTGATCTAAGCCGTCGTTTGAGAAGAGTTTCGCGGCGTTTACGAGTGCAGCCGAGCCCAGTAGGAATGGTCCTGCTTGCAGTAGGATGCCTCATCCTTTTGGTGGCTTTTCTTTTGGCTAGTGGTATTGTGTAACCGTAGACACTAGCCGGCTTGGAGTACCAAGCGGAAGCACACGTTTTTCCTAAAATTAATGAACCGTCACTGGAGTGAAGCGTGTCAAATCACGTTGATTTAATTCCACAAGAAATAACGGTACCGGTTGTAGTGCGAAATGCATCGCCCGCGCGACTGTATGAAGATGCCCTCACTCGAGAGCAAGCAGGCGTTGTCTCAAGTGGTGCAATTGCCATTCGTTCTGGTACAAAAACTGGAAGAAGTCCAAAAGATAAACATGTTGTTCGGCACAAAGACTCGGACAAGGATGTATGGTGGGGAAGTACAAACCACCCGATTGATGAGCATACATTTTTTCTAAATCGCCAGCGGGCAATTGACTATCTCAATACCAGAGATCAGATCTATGTTTTTGATGGGTTTGCAGGCTGGGACCCAAATCACCGGATCAAAGTACGAGTGATCTGTGCAAGGGCCTATCATGCTCTCTTCATGCATAACATGCTCATTCGTCCCACCCGTGAAGAGTTGGAAAACTTTGGGTCTCCTGATTGTGTCATCTACAACGCGGGCCAATTTCCTGCAAATTCTTTCACGGCCCAGATGACAAGTCGCACCAGTGTTGATATTTCACTTGAACGTAAAGAGCAGGTCATTCTTGGTACCGAGTACGCCGGAGAGATGAAAAAAGGGGTGTTTACACTCATGCATTGGCTGCTACCGCCCAAAGGTGTTCTTTCCATGCATTGTGCGGCAAATCAGGGGCAGTCGGGCGAGGTGTCACTCTTTTTTGGTTTATCAGGGACTGGGAAAACAACGCTATCAGCCGATCCAAGTCGGAGGCTTCTTGGTGATGATGAACACGGGTGGAGTGACGACGGTATTTTCAATATCGAAGGAGGCTGTTATGCAAAGTGTATCAGTCTTGCTTTGGAAAAAGAGCCGGAGATTTATCGAGCCATTCGTTTCGGAACAGTTTTAGAAAATGTTGTTTACGATCAAATCACGCGTGAGGTGGATTACGATTCGAATGCGATAACAGAAAATACCAGAGCGGCGTATCCTCTTGAATTCATCGAGAATGCCCAGTCGCCATCTCTTGCCGGTCATCCTCACCATGTAATTTTTTTAACGTGCGACGCCTCTGGAGTGCTGCCTCCGGTGAGCAGGCTCTCGCCTGAGCAAGCGATGTATCAGTTTCTGTCGGGTTATACAGCTCGTGTTGCCGGAACAGAAATGGGGGTTTTTCAGCCTCAACTTACTTTCTCACCATGTTACAGCGCCGCATTTCTTGTACGTCACCCGGTCGTCTACGCGCGTTTATTGTCTGAGAAAATTCGATCTCACGGTGCTCAGGCTTGGTTGGTGAATACCGGTTGGACCGGAGGAGGACTAGGAGTCGGCCGAAGAATTGATCTGTCGAGCACTCGTTGTATTATCGACGCGATTCATGGTGGTTTGCTAACTGGCCAGCTGACTCAGCGTGATCCTGTTTTTGGACTTGAGGCGGTGTGTCGGGTGCCAGGCGTCTCAGAGCGTCTCCTTGTGCCGTGGGATGCCTGGTCAGATGCGACGGAATGGGAAGAGGCAGCCCGATCTCTTGCTGAGAAGTTCCGAAAGAATTTTGTTCTGTTCGAAAAAGAAGTTGATAAGGAGGTGTTGCGAGCTGGGCCAGGCAAATAAATGGAATTTCAGGCAGCCACCAGCTCAGTTTCAGTTATTATGTAAATAACGTTTGGTTCGAGTAGAACATTCTGACTTCATTGACGTTTCGTGTTCCACAGTAAGTTGGAACCAATTTGTAAGGAGTTGAATATGATTTCTGTGTCCGTGATGAGACTTGCTATTGGGTTGCTGTTAATTGTTGGGATGGTTTTAATGTCGGCAGCAAGTAATGCTGCGTCCCCGCTTGTTGGCTCAATGAAGAGGATTGACGGCACCGACAAGGACCTAAGTGATTACAGTGGCAAGGTTGTGCTCGTGGTGAATGTAGCAAGCCAATGTGGCTACACATCACAGTATGCTGGCTTGCAAAAATTGTACGACACCTTCAAGGATAAAGGTTTTGTTATTCTTGGATTTCCAGCAAACGACTTCGGCGCACAGGAGCCCGGAAGTGATAGTGAGATCGCCTCGTTCTGCTCAAAAAATTACGGCGTTACGTTTGACATGTTTTCAAAAATAACAGTGAAAGGTGCCGGCCAAGCAGCCCTTTATAAGACACTGACGGAATCTGCCAATCCGTCGGGCGATGTTGGCTGGAATTTTGAGAAGTTTCTTATAGACCGTAACGGGGCAGTTGTGGGGCGGTTCAAATCAGGCGTTTCGCCGGAAGATCCAGAGTTAGTTCAAGCAATTGAGGCGGCACTTTGAGCAAAGGAGTCGTGTTGTTTAAACAAGTGCAAGCTACAGCGGGCATTTTTTGTTAACTAACTACGTTTGTTGTTCGTGTTGTCCTCGTCTCGAAGCATTGGTCCTGCTTTGTTTCCAGCAACAAGTTTTTCCCGAATAACAAATGCGGGTCGGGCTTGGGCTTCTCGGTAACAACGAACAACATATTCCCCAACGATGGCAATAGCTGCAGTTTGTGCTGCTGATATGAAACCGAGAAGAGCAAGAAGGGTTGAAAGAGAAAGATTTTCTTTTGTGGAGAACGTAGCCTCTGTAATGAGTCCACAGATCCCGACCGAAGCAAAGAGGGCAGCAAGATACCAGATGTATCGAATGGGTTTATCTGAAGAAAGAAGAACTGCATCAG
>Ga0114925_10000119_pt1 | contig 27921 bp, 21 predicted proteins | sample SumtaG_2_FD_87287 | JGI IMG/M metagenome (GOLD analysis project Ga0114925, IMG submission 87287) | Deep subsurface microbial communities from Indian Ocean to uncover new lineages of life (NeLLi) - Sumatra_00607 metaG | ecosystem: Environmental > Aquatic > Marine > Oceanic > Sediment | place... | reverse complement strand
TTTGATCTGCATCGGAATATCCAAGCCTTCACCCATACGAACCATGACATCTACTTCGCCTTCTATAACATTTATCGGATCGAAAACCGGAACATCTTTGGCACTGAGACGGTTGGTCATAGCAAGCTGGGACTGGACGTATTCCTTCATAGGGGTATCATGGTAGACCTCAATCGGATCTCCATGTTCCATAGCCGTATAACGAAGAGCCTGCTCCCGAGGATCGTAGCCTAAGTGATCAACAACGAGCGGGAAGGCGTGTCGTATGTTATGGGTTGCCTCATATGCTCTGGAGGGAAGAAGGAGGAGCCCTGAATCCATCCGGCCGATAGCGTCACCATACTGGAACTCTTCCGGGAGCCATGTCGGTTGGACATTCCGAATAGGATTCAAGAGATTTCGTGATCTTTCCCGCGGATAGAATCTTCTGAGGCCTTCCGATAGACCGCCAAGCCCGCCCACCTGAAGGTCCCAGAACTGTTTGCCATGCGACGTGATAGAGCTCGCATCCTCCCACGCGGGATCATAACGATTCGCGCCCTCTTCCCCGAGCATCGTCTGTGTGAGAAAGCCCCTGAGGCCTATGGCCTCGGTGAATCGATAGAGAGACTCTCCATAAGCATATTGGAGAGAAGCGGTCTTCCGCGGGGTGCGACCCAGAAGCGCTTGATCGGGGCCTTTTGGCCGCACAGTAAGCTCCGGGCCCGAAATTCCAGGGAGGATCTGCTCTGCTTCTCTGTGCTCCATACCGAGATAGGCGACATCGAGTTCATCTCCGTGCATCATGCGCTGGGGCTTTATAACTTGTCCTACCGTCGCTCCAAGTGCTGGGCCTATGACGGGAACATTATGGAATGGCGGCGCGGTAAGAGGATAGGGGCGCTCCCTAAACCTCGTATTATGGTAGATGCAGCAGTCTCCATGGAACGAATGGGCACCGTCGATCTCGAGATCGTAGATCCTACCTACATAGTTCTCCTTCTCAATACGCTGGATCCGGAAATAAATCTCTTCCGCCTTGAACTCAACATCGTCATCCGAAAAAGGTTCATATGTCTTATTTGTAAGTAGCGACGTTAGTCTTTTCTGTTGCTCTTTCGAAAAGTCCAGGGTAATCATATCATTTCTTTCATGGAGTGTAGCGTAGATACCAAATCCGAGAAGCATCCTTAAAATGCACAAAGCAAAGTTCCTGAGGTCCCAGTAGCCGTCATTCCGCTTCGTGAGGGCTATCTCCTTCGGGAAAAGACCTCTGAGCATGCCCCAACAGAAATCCCTGTTCACCATGAAGAGTTCTTCGGGTATGATGGGTCGTCTGCGCGACCCAAATTTCTTCACGAACGCCCGATAGACAGGATTCTCAAGAGTTTTCTGGAGTGACAGGCCGAAGACGCGGGGTAGGAGCTTCTGAAGAAGCGCTTGCACCTTCGGGTTCGTATCCATGTGATCATATGACCGCGCAAAGGGATTGTCGCCGTACTGTAACCGGAGCAAGAATAAACCTACGAAAAGACCAAAGTGCGCATTGAGAGAAATCCACCTAGGAAACTTCTCCCCGGGTACAGGATAGAGGAAGTCGGGATCTGAACGAATAGCAGGGAAGAGCTCGGAGAGATCGAGACGCTGTCTCTGACCAAAGTCCGGAATAGGTGTTATCATCCAATGATCGGTGGAGAGTTGATCAGCCCGTTCCCATGAAAATCTTTCCGTCGGTGTCCGTACATAGTAGCGGTGCTCTGGCGTTGTGGTCACCGGAAGGGATATGGTATGAAGCGATACAGCCTCTTCGTCTATTTCTCCATGCCACGTTTGAAGGATACGCCGGGGTGCACCCTCGTGAGTTAGGACTTTATCACCAACAGAAAGATCTTCGACATTAACAATGCCGCGGTCAGCCACCACCGGGGTTCCCTCGGCCACACATCTCTCGTAATGATAGGGATCGGTTATGCCCACAGCGGCGAGTGGCCCTGTATAGAGCAAAGCTTCCAGTTTGGTGCCTAGTGCGGCATCGGTATAACGATATTGACTCTTAATCCTCGTATACCAACTGGGTAGCCAGGATGTGATCCGGCCGCCGGCATATGGTCCCTTAGAATTATGATAGATGGCGAAGGGCGCACAGAAGCTTTCGTTGGCCGACACCCAGAAGTCGTAGACCTTTCCTCTACAGGAGATCTCTCGGATTTCCGAGATGGGATGATAGAGCTTTCCACCTGCTACATACGCATCTCGGAGCTTTTTCTGGGGAGCATCTTTCGGCACCTCAATAGGAAATCGCTTACACACTTCGGCTAGAGCTTTCAAATGCTCCGGGCCTATTACGAAGCGATCGAAGATCTTATCTTCCCCATCCACAAAAAGTTCGGTGAAAGAATGCGATGGGATAACACCCAGTGAAAGAAACGCATCAAGGATATAAAGGGTTGCCGACGCGTTCTTTCTCACTATCACGATATGGAGTTTGCCCTCTTTATCCACGTCTCCACAACACTCAATGAGACCAGCCAAAACACCATTTCGCGTAGGCAGTCCGACATGATAGAACTTTTCCAAAGTGCCGTCTTCGAACCGCCCAATAGTCCAAAGAAAATTGACGACGTCCCCTTTATTAGCACGCACCATATAACCATAATTTGACACGAGAAGCTCGGGTTCACAAGAGAAGCACTCTTCGATAAGATCGCACATGGATAGTGCTATGTGAAGGCGATCCTCTGCGTATTCGAGCTCTAAGTACTGTCCAATGACGGCGCCATTGGCTATGTATGTTCCCAGGAGTCGACCGATATTATAAGCGCTGGACGATGGAATATCGATATCCTGCTTCTGAATAACATTGGCATCAAACTCTCTGAGTGGAAAAATGAGATGGTCCGTGGGTCTTACATCAATGGCAGATATCCATCGCTCGTGACCTCGACGAGAAACGAAGATCTTGTGATCGCTCGTACATCGCAAGGGATAGTTAGGAAAGAAATGGGGGACGATCTCGAGAACCATTTCTCCTGACTTAAGATCTCTCGACGAGGTATCCAGGACCTCCACATCTCCGCCATGACTATCGATAAGAACGTCTCCCTTAGAGATTTGACTCGCAACTTTCAGCACAGATGATGTACGTATTTGGGCATCCCCAGTTACACATAACTCCCAGAATCTTCCTTTTCGCACAGGTACAAGCTCCCTTCCAGCATAGATATCTTCGAGTCCTTCGCGCGACCGGGTAAGATCGGGAAGCCCGAAACCAGTGATTGCAGAGAGACCGAGGCCGGCAATAAAGCCCTTGCGGCCGCCGAGATACCGTCCAATCATCGGAGGAATGGCACCCCTAACAACCTTTGCCGCTGGGCTCTCTACAGAACCTGGGAAAAGTCCCTCGAGATATCTTGATACCGACGTAACGCCGAGCGTATCAAAGAGTCCTGCTCGTGTAAGGTTTGCAGAGGCAATCATATCTGCCCCTGCTACTGTTGTTCCGTCATCGAAAATAGTATTATTCAGAAAGGGCATCGCCGAAGCAGCTGTATCTATGGCTCTATAACCATAGATCGCCGCGGGCAAGGCGAGAAGACGCTTGGTAGCAAATTTTCTCATGAATTCGGCATTCGACTGGTAGGAAAGGTCGAGGCCGACGATACCCAGGGTACGATTCAGCGGTGATATCGCCCAACGATTAAAGCGCAAAGCATTCTGAGTAACATATGATTCTGGGCCGAGGGCCGGCTGGCCTAGAGCTCGCTTCTTGATATCTTCGAAGAATCCTGGTGCCCATGCTTTCCCTTCTCCATGCCCAAGAAGCCAGATACGATTATCGGCCATTGCGCCGCCTATCTCTCGGGAAACGCGAGCATTTGAATCATACAAAGCCTTGAATGGAGATGCGCCTACCGATGGACGCGCAAAGACACCCTGTATAGCCTCCCAATGGTCGAGGATCACACCACGGAGATCATTGTAAACATCTATGGCGGCCACACCCTGAGATGTGCTGGAGAGTCTTGAGATTGAACTTTCCACAGACGAACCTGTGAACAACGCCTTCATGGCGGAGGCGTCGGCGTGAGAAAGTTTTGCACTCTCAACGGTAGAAAAGAGACGGTCCATAAGTTCAGGATGGATCTGACCTGTCTTCAGAGACTGTTTCCCACCCAGAAGCTTCATGAAGTATTGGCCTTTGAGCCACTCCCCTGTAGTGATATCCTTTGATGCGGAAACGGCAGAAGCCTTCGAACGCCAGAGATATCCCATATCTCGAGAGGACTGGACCATACCGAGTGCGCGATTGATCTCCGTATTGAGTCTATCGGCCACTGGATTTCTGATATCGGAAGGAGAACTGAGCATCCCGCGGAGTTCTACGAAGAGAGACTCCGCCTGATCATCCCTAAAAGTGCGGCGGGCCTCGGGAATGCCGATGATATCCAAGATCTTATTTCTGAGACTTCCCTCTCTTTCCAAAATGCCAAAGGCCCGGTCTTGAGCGCCCTCGAAATGCCTCCGGAGCATAGCCGTGTAGGCCTGGAACTCCTTGTGAGTCTCGGGGGTGAGAGGCCCTCCACCCCGGAGGAGCCTGGAAAAAAGCAGTCTGGGATCGGTTAAGACGTGGGCAGATCGGGGGTCATGGTCCTTTATAAGCCACCGTCTAAGCATCGATCCTACAAAGGATTTGTCATAGCCCAGTTCGAATCTTTGCCGAAAACGAGAAAACCAGCCCATGGTGTGCTTCTCGCGAATCTCCTCGGTTCCCGCGAGATGTGCGCGCTCCCCCGCCGTAAGATAGACCATCTTTCCCCGACCTTTGTAAGCGGGTGGTCCGATTGGCCTTACTGGGTCAAGAGCATTATAGGGTGACACAGAAAACATTGTATTACCGACTCTGAGGTATACCTCTCCTTGTTTTGGACCGATGACGCGATCAACACCTCTGAGTGGGTGGTCTGCGCCTTGAAGAATGGACCTCTTGTCGTCTATGACCTCAAAGGCGCCCATCTTTCTCTGAAGCGCCCATCGTTCAAACGGCGCCCAGCCGATAATGGGCACTCTCGCACGGCCTATGGCACCCGCCAGCCTATCCGCAGCGTATGCGCCCGAAAGCAATCCAAAGTTCCCTTGCTGGAATATATTGGTACCGAAGTACAGACGCTTGTTCCCCAGCATCTTCTTGATGTCCTCAGCTTCAGCGCCCGTCCATCTATATTTCTTGGCGTAATCCTCTATAAACTCAAACGTCGGCTTTGCCCTTGGTTCGTATCCCAGCGCATGAGAGATCATCGTCTTACGGGGCGCTCTGGTGTGTCGCGCCAAGAGGCGATCAAAGGCCTGCCTGATTTCAGAGCTCTGGGCTGCAATGCGAAAGAGCTCCGGATCCACAGTGACGTTGGTTTTTACAGCCTGGACCTGATCCAGGATTTGCTTCATTTCCGCTTCCAAGCCAAAGACCGGCTTGCCCATTTCCCGTCTCAGCTGGCTGCTTCGACGTATCATATCGAAAACATTATAGGCTCGGGCCCTATCACGGATGGGCTTACGAGACCTGATACCCCAACCCATATGCCGACGCTCGGCGTATGCCTGACCAAAGGCCTTTGTTGTGGCCCGAACATTTCCTAACATGCCTTCTGTAGAAAACAGCTTGTGAATGGATTGTCGGGCACCTGGTCGCTTGGAGATATACCGCCGCGCGCCCTCTGCAAGGGCCGCTCTGGTATGCGAGAGGCCGGCACCAAGCCCTCTGAATGCAAGGTCCATAGGCGCAAAGGAGACACCGAAGCGAACCATTCCCGCAAGATGTCCTGGGATATCATAGAATGCTGGAGAGTGCTGTCTACGCTCCTGGGAAAAAAGGCCTAGGGCTTGATCTGCAATATAGAACCCGGGGATCATCTTGGCATATCTTGCTCCCCATTGCATAGCCGAGCCCATGAAGCGCTTCGAGAAGCCACCGTCCGCGCGGAAATACCTCGACAAAAGTCGCCGGCGCATATCCATATCGCCGGGATGGAACTTTCCTCGCGCGGCCCTTCGAAGCTCTAGTCCTTTGAGACCGCCTCCCCTAAAATATTTGATGCGCTCCCGCCGGACCTGCCTGTAGCCACCTCGCAATGCCGAGATGCCTCTTGCAGCAAGAGTAGATCTGGAGGAAAGAACACCCAGAAGTTCCCCGGACAGTGGGCGGGCCATCTGCCCTAGCGAGAGATCTGCTCGCTGTACGGCAGAGCCGCCGGCCATGCGGGACAGATAATTACTTCGACGGACTGCCTGACTGAGAAGCGCACGATAGCCAGTCTGCGCTTTTGGTGTGCCGAGCTGTCGAACGAGTCGTCCAGAATGACGTCCCAGAATTTTCGAGACTGACGCCATGCCTCTGACGGCGCTTTTGTGGAAAATCATGAAGCCCGCTAGGCTGGCTAACACGCCGCCAATGCTTACTTCAGACGTAGTCCTGTCTTCTGGTGCATACATTAGATTATGTTGCGCTTTTCCTCATCAAAACAAAAAGGGGAGGTCTGGACCCGCCCAAACCTCCCTAATCTGGAAAACCCGTTTTTGCTCTTATAATTCCTGAGGAACGGGCGGCTCTGTGGGAAAGCCAGAGGCTTCTAATATTGCTGGCTGGAGCACCTCTAGGACCCCTGCAAGATCTGTCGAGAGCTTCTCCCCATAATCCCCAGGGTAAAGAAGAGTCGTGAGGACCACGGCCCGCATAGAGTTCGTGATCGTCGCCTGGGAAATCGCTTCCTGGGTAAGACCCTTCTGCTCGAGGTCGGAAATGAACTTACGCTCTTCGTCCCGCAGCTTTTCAAACTCCGTATTCGTTAGACCGCGGTAGACATATTCCTTTCCGCCAACCTTGACTGTCCAGATACTGCCATAGACTTTCTTCCACTCCGTCACCTGGGCCTCGGTGAATTCGTGTGGCCAAGAGGCCTGCTCAAACGACATTACTTCCTCCTCTGCGCCTCGCGCAGTGCTTTATCAAGTGCACTCTTACTACGATCATGCCCTGCTGCCTGAAGATGGTCCATACCTTCGGGAGCCGGGCTAGGATTATCCTGTTCACTCATCCATTGGACTTGGGCTAGTCTTATAACGAGCGTATCAAAATCAAACGCCATGATCATCTCAGGCGTATATGCTGGAAAGACTCTACAGATCAATGCCGGAATCACGTGAATGGAGTCCTCGAAATCCTTTTTAATATCAGAGACGCGGGATGCTATCTCCTTATCATCCGCGAACTTACTGGAAAGCTGGAAGATTTTTTCTCCGAGAAAGAGAATCTCCCCGGGTCTAAGGTCAGCATACGCCGGATGGAGGAGAGCGCATTCCACAATCCCGGCATACAACGTGAGATTGCCCATTGGACGACCTCTCAAGACGCCCCACTCCCCAAGATTGAGTTCCCTGAACTTCACATTCTTCTTGTTAAGAGTCATGCGATAACTTTTCACGAGATCTCTATCCTTACGTCGATAGCATTCGAAAGACCATCTATTTCAACAACCTGGGATTGTACTGGACGCCCGATGCCTGTCTTAATATACTGATCAATAAGAACGCTAGCAAGCTTGCGGAGAATGGCTCGTCTTGCAGCCGGGTTCTTGTCAGTGATATTATCATATGCAGAGTCACTTTGAGTCCAATCATGAGGAATGGACACAACAACCTTTGCTGTGGGAGAAGGGGTATATGCGCTCTGTGCCCCGTGACCGGCATCAGAAGATATCGCATTTTCCGCAAGAGCACTCTCGAGAAAAATCCCGATGTCAGGCATAATATCGCTCGCAAAGGTAAACGACACCGGATCCACATCAGTGCGGAGATCAATCCTATATGTGCGCAGGATGGGCGCAAAAGTATCCGGATCGGGACGTTTATCATCACTCTGATAGACGAATCCCCTGAGGCCACCTGTGGGTTCATCCAGGCCCCGAGCGAAGAACGCATATGTTTCAATGATAAAGCCGCTGGACGGCTCAATGCTCTGCGATGAACCGATAATGTGAACATCGTTGAGAGCTTTCACGGTCGACTCGGCCTCGGGATTCTCTATATTTCCATAAGTGATAAGGATCTGAAAGCCCGGCCCAACAGTATTATAGACGATGCCATTCCTGTCCGTCATATCCCGAAGATCCATCTGATCCGGGCGCGTAAGATTCCGCGTAGGCTTCATGGAGTGCAAACCCCAGATGCTATCTTCCAGGGCGTCGGCCAGTGCATCAAAACTGAGATGGCCGCCGAGGATTTCTTCAATGGCGTTATCTGTAAGAACCACCTGGGCAGTTCCATCCTCATTGACCGTGGCCCCGATAATGGGCGATACGGCGGGGTTCAGGGCACCGAGGAGAAAGAGCTTTTTATCAGCGGGAAGGGCAGAGAGCTTTCTAAGATTCTGGGCGTAGGTTTCGGTATCAATGGTGCGACTCTTGATGTGTTCGTTAATGAGGTGAAGGTATGCAGCTTCTTTGAACGCGATAGTAATCTCGCCATTGACGATGAAACTTCCTCGCATGATCCCATCAAATTGCTCACTGGCATAACCGTAAATGGGCGACTTTGTTTGGGATGCATTCCATCCGATAGCCACGGTATCAATTCTCACGTCATTGATAAAAACCTTCACTTGCGTCCCAGCATAGTATTCTGAAAAGTAGCTGCGCATGCGTCGCAACTGCTTCAGGATAATGCTATCAGGAATGCTCGCCGCATTCGTGGTTTCCGGGCCGATTGCTGACGCGGAAAGCCCGGGAAGGGGCGAAAGCCCTTGAAGACGGGCGAAATTGGATGGATTCATGAGGTTCGCGTAATTGGGCATCAGCCACGATCCTGATGGAGATATTTGTCGATCACAGATGTGCGGTTACTGAAATTTATAAGTACACGGATTTGTCGCGCCTCGCGTTCCAATGTGCGGATATTCGCCTCGCGTACATATATATCCCGCTGAATCTTGTCAATACGGTTTTGTTTGTCAGCATAGACGCTACTTTGAAGCTCCACAATGTTGTCTTCCAGATCTCCAATCTCGGTTCTGATCTCCGAGATGGAGAAGAGCGCAGCCTTGTATGCCTCTAGTGCTTCGCGGTCTGGCGTGAGAGCGTAGTCGTGACCAAGATATGGATGCGCAGCAAAAATCGCTTTCGAGTTGAGGCGCTTCTGGCCCCTGACCGTAGAATGCCAGACTCCATTATCCGCCATCCACATGAGGTCTAGACCCCGGGCTTTGTAGCCCTTGACATTCTCAATAATCATATCATTGACAGACATCGTCTGGCCATCATCCACGATATCAATTCCGTAGATAACCAGCGACGAGAGGAATCCATCTTCATTGAGGAATGTGATTGTGACATTGAACGGAGGGATCTGGTCTACCAGAATGCTACCAAAGTCCCCATCTATGGGATCATCAGGATAAACATTTGACAGCTCCTCCAGAACCTCGCGATTAAAAACTGTGAAAACCATAGAGCCAGCTATAGTTCTTGGGCCTCTGGTAAAGGAAATAGGATTCACGCGCCCTAGGAGGAGAACAGAGCTCTTCTCACGATGAACGGAATAAGTTATGGTCTGGAGGCTGCCAAGCACCTTGATACTACCACCGACAGCCGCGATTGCCTTTATATCTGCACCGGTGAAGGACGCGACGCCCTCGGCATCTTTGTAACTTTTTGGTACAAGAGTCATTTCGTTTCTATTCACGCATTTGGGAAATCTTAGCTCGTCCGTTGGGCGCTGGAATCATTGCCGTCACATGACGACATACAAAAGAGTAGCTCAACCCGGGTTTCATCTTATCGATTCGACAGTCTTCTCCCCCATCTACAAGTTGAACACCCAAGAGAGATTCGAGTGATGGGGCATGCTGCTCACCATATACGATCTGAATATCGAACGGAATCTCATGCGGACCGGGCGTTTCACATTCATCCACAACATCCCCGATGGCGTCTGCATCGATCTCTTGGAATATCAAGGTGCCAGCAATATCACGCTTTCCCTTGAAGAACCCTATCGGATCACCACCCTTCTTACTATAGAGAGGTGTAACCTCACGGGTTATTGTATAGGAAATGCCAATAAGCGTCCCAACAACCTTTCCATGAAGCACAGCTTTAATAGCAGCACCGGCAAAGCATGTGTAATTCCTCGTCACCTGGGACATACAAGGCCTCAACCTCGTATCTCTCGTCATCCTCAGATTACCTGAATTCATTGCAGCTCCTTCATTATGGGCCTGATTGGTCCACCTGTAAACAATATCGACATTCTCAGGATATCCCACATAAAAACCTAGCCCCGGAGGAGGGCTCCGAGGCTAGGCGGCGTGAGAGAGCGCAGGAGGAAATTTTAAGCCCCTGGGGCTACAAAATTGTCAGGGCTTAGGTCTCGCCACGGATTGTAATCCGGCCGCTCAAGGTCTTGAGTCTGAGGCGAAATCATCGGTCTCGGAATCATTGACGTTACGTGACGACATACAAACGTGCAGTTCGTCTCGTTCGTCAGATCATCGATCGAGATACCATTTCCCTCGTTCAAGATCTGAACGCCCATAAGGCGCTCCATGGCAAGCTGACCCGTCTCATTGGCATACGTGATCGTAATGTCAAAAGGCGGGATCTGGTCTACGTAGATGGGTGTAGCCAACCGTACGCCTAAGCGCTCGTCGTTGGCTATACCTGAGATCTCATCGATCGGTCTATGACCAATACTCTGGATATCGTCGTTCTTAGCGACGTAGACCGATTTGTCCATGAGGTCCCGTAGGGCATGTCTGTCGAACTTCTGGAAAACTAAAGTACCGGCGATGCCACGTTTTCCCTTAGAGAATGACCGTGGATCAGGACTCCCGGTGGTGTAGATGGGTGCTATCTCTCGCGTTACTGTGTACGAGAGACCCACGAGTTCCCCGATAAGAATGTTATGAAAGACGGCCTTGAGATCTGCTCCCGTGAAGGTTGTGTAAGTCCTTGTCACTTGGGAGGTCTGAAGACCAACACCTGTAGGCATGGTTTACCTCCTTAGAGCTGAGCTCTCAGTTTGACCGTCACACGGATCTCGCGTAACTCAAAGACCGGGACGAGTACTAAGTCAATGTTGACGATGCCGTTAACCTGGTCCTCAGGCGTGGAGATAATCTCGAAGTCGAAAGCCTGTAGGGCCGGCGGCCGCATCTCAACCATACGCTGCAACGCGGAGTTGATAGCCGTGTGCATCGCGTTCCTGATCTCGATAGAGTTCCCTTCTCCTAAGTATGGCTCTGTGACTTGACGAATCATAGCCATAACTTGGAAGACAACACTGCGGGTCATCTCTCTTTGGTAGTCGCTCCCACTAGAAGCGAAGGTGACACCAGATGTAACCACGGGTGTACCATTCTGATTGAGGCGGAGGGTCACGAACCGATCCCTCGTCAAGCGATCAAGCTGACCATTAACGCCACCCGAGAGAGAGTATCTGAGGCCAGCGAGGCCAAAGACGGCTTTCCCCGTAGGAGAGGTATTAATGGGCAAGGTCGCCAGGAGACCGGCGTAGAGGCCCTCGCCAGTGCCCACATAGGGAACAAAGGCGGCCTCGTTCGAGAAGATGGGTTCCATTGCTGCGATGGTGATAAACTTGCTTCCGAAGGAAGGCAGGATATTCGCAGCGCGGTTGGCATCTGTTGCATCCGGTTTTGTCAGACGATCGACCCAAAGGGCGATGTCTGTGTTTGAATCACTTGCCGCACCCAGCACACTCATGATGCCAAGAGTCTCACTCGTCGAGCCAGTAAGAGCCTCGAGGTAATTGTGGAACAGAGTCTGGAAACCAGCATTGATTGTTACTGGCGCGCCGTCGTCTGCGCCGTAAATTACCTTGACATCATCAGCGTAGATTTCAGCCAGAGTAACGACACCAATAGGATAGTCCGAGATGGCTTTGAAAGCCTCATCGAGAAGCTCGTACTTCCTGAAGTTGGTCATATCGATTCCATCAGTTCCACCCACCAGGGTCTGGACTGTACTTACGTCGACCCACTGAGGATCGTAATAGTAGTTCAGACCAATCTGTGCGGGGGCGGTATCTGTGCTCCCAGAAATCTGGGGCTGGGAATCGAGATTCAGAAAACGAATGGTATCGTCACGGCTCGTGCTCGAAGAACTAGTCACGACAAAATCAGCGTTCTCTTCCAGGACGCTCTTGTAGCGATAACGCAAAGAGACGTCGGCCGGAAGAGTGTCACCGAACGTGATGGTCTTTCCGCTCACGAAGTACATGTGCCAGTTTCCCGCGCCTACAACAGCCGTGCGAGAACCCGCCTCTGCGGTAAGATCCTCGACCACACTATCATAGTCCGTTGTGAGAATAGCACCTGGCACCAGGTATCCCGACAGGACGGAGCTTGGACCGTCGAACGTAATCGTGACTACATCTGTAGCAGGAGCGTATGCAAGCGAATAGGTTCCAGAAGGAATGACAGAAGTGAGATTGTTTCTCGTCGACTTGAGGGCAACTGTAGAAAAGTCCCCTGAGAGCACAGAACGTGCTTCGAGACTATTCACAGTTACCATGGACTGAGAGGCGTCGGTGTACATCTGGTCGATAGAGTCATCGGGGCAAATGAGAGAATCGAATGTATACGAGAACGTCTGATCGCTTTCCACTGTGCCGATTAGCGTATTTCTATAATGGAAAACAACCTGAGGCGTAGCATACTGATCACTCTCATTGCGGTCGATGAACTTAATCACCGTCTCAGTACTAGCGGTGGCAGAACCCTTGATGGGGATCTCGGCTAATAGAGCGTAGTTTCTGCCCGTAATAGCGAGTCTTTCCTCTTTCTCGCGGATCTCATACAGTTCCAAGAACTGTTTGATCAGATTGCCTGTAGTGGGGACGTTCGCCGCCCCTCCGGTCACTGTGACATCCGAAATCCCTGACTCGGTCGGAGAGCCCGTAACATAGACAGGAGTCCGAGTAGAGAGGACGATGGAGAAAAAGCCATTAGAATCGGCTGTCACACCTACGGAATAATCTCCACCATAACCAGGATCGGAAAGGCTGAGGACATAGTCGGCCTCAAGCGTCTTTACCGTGGCCCGAATCGTGGTGTTGAGATTCGCATCGGCATTAATCTTGTCCGCAAGTTCTTGTAGGGTATGCACATCGACGTCGGTATCGAAGTTCGTTTGGTCATAGGAAATCCAGCTCTCGACACCCGTCTTAGGGTTGTAGAAAACGAGATACTGCGAATCGAGATGATTGACACCATCTCCCGCAGCAGCCCTTACGCTCACCTGGTTGTATATCTGACCAGGATATAGCGCCTCGAGAACGAGAACGTCCGCAAACTGTTCCACAGGAACCGCGCTGTAGTCATACGATTCCAAGTTTGCACTAGTCCCTACGACCACGACCTCGGACAATTCGAGTTTCGCAAGATTCCCATCAGAGATGCGGAGCATGCGAATATCTTTACCAGAGTTGTTTGCGCCCTGGCACTCGATTGCCGTGTGCATAAGAGAGCCCTTGCTCACAACACCAAAGACCCTGCTGGCACGATTAATGCCACCAATGTCATTGAGGCGAATGGGGATGTTGACCGGCCCATCCGCAGCGGTGCCGATGATCAGAATGCTCTTCCCTATGTTAGCACGAGTGGAGACCCTGAGTCCACCATCGATGAGGTTGCTGCCCAGTCTGCTGAGTGAAGAATCAACAAAAGGCATAGTCTTCTGTCTCCGTTAATCTAAGACTCTAAATCAAGAGTCTCATAGACTTTGAATGTAGCTCGGATCTCTTCGATACGCCTGTTATCCACGACCCAGATCTTCTCGATCTGCACGTACCATTGGATCGAGATGCCAGGAATATTATAATTCCTGAGATACTCGTCCTCCAGTCGTTCTTTGTAAATGACTTCTTGGATACCAAGGCTCTTGATAAGACCCGTGTACTTCAGGATCAAATCCTCAATACGCTCAGCCAGGATCTCTGCTTTGTACCTGTTTTTGGCCCAACAATCAAGTTGAACTGTACAGTCAAAGCATTGACCATAGGTTGTGTATACAGAGGTTTTGTCTGCTGCTGCTGCTTCTTCACGTATCGTAGGCTTTATTCCGCGACGGCCATGAAGGCCACTGCCCCGTGACACACATGCCTTTCGCACCACCTTGAACGTGACAGTATCAGGCAGCGTAACAACTGGTTCATCCTTCGTCGGCGTGTGAACCCGAGACTTCAGAATGTGGTCGGGATATGCCGGAAGGAAGTCTATATCGGGCGCTTCTTGTTTCAGGATGTTGTACAGGATGGCGAAGAACCCTTGAATGTCTGCGCTTTGACCACCGCGCAGACGCCCCGGACTCGAAGTGAGGTTGGATGGTATGACCGTGGATCCGTCTTCCGGATTGATCCACGGCGCATCGTAAAATCGTCTGGACGTTGTGGGTGCCATCAATTGGCAACCTTGCAATAGACTAGAAAGTACTCTACGCGCCCGTAATTGGCATCTCGCATTGGAAAGACGCCCATTATGTTAAACTTTACCGTATACAGATCCGGCAGGGGCACGCTTGCGGGCTTCTGCGCGCCAGGATATTCTATCTCGTAGATGACGTCGTCAATCTTGGGTTGAACTGTATGTCGCATGTAAAAATTCACAGCAGAATCCTGAAGAAGTGCCGGTGGCATGGGAACTTCCAGATTCTGAGAAAGACGTCTGATCAAAGAGCTCCTTACTTCGATAAGCTCATCTGTATACTCGTACTTGGGACCGCCCACGCCCTCTTTGGTTATATCCACAAAATAATCAGAGTGCTTCGTAAGATCGAACCTGCGATATACTACCCAGTAGGCAGTCTTCTGATCATTAAAAAGCACATCCAGCTCTTTCCTGAGATCGATGCCGGTGATTATAGTATCAAAGGATTTAAACTCCATCTACCACCTCATCCTACGCTTGCCCTTGGTGTATGTATCTGTTCCAAAGATGTCGTCATAGCTCCGTGTCCGCCCCGTTGTTATGGGCCATCTCGTGAGGTCTGAGAGCGCACTTTCAAACATTGTCTGGGCCCGCACACCCCATTGTGCCCCCGCATATGGGAGGCCGGAGTTTACGATCATACTGCTCGTCAAGCGAATGCAGTCAGCGAGCTCCTCAAGCTTAGGACGTACCGCCGAACGGATATCCGTGTTTGCCTCTATCCTGAAGTCGCCCAATGTCTTAGAGCTATAGCCCTCGATGACAACTTTCTCGATGGCCCCCGTGAGAAGACCAAATGCAACCCGGCATGTAACGAACCGCGTGATGTACCAAGGGAGGGGCGCCAGGAAGATCTCTGCTGGAATGATGCTATTCACGATGAGGGATATATGATAGATTTCACGATTGATCGTATCAACAGAGACTGTGTCAAGGAATGCGCCGCCGGTCTGCCGAACAAGAATATAGCTCGAGTACATAGGATCCATGCGAGTGGTAAAGGCGAACTCATAGTCTTCTTGGAGCGGCAGGAGTATTGGCGACTGGAGACCCGCGGTGATAGTTATGGCATATTCTTTGTTAAGGGAAAGGGCATCATAAGGGACGAAAGAGAGCAAACTTCCATCCACAGTGATCTGCCCCGAGATGTTCTCCTCGAGCTGACCAGTTAGGACGCCATAGCGGCCTACTGTGATATGGTTGTGGGGGTCGAAACTCATCTCTTTTTAGAACATCCCTTGGATATATATAAGCGCAGCCGCGCCAATGGATCCGGCAAGCAGCCCCCAGATACGGGCGCTTGTTTTGAGTTTTGCAATCGCGATCCTAATCTCTACGATGGCTTCATTCGTTTTCTCCAACGCCGCGCCATTATCCTTAATCGACTGGCCGTGTGCATCAAGCTTGCTAAGAACGCAATTCTGCCACTCACTCCAGCTATTTGTCGGCATGTCAACCTCTAATCGTTATAGTTCTCCGAGAGATCTGCGCTGAACCGAATCTGAATCTCGGTTAGTGATTCGTCCACCAAGGACGCGCGGTTCTTTGGGCTCGTCGATAGAACTTGAAGATACTCAGTAGCCGTCACAGATGGAAACTCGGCCGAGATCGGCGGTTCAGCAAAGGTCCTGGTCGTGATGATGCCCGTTAGCGTTGTGCTCGGGGCGCCTGCAGTGGGAGATGGTGATACGACGAGGGATAGAGTTGCAGGGCCCACAACATTGGCGACATACGCCTCCTGTATAACCGCGCGAGCCGGTCCAACATTTGTGACCTCGAATACGATCTCTTGCATTGTCCCCCACTCGGAGTCGTCCTGTCCGTGAACATAAAGCGTGTGCTCTCCGAGACTCAAGGCTCCGAGACTTATGTTGGCATAGAATGATTCCCACTCACTGTCAAAGGTGCCGTCACTGGCGATCAACGCGGTCCCTGTACCCCAGACGCCGCTCGCGTCTATAAAATATTCTCCGCCGACCACATATGGACCAACCGGCGCTGGCACACCACCCGCCGTCGTGAAGGCAATCCTATAGCTCCCTCCCGTAAGATCACTCCCGTAGACGTCTCTGAGGCCTGCGGTATCCCCCACAACCAAGAGCTCATAGTCTGTACCAACAAGAAGATTGGCATCGGGATTGACAAGAACCTTCTTCTGCGCGGGGCTGTAGGTAAGACCCACGGGAACGTAATCATAGGGCGGAAGATAAAGGATCACCGTGCTGGGAGAAAGAGTACTCTCATCGACCGGGTTAGAGAAAACAATCTGCAGCTCTTCATCGATAGGAAAGTCACTCGATCCCGCAACAGGATATGTGGATGTTACAACGAAATTCATTTTTTAACCTCAGACGTATCACCCGCGATCCGGCTGCCTTACAGGCAGCTTATGCCGTCTACGACACGGGCGCCACGGGATTTACATCTGATCCGCTCTTGGCCTCTTCATTCTTTGGTTCGATGATGTTGGTCACCTGAAACTCTGGTTCGACTTCTTCCGCCTCAACCCGAAGTTCCGACTTCAAGGCATTGATCCGGGCCTTTAACAGCCGAATCACGTAGACGCGCGCCTTGTCCTTTTCTTCAAGAACGAGCATCTGCCGGAGACGGTCGAGACCATTCTCTTCTGCGATGGCGACTGTTAGCTTCTCGCGTCCACAGAGAAGAACCTCTGCGCATTCTGCCTCGAAATTCGCGCTTGTATCAACGATGTTAATCCTTCGAACACCCTGATCTGGAGGGTCGGAATCGAGCAGGAGAAGCCCATGCTCAAGGGCCTTTTTGATCACAACAAGCTTTTCTTCGGAACAGTCGGGGATCACGCCTTTCTCCCCACCATCGAAGATGTCCAGACGAAGTCCGGACAGCGAATCATCAAAAACCCCGGATTTTGCGGTATTCAAATGAACCGTCATACCGGGTTCAATCTTTTTCTCAGCCATATCTCTCCTCGCACTCAAAGGTTGGTGCCCCCACCTAGAAGTGAGGGCACCTACCTGATTGGTCTAGCTTACGGTACTGGTCCGCTGGTTGATCTCGAGCAGAGTAGCTGTGTTCGTATTATCGAAGACGTAGTTCTTCGCAAGAACGATATTCTTCGCAATGCAAACACCTTTACCTTGCTGGTACATCACCAAACCCCAGCGTTCCCGGAGCTTCATGTTCCGCACGTCACGCATGGGATTATCGAACTCTTCAGTCGCCAGCGCAGTCTTTTCGATGAAAGCGCCGGTCGCCGAGGAATCCAGAACGACCACGGTCGTGGTGGAAACCCGCGCACCACTTACTGTCGCATTGTTGGAAAACGGCAGGAAGGGTGTTACCAGGACGTTGAGAGGACGCGGCAAAAAGTCGGGCCGTGCTTCGAACGTTGCTCCCAGAGCCGAGAGCTGAGCCGTTCCGGCAACAGAACCGATCTTTTGGTATGCGGCCCCTACGTTGGGATCCGAAGTACCGAGACCCAAACCCGTTCCGGCAGTCCGTGTACCTTTGCCACCCAGTGTGGTCGGCCAACCGGGATCAGCAGCCCCGCCCGGCAGACGCCTGCTGGTCAGCTGTCCATTCAGGAGTACGATCTCCTTGAGTTCAGCGTCAGTGGCCCACATCGACCATGCAAGAGGATGCATGAGCAATGTATCGGGCGTGAACTCTCTCATGGACAGGTACGCGAACATATCGAACAAGTCGTTGGCAGTCATCGTGCCATTGGCAGCACCTGCGATGTTCCGGCCAGTGGTGGCACCGCCGAATGCATTGGCAGCATTCGCGTTGTCAAATACCACTTCACCTTGGACATTCAGAAGCTGGCTAACGCGCTTCTCCCGGTTCCGTGCAAAGGCACGGCCGGCGGCGCGCATCCAAAGGCCAATGACGTCCCATTGGCTATCTTCGATCATTTCCTCGGTGAACTGAAGCAGACAACCGTACTTCCGTACGGAGATCCCGATCATCTCACCGGAGTCCAGCTGGAGGTCAACGGGCTTGTATTCGCCACCCTCGGGGACCTCGTGGACACTGATGGCGCCGATTGCACCGATCTGAATCGTCTGACCCCGATCTAACCGAATGTGGTCAAAGAGGGTAGAGATCATCAGATACGGCTCGCGCGCCTCATGAAGGATGCGGATGACTACCTGTGGGACAAAGCGTTCAATGTCCTGGGTAGTCAACAGGTCCTGGATTTCGATTCGTGCCGAGACGTCTTTTCCATCGATGGCCCCATGAACATGGCCATCGTTTACAAACGCACAGTGGACACGATCGAGAATCTGCAGGTCCTGCTCGAGCTTCTTCTGGTCATCCGAAGACAACAGAAGATCATTGATCTTTTTCATATCGTCTCCTATGCGACCTGCAGGTTAATGGTAATCATTCCGACGGCACTACCCTGGACAACCTTGACACAGTTCTTGATAGAGGGCGTGAGTCCAGCAGCGACCAGGAGATCATACACAAACGAGAAAAGAATGTAAGGTAGACCACCGGTATCGGTGCCGGGAACCCGCGACCCCGGAAATGTGTCAACATACTCCAGAGCACCCTTCGGGAATCTCGTATCAGTCACGACAATCTTTCCAACAAGCTGGTTTTCACCAGAACTGTCTTCTGAGAAGGTCATGAATTTGCCGAACGCGTCGGACTTGAGCCACATACCTGGTTGCATCGTCAGCTCATCGGTGAAGTACGCGAAGGCGTGCTTGCGGTACACATCACCGTAGAGATCGTTAGCATTTGGCGTATTGACATCAGCCGGGCTGAATGTCTTGCCATTGAGAACCAGGTCCTCAAGACCGTCCCACTCATTGAGATTAACGTACGGGATCTCAATGACATGGTCGTAGACAACGCCAAACATGCTCTTGTTGTGAAGCTCGTAGTTCAGGTAGCGGCCTTCGATGTCCTGGTAGACATCCTGGTAGGCTACGCCGAGTGGATAGTTAGCAACCAGTGGCATCGTCCATCCATCGCTAACATTAGTCGTAGTGATGAGCGCTCCACTGACAGCAATTGTTTGACCGACATCGTCTGTGGTGTAGGGCCAGTTGGATGCCGCGCCACCGTTGCAAGGAACCATCAAACCAGCGATGTATTCCTCGTAACCCCAGTAGGTGCTGTCGATATAGACGTCACGCATGGTGCCATCGATACCGAGACCAATATGTACAACACCAGAGAGGTCGGGGTCGCCAATGCGGTAGATACCGGAGAGGTCGCCACACTCAGGATCGACGGAAGCATTCGTGAGGGCTGTAACGATCGTGCCCTTCAGAATGACAACCCAATCCTTCGTAGTGACATCCTGGAAAGCTACCGGAAGCGATACGTACGGCGGGAACGGTAGATCAGAAGTGATCCCATCAGATGTCAGGATGTTTGGGCGCAGCCGGGATTCCGCGTACTTATCCAGCCGAGCGCGAATAGGTACCTGCCGGCTCGTCGGATTGAAGTTGAGATCCATTGGCTACTTCTCCTCTTTGGGTGGAGCACCGAAAACAACCGCGCGCACAATATCATCGACACTCTTGAACTGCGTCTTCGGCGCGTCGCCTTTCGGAATTCCGTCTTTGGTTTTTTCTGCTGATGGATCGCTCACGGGTTTGAACTCCCGTGCGATCTCGGTTCGCAGATCATCGAGTGTGTCTTGGAGGGATTCTCGTGTCCGCTCCTTCATTGCATCCACGGTTGCCGTATAGCAATCCGGGTCCTGAACGCTGCCCATAGTCTGACGAATGTCAGCAATGTTCATAGCCAACCGTTCGACATCCTTAGCATCCAGAGCCTTAATCTTATCCGTGGTGGTTACCTTCTCGTCTTCGAGGGCCTTAACCCTATCTTCGAGCTCGTCACGAAGCTTCTTCACAGCAGCTTCATGTTCAGTCTTCGAGATAAGCTTGTCACAAAGGCCCACCGAGGCGAGAAACTCATCCAGGGTGCACTGATCCTTTTCCTTGTAGCAGTTCAGCCGCTTTGCAGCGCGCATGATACAAGCAAGGATCTTGGTCTTATCGCCCGAGCCCTTATAGCCTTTAAGGCGTGCGCGGGCTGCCATGACGTGACCGCAATCATTGACGGGAAATGACCGTTCCGGGCCGCAGAATGCGCTGGCGGGAAGAGCCTTACGCTCTGCCGCCGACAGCTTCTTGTCGGCCATGTCCACTGGAAGCATGCCGTAGAAAATATCCATAAAAGTCTCCACGTCTGCATCCAGCTGCTTGATCATTTTCACATCTTCGGCGGAAAAAGTCTCAGCACCGTCTTCTGGATCGGCCTTCGGTTTTTGTTGGGCCATAGAAGGTTCCTCGACTGAGTCCATAATGTTAAGGAATCCGTAGCTCTCCTTTGGAGAGGAGGACCAGGAATCCTCGACTTCTTCTTTTTCCAATCCGATCTTCTCGATTATGGCCAATTCGTCGGATGGAACTGTGACGAAAGACAACTCCTTGTATGTCAGGACTCCGAACTTCCAGAAGACTCTGGATCCATCAACCTTCGAATTTCGCAAGTGGTCACAACGATTATCGAAATCGAGGATATCGCAATCACAAATGCTGCACCGGATATCGCGACAGATCGAGCTCTGGGAAACCGTCAGAAACTCCCCACGCATTACCTTTCGTATCGCATCCTTCTCAGTCAGGGAAAGGATAAGATCGATATGACACGTGGGAATATTGCCCTTGGCACCAAAGTTTGATCTGTAGTAGTCCGGTGTATCGAGGGTGAATCTCGAGTCAACTACCCTGCCTACTGGCGTCATCTCTTCATCATGATTTACAAGGACGGCCTTCCTATATGGCTGAGTCCATGTAAGGTATCCGACTCCCATGCCGGACTGGCTATAGAAAAAGCCATTATGGTTGATGAATCCGCCGTGGGTGCCGGGAACTCTTACCAAGAGGGTATCCGGGGCAGCTCCTGGAAAGCCGCCACCCGAGCCGTATTCATCTTTGATTGTTTCTAGTGACTTTCCTGTCGGGAGGAAGATGTTCGCTGCTGTTAGGTGAAAGGACTCGCGTATGATCATCAATCAACCTCCTCTCTATTGTATAAGGGTTGGTCAGACCCTTGTGTTCTCTTAGTCATTCTTCGGAAGATCGGGACTTTGCTTCTTCCCGTGTTGATTCTCTGGTTGGTTTCGATTGTCTGTATCAGCCGTGGCGCGCAAGCCGGCTTTGGCAAGAATTTTGGGAATAGCCACCCGATAAAGATATGTATCTTTTCTTTCATCGTCACTGAGAGGTTCACGACCCAATTCGACGCGGAGCTCTTCCGCTGTGATGGTGTCATGCTCCCACAGATAGGTCTGATGCGTCTCGCGTTTGATCAATGTCATGAGGTCGATCTCGGGGAGATGGATGGTAACCAGCCGCCGATCGTCTGCGCGGAGAGCCGAGAGACCTCTTTCAGCGAGAAGCTCTTTGATCATATGCTCATTGATTACTGCAGCCACCGCGCGCTGGAAAGAAGTGGCCGTGTTCTGGAACTCAGAGACAACGGTTGTCGCGGTACCCCGATTACTGGTATCGGCCTCTCCAAGACCCACAGCGCTTACGCCCAGACCGGAGAGAACGCGCGTCTTCCAATATTCCAGGATGGGCGTCATGTCCATCATCTGCCCCTTGGCCTCGATGACCTCAATCTTAACGCGGTTGGTGGTTACAAGGTGACCATATGTTGGCATTTCCTGGATCTTTGTGTTCAGATCTGTAAGTTCGTCCGCCTCCCCTTCGTTCTCGTCACTACCGATCGCAAAGTGAAGCAAAGGAATAGCATGTTGAAAAACAAGAATATTTAAACTGTGCTCGACCTGCCGAAGGGCCGCGATATCTGCTAGGACAGGAATGACCATAGGTGTTCCAAATGAATATCCTTCCTGGTGATGAATAGCAACATGGATCACGTCCTCCGGCCTCCATGTTACCTTCGGATTCGTCCTGAGCCTATAACTCTTTATCTTGCCCTTGACGTCGCGCTCGATTTCCATGTATTCTACCGGCTGAGGAAAGTACGCGGCCACGGGTTGGAGCTTCTTCCCATTGAGATCCCGGCGCTCTCTGCCCGAACTCGAGTTCTCCGATCGCACCTTCACGAGGAGCACATTAGAGTACACTATAAGCTGCTTCGAAATACGCTCGAAAAGCTCTTGCGTGGGAATCTGGGAAACCTCGGCGATCTCGCGAAAGCGCTTCCGGATATATTCTACATTGTTGGGCGCGCGGCCGACAAACTTCCAGTTCCGGTTCCACAACTGTTCTTGATATTTATCCGCGACGCGCCGAAAGATGGACTCACTGTTGAGCGTATCCCGTACTTTAAGTAAGTTATACTCTGCCCCTATGAACTTGGTAATCCCAACTATCTGGGCCATGAACGAAGTCAGGGCCGTGAAAACCGTAGTTATGGGGGCAACCCGTCGCTTAACAACGTCCCGAATGCTGGCATCAGCAGACGAGTGGACGAGTTTATCGTTCATAGGATGCGCCATCTGTAGACAGTATAGACTTCCGGGTGAGATTTTTCAACTTTTAATTGCAATTTCATGTAAATAAATCTAGTGTTCTTCCATCCTTTGGCAAGAATGGATTTGACCCAGAAATTCTTATGATTATTCCCGCGGAGCTGAGATAGTCTGAGATGAATCTGATACCTACCTTGAGGATCCTCTGCCTGTCCAACATACCTTATGGACCCATTATCTGGCTCAGTAAGGACGTAGACGCGCACCTTTTCTGGTTTGCGAGATCTCTTTCTCATTAGGCAATATCATACATCAATCGAATCATGAGCCGTTTGGTGACCGGAACATTGCGCACCCAGAATCGACGATACCTTTTCCGGGCGGCGATTATATCGTCCAATGATCCTTCAGTGACGAACCTAATCGACAGCCAAGATTCGTCGCACTCTGGATCTACTACAAACTCAACTTGGAGGTCCCGAGCCACGGAAAATGATCCCTGAACGAGATGGATTGCATAGTGGAGATATTCTTCGAGCTGATGCTCTTTCAGAAATCTGCAGACGTCATCCGAATAATCCATAGGCCTTCAACCCGCACTGGGGGAGCCTTTTACCGTCGTGCTCAGGACCGTGTTGGGCAGCCTTCGCTACAATGCGCGGCGCGAGGAACGGAAAAACGTGTCATGTTTGTACTCCTTTACGATTGTAGAATACGAGAGATCTGTTCTCTGTATATGGACAGTCTTGTTTGAGAGAAGCCAGCAAGACAACCCTGGAGTGCGGTGGGGTCGTCGTAGAGCGCCCCAACGTCGTCCACAAATGCGTTAGGAAGATCAAGCTTCGTACTGAGGAATGTGACCATCTCTTCCTTGCTAACAAGAGGTCGCAATTGTCCCGTGCGCCCTTCTTCCCACGTGTCTTCGTCTTGCGCAACCTCAAACACATCTGTGGCGCCAGCCGCATCGCCGTCCCCAGCACCGACGTCTTCAACGCCGCCATCTCCTGGCTCGTCCCTTAGAATGTCGCTATCTGCAGCGGTGGACACAACGCCGCGGTCTGTGCATATATACCCCATCTGCCACGCATCAATAAAGAGATCCAAAATCCCCAAGAGCTTTGCCGTGCGTTGTCTCTTTTCTAGGAGAGATACCGTTAAGTCGTAGTGGTCCATGGAGATCATTAGCTTTCCTGTGAAATCAGATACATGTGCTCGGAGTTGTGAAAGCAAGCCGCGGAAGTACTGGGTGTATTCCGAGACAAGAACGTCAAAGGGGGCGCACTGAACGAACTTAGAAGAAGAGTTCAGGATGGACCCCATAAGCTCATGTTCCTTCGCCGAGAGCCAGCCGCTAGCAAAGCTATGGAGATGCATCACGATAACACCCAGGATCCCCTGGACGATGAGATTAAGAAGATTCGTAATCTTTCGCGTGAGTCCTGACAGCTCGAGATCGATCTGAGCCACGCCGAACCAGAGGCCGAATCGCAAGGCGTGCAGCCACTTAGGAACCAGGCTCCCGATGCCGCCTAAGGCATTTACCAAGCAGCAGTATGTTCTGGGGTCGAGATACCAGCCCTGGAGGATGCGCAGGATGCGTGCAAGATTCCCATCCAATCGCTGGAGAAACTCTTCCTGCAGCAGCGGCCGGATGTTTCTCGTGAGGACAATGGCCTGTCGATTATAGGGCACAGATTCAGGAATGTATGCAGAGCTGCCGCGGCTGATGTCTCTTATGGCCGTAGTATCAATAAATGTCTCCGTGAGCGCAGTGACATTCACGAATTCCTTTTTCATCGGAAGAAGTATGCGATCAAGAAGAAAGGGTGTGGGGTTGGGAATGTGGGCTTCGATAGCGACTTCATCACCCTGAATGACACCGATAACATACGACATAAGAATTTCTGCATGCGACACTATATGCTCGGTATCTCCTGGTATCGTGATATCGAGGTCTTTTCGAGCCAGGCGATCTTCCCACCGCCCATCTCGACCCTGCACCATGAAGCCAGGGATGCGCATCTTGCGAAGCATCTCATTGAGCGTTTCGCGCCGTGCACCGCTGGCATTTCGGTACTTTCCGTATCCGAAGAACCGCATTGCAGCTTTGATTACGCCCAAGGAAAAGAGCCAGTCTGCAAAATACCCTAGAAGCTGTTTGAATGCCATAAGAGAAACATTGAAGCCTCTTATGTCATCGGCTTGTTGCTGAAGAGACGTAGCACCGCCATAGGGAGTGTCGGCCTGAATATTACCGTCGACGTCTGCGCCAGTGCGTATTGATTGACGAACGCGATCGAGCTCAACAGTGGCGGCCTGCTCGAGATCTGCCTTAGCTTTAGCATAGGTCTTCTCGTCAATATAATCATCCTCTTGTGCATCAGTATAGAATGCAACAGCACTAGAGACCCGCGGATAAAGTTTTGGATCGAAGCGAACAAAGAAACCCTTCTTCTGCTCGGCGCTAACGTGATCGATATCTTCAAACTTCTTTTGAACAGAGAGAATGATTTCTTCGTATGCCTCAACTCTCTCTTTGGCTTCTTCGACCTCCGTACGATGGGTCGCGAGATCTTCTGCCTCCTCCAGTGGTACCGGATAGGTCCCGTCGTAACCTCCGGGCTTAGCGGGGTGCGCCCCTACTTTTTTCTCTGGGACAGGGATATCGGTGTGAGGCGTAAAGGTCTCACCACTGTGAATAGGGCTTCCAGGTTTGCGATGTGCGTAGCTCATTAGGGGATCCAGCGCTTAAAAGGAATACGAAGTTTTCCGAAGTGTATCTTGATAACTTCGGCCGGAGACTTCTTATCGCGGAAGAATTCATCCCTATTGGTAACAACTTTGTGGCCGTCGTCTACCTTCTCCGCAGGATTGTAGTCCCTCGCGCTCACGTCGTACGTCCTATGCCCGGGCTTATGCACAAGATTCGTGCCAGGAACACGCCGTCTCTTCCCAGTCAGGAGGCCGAAATTATGTTCAAATCCCATTACGGCGAGCATTGTTGCATCAAGGATGTGATCGTTTCCAGAGGAATACACAGGCTCGTTATACATCGTATGCTTCTCGACCGTGTAAGCCCGAAGCTGGCCAACAAGTGCATTCTTATCGTCATAAGAGATCGGAAAGACAAACTCTGCGGACTCGAGGTATCTCTGCATCGTCTGCACCATGTACGGCTTGAAGCGCTTCTTTATCATCCGACTCGGCTTAATCGGGTCAGCAATCTCGATTGTTCCCGCGAAAGAGCAAGCTTTGAGAATTTTGGGAAGATTCTTATCCCCATTGGCCAGAGCCCATTTGAGAAGAATTTCCACCTGGACTTCCCCATGACCTTGATCAACCCAGATAAACTTCGGATGATATGTCCTATATGCCTGTATGATGGCATTCACGGCCTCATGTTGGGCAAAAGGTTCACCTGAAACAGCAATGTGTCGGAAAACCCGAAGTTTCTTGTGGAAATGATTCCACTCGAGTCTCTCGTAAAGCTTCTCTCGATATTGTTTGTTTCGATCTGCTCTCCAGCGATGTACTGTGGAAAGGAAGGCTTGATCATCTTTGTCGGGCTTATCGTTCGAGAGATATTCCATAATCACTATGTGACATCCGGTCTTTGACGAATTCCAGTCAACGCCAATCCCGTACTGCCGATTGGGATTCCACTTTAGATCCTTCGGTTCATAGTTTGCGAGACAGGCATCAATATATTCTGTAGCAAAAACCTGTGTTGACTCATCTGCGAACTCGCCGAGGACTTCGTGCCTATAGCCGGCCTCTGTAAGTATCTCGCGCGCGGTAAACTCGTCCTCATCCGTCCAGTTGATAATGTGATCCTTGCCATAATGTTTGGCTATGAAGGCATATTTCTCAGGTGTAGTACACCAACGATAGAACCACGATCGCACGCCCGAGGGCGTTCCTGTTACAAAGAGCTCCGTGTCTTTCCTGCTCTTGGTGATCATGAAAAGCGCGTTCAGGCTCTCCTCGTCCATATAGTCAAACTCGTCGACATAGAGGTATTTTGCACCCTGACCTCTGAGGGAGGAGCCTCGGCGGCCTGGTGTCGAACCGGCGCACATACCCCTGATAACAGATCTATTCCCGAGTTCTATCTCGTAAAAAGGAGACTTTACCTGCCGAACCATGGATGCGGCAACTGTGGGGGACTGTTCAATAAGACGGTCAATATCGTCAAATACTTCTTTTACCTGGGCAACATACGGCGCTACAAGAAGGATTGGTATATTTGATTCTGTAAAAGCCTGATGAATCATCCGCGCGGCTATACCAACAGACTTTCCCGTACGCCTCGATGCCCGAATTGCAATCTTTGGATGCCGAAGAGCAATAAGCTCCTCCTGCATGGGACGCGCAACGAATGGCTTCTTAGGATTCTCGGGGTCGCGAAGATTGGTACATACCCATCTGACAGGATCGGCGGCAATCTTGAGTTTTTGAAGGGCGGCACGAGTGAGCCCATATTTTTTCAACTGTTGTGGAGAGAGCTTCTCCAGGTGCGTAATTTCACGTTTCGTAAGCATCAGCGGAACATTATTTGATCAGAAGGATTATATACATTGCGATGTCATCGAGTAGATGCACATAGGGGATATAGGGCCATAGGGGCAATGACGCGCCCAAAAGGTGATGAAGGAAGGCGAGCATGACAATGGTTTCGATTTATGGGGTAAGTCCATCGGTCCCTTCACACTAAAAACTATCAGAGTACAATTGTGCCTCATTGCCGAAGAAAGTCCGGGCATTCATGCTAGACCCCTGAATGGCTGCCAGAGCTCGTTGTCGCTCTGTGATGGCGGCGCTGTATTGGAATGCATCCAATGGGCCACCGAATTCCGTCTCTCTTATACCTGCTACCACTTGAGACACGCCAGCTGTGACTGCACCCAGTGTTCTTCCCACGGCTGTTCCTGCTGCCCAAGCTATATCTACTGCGAGTTTCCCCAGAAGTAGAGTACTCACCACAGGGAGCACG
>Ga0114925_10000118_pt1 | contig 28161 bp, 24 predicted proteins | sample SumtaG_2_FD_87287 | JGI IMG/M metagenome (GOLD analysis project Ga0114925, IMG submission 87287) | Deep subsurface microbial communities from Indian Ocean to uncover new lineages of life (NeLLi) - Sumatra_00607 metaG | ecosystem: Environmental > Aquatic > Marine > Oceanic > Sediment | place... | reverse complement strand
TCAGAGCTACGAAGGGCATTCTTCGCGTTGCTCTATCTAGCTTTTTTCAAATTATTAAATCACTCTTTTAAAAAGATGGCAGTGCCATTCGAAGCTCCGCACTGTAAAATACTTCAAAGTAAAAAAACAGTGCAACTTAATTCTAAATTCGCAAAAGCCCAGGCTTCGCTCTGCGGCCAACGGGGTTGCACCCCTCAAGGGCCTGAGCTTCGCCGGGCAGTCTACGCTTATAGACTTTTCTCAGTTTATAAAAATCAATTCCTTTTAAAAACTGGCCTGCCAGACGTAGCTCCGCAGGAGCGTAGACTGGTGGAGAGAGAGGGATTCGAACCCTCGCGCCCGGTTACCCAGACTCTTGCTTAGCAGGCAAGCGCTATAGACCACTCAGCCATCTCTCCTCACATATATCAAAGTTTTCTACCAAAAAGAATAAAATATCTGACATTTTATGCAAGAATTATGACAAACTCTCTCTATATGAAGATATCATATCTACAAAAATAATTTTGAAAGAAAGCAATGGCATCACTATTTGAACTCAAAGTTATTCCAAGCTCAGGAAAACAAAAAGCTACATTGGACAAATCAGGAACATTAAAAATCTATCTAAAAAATCCTGCCGAAAAAGGTCTAGCTAACAAAGAATTAATAAAATACATCGCAAAATCTCTGTCAATACCACAAAAAGATGTTCTACTTGTCTCTGGACAAACAAACAGAAAAAAAAGAATGAAAATAGTCGGTAACTATAGCTTTGAAATACTTTGTGCGGCACTTGGAATTGAGCTGCAAAAAAAGCTTTTCACATAATCCAAAGGGAAATAATATGGCTTATTTTAAATGGAAAGGAGTAGATTTACATGGTAACGAATGTTCGGGAAAACTTTTTGCAACATCAGAAAAAAATTTATGTAATCAACTTCTTGAACGTGAAATCGCACTTATTACATACAAACCATCAAGACAATGGTTTTCTTTTCGGCCTATAACAATCGATGAAAAAATAAATTTTTTCAGACAACTTGCCGTCCTGCTTGATGCAGGAGTTTTATTACCTGACGCACTTCACGTTCTGAGCTCACTTCTTAAAAACGTTTCTCTTAAAGAAATTGTACTCTCTCTAAAAAAACATGTTTTAAGTGGAGAATCATTAAGCAAAGCCCTTGAACAATATCCTGGCATATTTGGCTCTCTTATGGTTAGAATGGTAAGAGTTGGACAAGAATCAGGAAAATTGAGTTCTGCGCTAGATCGCCTGAGCAGCTATCTTGAATCGACACAATCATTTCGAAAAAAATTGAAATCCGCAGCCCTCATTCCAGTCGTTACCTTCGGTTTTTTTCTATTGATAACTTCTGTTATTTTTGTATGGATTGTCCCACGATTTGAATCTTTGTTTAGCTCAATGAAAAAAGAACTCCCCTTTGCAACAAAAACCATCTTACAAACAAGCAGATTTTTACGAAGTTGGTATCTTCTTGTCTTTATTGCTGGAATTATTCTACTTAGTATTTTTGTCCACTGGTACTCAAAAACAACAAAAGGAAAAAACATATTGACAAATTTGTTTTACATATTCCATGGTTGGGAACACTTTCTAAGCAAAAAACAGTTGTCTATGTTTTGTACTCTCTTTCCATGCTTTTAAATAGTGGTATTCGCCTGGTGCAAGCTATTACTATCTCAAACAAATCTGTCATCAATAGTGTTCTACAAAAACAGCTCACGTTGTTACAGCAAGAGATTACCGCTGGAGTTTCTTTGAGCCAAGCAATGCAAAAGCTTAACAACACTTTATTCGACCACGATATAATTGCAATTGCACATATTGGGCAAGAATCAGGTCAACTGGGCAACATGCTTGAAAAAGGAGCAAAGCTATATCAAGAGAAAGTGAACAAATCGATAACATTCTTTACGACAATTTTTCAGCCTCTTTTGATGATTATTCTTGGCTTGATGATTCTGTTATTAATCTTTGCAATATATCTACCAGTATTCAACCTTGCACACATTGTATAGTTAAAACGCAAATTGACGATTTGACTCTTTTCAAGTACATTATTTAGGAATTGAAATTTTTGCCGGGATGGCGGAATTGGTAGACGCACGGGACTCAAAATCCCGCGATGGCAACATCATGTCGGTTCGAGTCCGATTCCCGGTATATTCTAATAAATCACTTCCACATTCTCAACAGCAATTTTCTTCATAATACTCTTTCTTTTTTCGTACACTGACAAAAAATAGATAAAAAAAAGGAATACCAATGTTTGTCTTTGAAAAAAAAGAATATGCAGAAAAAATCCCAACTGATATCGAATGTGTTATTGGAGCTGATATCGGGGGGACTAACAGCAATATCGGCATCTTTCAAAAAAAAGAAAATAACCTTGAACTTATTTTTTCTCTTCACTTTAAAAGTCAGGAAATAACAAATTTTACAAAACTCACCCAAGACATTCTGAATTATGTAAAAAAAGAATTTAAAATAACTGTCAAACATTCATGTTTTGGAATTGCCGGTATTATTTCTGAAAACAGAGATTATTGCAAGCCAACCAACTTGGATATAGCAGTTGATGCACACGACATTATAAAACACACAGACCTTGAAACAGCCATACTTGCAAATGATTTTGAAATTCTTGGTCATGGTCTTTTGGTATTAGACCCAAAACAGATTATTCAAGTTAAAGACGGAAAAGAAAAAAAAAGATCCGCAAAAGCAATAATCGGAGCCGGCACAGGACTGGGTAAAACAATTCTTATTTGGGACGAAGTATGTGGAAGATACTTACCAATGCCATCAGAAGGCGGTCATGCAGATTTTTCTGCACAAAATCAGCTTGAACTTGACCTGATCCAATTCATAAAAAAAACAGAAAAACGGCCATGTAATATTTCTTGGGAAGATCTCCTTTCAGGTAGCGGAATCGGGCGAATTTACAATTTTTTCAGCCAACGCAACAATAAAAAAAATATGAACGAAGAACTTAAAAACAATGGTCTTCACCCTGATAAAATATTTTCTTCAAAAGATTTAGATGAATATAGCAATCAAACGTACAAACTTTTTTCAACGCTCTATGCCCGTTGTGCCAAAAACTTTGCCCTCGACACGCTTGCCTTAAATGGATTATATATTGCAGGAGGCATTGCAACCAAAAACATTGAACTTTTTAAACAAATGATCTTTTTGGACGAATTTCTTAACTGCGGTAAAATGATAAAAATCCTCAAAGAAATTCCGCTATACGTTATCGCAGATTACAATGTAAGCCTCTACGGAGCAGCACAATTTATGAAACAGCAAACAAGAAACATTTAACTATTATTGAAATGTGTGAGAATATCCGCTACCTTGAAACAAAACTTATAACAAAAACATTTTCCATTCTATGGTTACAACGGAGACCGAAAAAATGCCTATCCACCATTCAAAACAATTTTTAGCAATCGCATTCTCTTTATTAACAGCTACTCTGCATGTACATGGCAGCAAAAAACAAAAAACAATTTGTAAAACCAATAAACCAGATATTGAAATAATAAATTTTGAATATAAACAGAATAGAAATGAGTTGTTAAACATTCTCAAACAAACAAAAAATGAAACTTTTGGAAACAATGATAGTAATAACGACATAGAAAAAAAAATGGATTCTATATTCAAAAATAAGATTTATCTTGATTGTAAATTGACAATAAAGATTGCACGATTAAAATCAAATAATAAAATTATTGGATATGTAACATATACTCATGATCAATCCGGAAATATTGTTGACAGCCACGGAACAAATAAAAGAATAAATTATCTTAGTATAGATAATTTAAGGCATCTCTCTATAGATAACACTTATATATTCTTTCTTGCTGTTGATGAAAACTATAGAAAAAAAGGCATTGGCAAAAAACTGTTACATGTAGCATTTAAAAGCACAAATCCATATATACCCAAAAATTTAAACAAAAATTATCGACAATATAAAGAAGTCAGCATACCTGCTCTTCAAACAAATAAAACGGTTATCGAATTTTATGAAAAAAATAACTTTAAGTGTTATTGTTCCTCCGGTGACATATACAAACGCACCATAGATATGAAAAAAATAGCCCTATAACAACGGTGACAACAACGAAATTGAAGGGGCTCCCAAATCGGAGCCCCTTTTTATTGCAAAAAATTTACAAATAAAAGCTTGAACCAATCACAAAGTTCATGCCATCTTTTTTAACCTTTTCTAAATATGCAATTTTGTCATGTCCACCAAGTTTGTATGAAATTGTGCCAGCACCATCTTTCACCGTTTTGATCATTTTTTTAATGTACGGTACTCCTGCATCATCTTTGATATTAGACATGTCACGCCAGATTAAATTAAAGTTTTGTCCAAACGCATAACAAATACCATCAAAGTCAAATACAAATAAGCTTAGATCGCCTTTTAAAAACTCACTGTCTTTCGCAATAAATTGACCAAACGCTTCCTCTTTTGAAACATCTTCAAGCAAGCTTTTTCCACCTTTGACAAGCAACTGCATCATCTCAGGCTTCGAAATTGGATGTAGACCTGAACCGATAACATATTTTTTTGCACCAATTTCAACCTCTTCTACATACACAAAACGAGAAGAATTTCTTATTTTGTAATCAATCCATCCACCACCAGCTTTTGCCTTTTTAATCATATCTCTAACATAATATCTACCAGTATCATCGACAACTTCTAATCGGTTTGTTCCAACAAAGTCGGGGTTATAACCATGAGCAATAGTCTTACCTTTCATGTCATACAAAAAGATGTACAAATCTCCAAATTTAAATTTCTTGTTTCGTTTTTCTGTAAATTCTTCAACGGATTGTGATACTCCATGCATTTCTAGATATCTAAATCCACTTCTGACTAAATCAACAACCGATTTTCTGTCTGCGGTTGGATAATACCCACATGCAATAAAGTAATTTTTCCCTGCTGCATCAGTTACTTTGCGAGCATAGGTTTTTTTTGATGCCCTCTTTGAAACATACTCAACCCAAATACCATTGTCCGATTTTTTTAGCTTATTGATAATCTCTTTGTTTAAAAACTTTCCATTTTCATCTTTGTACTCAAGCACATTTTGGCCTATAAGTCCTGGGCGGTCTCCCTGTGCCATGATATTACCATCAAAACCAAGTGCAAACAGATATAAATCCCCAAACACAAATGAACCAAGCGCATAATTAAAACGACTAAACGCCTGGTCAATAGGATCACCTTCTGACTTTCCTTCGTTAAAAAATGAAACAGCACCATTAACAAGGTTTACAACCGCATCCCGTTTTGAATGCGGATAAAAACCACATCCAACAGCATATGTTTTTCCATTCTTTTTAACCGGCATGATGTAAGAAAGTTTTGTTGCATTTTTCCATTCGTAAACAATCCATCCGCCACCTTTTTTTGCTTTTTCAATAATGGAACGAACAATAAATGTTCCATATGAATCTTTATGATCATACAAATTTTGCCATAGCAGATTTCTATGCTCCCCTATTGCAAGACAAACACCATCCGTATCATATGCAAAAAGATAGAGCTCACCGTTTGAAAAGTTTTTGTCATACGAAAAAGCATTAAACGTTTTTGCTAAACTATTTTTTTGCATATACGTAACAGCTTTGTTTACAAGATTTTTTATATCCTGTTTTCTGTTTTCTGAAAAACGCTTTTCATCAAAATCTGGAACGAAAAACTGGTCTGACGCTACAGTCCTTACAACTCGTTTCCTTAAACTCGGAATAATGTAGCGAAATGAAACAATACAGCAAACCCCCACTGTAAAAACATAAAAAAAATTCTTTTTCACAATGCTCTCCTTTATTTACACACAAATTATTCTAGCTTTCTCTTCTATTTCCCATAAACCGCAACAAAAAAAGAAACAGATTAATAAAATCAAGATACAGTGTAAGTGCACCAAGAATTGCAATCTTACTTCTTACTTCCTGATCTACAAGTTTGGATCCAAGCATTTTTATTTTTTGTGTGTCATATGCTGTAAGCAAGGTGAAAATCAAAACCCCTATCGCAGAAATAAAATAATCAAATGACGAACTTTTTAAAAACATGTTAACAAACATACCGATGATGATCCCCAATAATGCCATCAGTAAAAAACTGCCCCAAGAACTCAGATCTTTCTTTGTAAAGTAACCGTACAGCGCCATAACAAGAAAAGTTCCTGCTGTTACCAAAAAGGTCGCGAAAATTGATGCGTTTGTATACACAAAAAAAATCGATGCCATTGTCAAACCAACAGAAGCCGCATACAAAACAAATGCTATGATCGCGGTTATCACAGACATCCTCATGATAAAAAACGAAAGCGCAATCACCATCGCAAATTGAAAAATGATAAGACCAAACAGCGACCATGGATGTGACATCAAATAATAAAAAAAATTTTTTGTTGTAAACATGTAATAGGAAACACCTGCGGTAACAGCAAGCGCAAATGACATCCACCCATAGACCTTATACATAAAATTGGAAACTGCCGAACCTTCTGAATATGGATATTGATTATACTGCATAACAACTCCTTATAAAAAATGATACAAACTCTTCACCCTCAAGAACAAACAACAAAATACATAAACACACTCAGCCTCTTAGAAATTATAGTCAGCTCTTGCCCCAAATTGGAACATTGTGTTAATTCTATAAACACATATTCTATTTTTAAGCGCAATAAATAAAAAGGAGTTTTATGAAAAAAGCCTGTTTTTTTGCTTTAAGTGCAATTACATTTTCAACCTTATATGGTTGGGGAACCCAAGAATCAAATGTTTCTGGAGATAAAAAACACAGCATTAATTTTTACGGCACACTGGAAACCTGGGCAAACCCAGGAAAAAAGATAAAAATAGAAAATATTTCAATAGACAATCTTTACAAACAAATTCCCCTGTATGTCAAACCTGCAACACGGGTGACAAAAGCACATAAAAAAGCTGCTTCAAATACGGCACAAGATGCTGCCGCAGCGGCAAAAAAAGCTGCAAAGGCAGCAGTGAAAGCTGCTAAAATGACAAAAAATGGAAACTGTGAAGCCGCTCTTGAAGTTGCTAAAGCTGCACAAGCTGCTGCTGAAGCCGCAACAGAGGCCGCAAAAGCCGTAGCAAAAACCGCACCAATTGCAAAAACAACCAAAGCAAACGAATATATTCTGCGCGATGATCCAGAAAAAAGCCTTATCAAAGCAAAAATAGATCTTTTGGAAGTTGATTCAATTTTGGTTCCCCATCCTGAAAAAGTATGGTCCTATCAAAAAGAAAAAGGATACAGAAAAACTGAGTACATAGAACTTGTTATTATTTCCGGACCAACTACAAAAAAAACAAAAATGCATTATCTTATTGATAACCGCAAAAAAATATACTGTGATAGAATAACATCTACTGGACCGGAAGAACAATCGGTTCCCCTCAAAGCGATAAAACAGTTACGCGTAGAATCATACAGAGATAGAGAAAAAGAAAAAGTTGAACAAACTAAAAACAAAGAACGTGAAATTATTAAAAAACTAAGCAGAAAAAAAACAACGGAAAAATAAAACAAACTATGAAGCTCAAACATCTAAGCATATGCATTATAATTCTCTTATTTGTAAGTACACGAGTTTTTTCCATGAACATGACACTTAACATCATACAGTCTCAAAATAATCCTTATTGTTTTGAAATTCATGGACCCGGTGACATGATGCTTTTGTGTAAATATGATCCCAAAAAATATGGTACTGTTTATTACTATCAAAATCATCCTGTTACCAAATTTTTGCTTGAAGAAATTGAAAATCAAATAAAAATTATTGCAAAAATAAAACAACAACAAAACTAAAAAAGGATTTTTTATGTCAATCATCACAGTTACAGATACAAACTTCAAAAAAGAAGTCGAAGAATCAACCCTCCCAATAATTATAGATGTATATGCAACATGGTGTCCTCCATGCTTGCAAATGGCTCCAATTTTTGACGAACTTTCAAAAGAAATGGGTGAGTCATACAAATTTATAAAAATCAATGTCGACGATGCACGCGATCTTTCAATCAAACTTGGCGCATCCCATGTACCAACCTTCATCTTCATGAAAAACAATGAAGTAAAAGGAAAAACCCAAGGTTATACCAGCAAGGATGACTTTAAAGCAAAAATAAAAGAACTATTGGGCTAACCTTCGATACTTTTTTTTTCTGTTTTCGTTAAAATTCCGGTGAACATGCAAGCTTCGCAAAAACACTCAGGTCAAGCCTTTTTGTCCTGAACATCAACACCAAGCTCTTTAAGTTTGTCACGCAACTCATCAGCCTTTTTCCAGTCTTTTGCTTTGCGTGCTTCTTCTCTTTCAGCGATCAATGCTCGTAATTCTGGAGTAAGCTCTAACTTTTTTCCTTCAATCGGTTTCAATGGCAGTCCCAACACCTCTTGAACAAACATTTGTACCGCTGCACGTTCACGTGGATCGTTTTTTATCTTTTCACCATGCTGGAACAAAACACCTAGCATGCCGGGAGAATTTAAATCATCAGATAAAAGCGTAATCATCTTCCTAACAATTTCTGAATCCATAACCTGTTTTTTCTCCAAACTATAACCTGTAGGATCTACAAACAATCTGCACAAACGATTGTAACTTTTTTCAAGTGATTCAAGCTCTTCAAACGAAAAATCAAGCGGTGCACGATATTGGTGATTGATGTAATAAAAACGAACAATTATTGGAGCAAATTTTTCAAACACTTGGCGTAATGTAAAAAAGTTACCAAGTGATTTTGACATCTTTTCTTTGTCAATTCTGACAAACGCATTGTGCATCCAATAGTTCACAAATGTTTTTTTCTGCAGTGCTTCTGATTGTGCAATTTCATTTTCGTGATGTGGAAAAAGCAAATCCATGCCCCCACCATGAATATCAATCTGTTTTCCTAAATAATGAGACGCAAGCACAGAACATTCAATATGCCATCCTGGACGACCGTATCCCCAAGGACTTATCCAAAACGTTCCCTCATCTGTTTTTTTCCATAGCGCAAAATCAAGTGGATCTTTTTTTCTGGTATCAACTTCTACACGACTTCCCGAACGAAGATCTTCAAGCTTATGTTTTGAAAGTCTTCCATAATTTGGAAATGAACTAATACTGAAATACACATCACCATCAACATTGTAGGCGTTGCCATTTTGAACAAGAGCTTGAATAAACGATATAATTTCTGAAATGTGATCCGTAACACGTGGCTCAATATCAGGATCTAAGCAATTGAGTTCTTTAACATCCTCTGAATATGCTTTGATATATTTGTCCGCTAACTCTTTATAGCGCAACTGATCACCAAGTTCTTCCTGTGATCGTCTGAGAAGTTTGTCATCGATATCTGTAAAATTTCTACAATAAGTAACATCAAAGTCTAAAAACTTGAACAACCGATACAACAAATCAAAAACAACAGCAACTCGTCCATGGCCAACATGTGCATAATCATACGGAGTAATCCCACAAACATACATAGACGCTTTTTTGTGCTCTATCGGAGTAAACGGTTCTTTTTTTCCTGTTCTGCTGTTTGTGACTTTTATCACGAGCTTTCCTCTGTCTTTTACATATTTTTACAAAAAACCTTTTTATATTTTATCACATAACAAACTAAGAGGTTAGATGAATTGGGCAACTTAAAAAAAAAATAGTACACTTGAGCTCTGTTTACAACGTAGTAGAATGAAGTATAGAACCTCTGGCCGGAGAATATCAGGAGCTTAAGGAATGATATCATCAAATCATATAAATCGAACAATTAAAACCATAGCATTACTTGCATATGCCCCACTTTGTTTCGCACTAGAACAAAAGCAAAGTGAAATAGAAAAAGAAAAACAAAAAACCATTTCACCCACAACAAAAGTGCCCCAATCAAACACTGAAGCGCTTGGACAAGCTACAACATCTTTAACCGTGGGCAAAATAATCATCTCTGGCAACAACATGGTTCCTGATTCTGTTATTTTAAGTAGACTCCCATTCAAACCAGGTGAACAGTTCAATCCAAATAAAACAAAAACCCTTTTGCACAACTTGTATTACGACTTAAAACGATTTAGAACTATTGAAGTCAAAGGAGAGCATGTTAAGTCCAACCTGGTTGATATTTATATTAATGTAACAGAAAAAACACCCCTTAAAAAAGTAGAATTTCACGGAAACAATAAGCTCAAAGAAAAAGAAATTCAAAAGAAAATAGACTTTTCTAATCTTCCAGCTTTAGATGCTGAAGAATTAATTGTATTTGCACAAAAAATAAAGAATTTGTATCGAGAAAAAAACTATCATAATGCACAGGTTTCTTCAAAGCTCGAACTAGATCCTGTAAGCAAAAAAGGTATTGCTATCTTTATTGTTAAAGAGGGCAAGCGATCGATGGTAAAGCGGGTCCGCTTTGTTGGAAATAAAAATATCAACTCAAAAACACTACGAAGTAAATTGTTTACTCGCGAAGACTGGCCACTGAGCTTCCTTGATGGTTCTGGTAGTTATCAACCAGAACGTATTGAAGCTGACAAACATATGATCGAACAGTACTACCAAAGCAATGGTTACATGATGGCAAAAGTAGTAAATGTCGATATCAAATTGGATGGAGATAATAAAAACAACAAGGCAAAACATTTTGAAATAACCTTTGAAATAAAAGAAGGCGACCTGTTCACCATCAAAGAAGTTTCAACCTCGGGTCATGATATTTTGAAAGATGACTATCTTGCTTCAAGACTTCCTATTCAACCGGGAGATCTGTATTCCAGAGAAAAAATTGTTAATTCTATGAAGGCACTTGAAGGTCTTTGGGGAGAATTAGGTTATGTATATGTACATGTTGACCCGGCAATTCAACCTGATGAAAAAAACAAAACAGTCAACATCTCCTTTCACTCTGAACTTGGCAACAAAGTTTTTCTGAACAAAATAAACATAATTGGAAACAAAAAAACAAAAGATAAAGTGATAAGAAGAAAGTTGATCCTGTCTGAAGGGCAACTTCTTACAAACCGCATGATGGACATGTCAAAAAATAATGTTGATGGTCTTGGTTTCTTTGACCAGCGAGACGGTGTTACATGGAGAAAAACTAGAGTTGACGATGAACATGCTGACCTTGATCTTATTTTGAAAGAAATCAAAACAGGAAAAGCTCATATTAAACTCGGATTTGGTGGATCTCCATCTAATATGAGCTCATCAAGCACTGGTTTTTCTGTTGGTGTTGAAGTTGCAGACAGAAACCTTTTTGGAACTGGAATTCAACTCATGCTCAACGGCTCATGGGCAAAAGGCGAACAAAGCATTGTTTTTAATGTTACTGATCCATGGTTATTTGATTTACCAATAACCGGAGCCTTTGATCTGTATCATAGACGACCAAGCTATGACGACTTTAGACATATTAAAACTGTCAATGAACGATTGACCGGCGCAGGAGGAACACTTGGATTTATATCTCCATATTTGTGGAACACTCAAGTCATGTTCCGCTTAGGTATGGACCAGGTAAAATATGAAGCCCCTCCTGTTGCGCGCGTATATGGAACAAAAGAAAAATGTGATCAAGTACGAGCAACACAAGAATACCAATCGGTTCTTGATAAACTATTCGATTCAGGAAAATTCTTGTGGTTCGATGTACACTTCGGGATGGACAGACGAAATCACCCTATGCATCCAAGCCGTGGATATAAATGGCTCGCAGTTTCACACACCGGCATACCAACATTTGGTTGCAACATCGGATTTTCTAAGTTTGATGTTGACGCAAGCTGGTACACACCACTGATCGGCGAACGAGACCTTGTGCTAAAATTGCATGGTTATTTAGGATTCCTGCATAAGTTCTCCGAACGAACTGTACCATACCGAGAACTCTTCCACATTGGTGGACCAACAAGCATAAGAGGATTTCTATTTGGACAAGTAGGACCACAATTCCTTGGAGACTCAATTGGCGGCACAAAAGCATTCTTTGTCAACGCAGAGCTGGCATTCCCAATTACACCAGACTTCAACATGAAGGGCGTTGTATTTTACGATGGCGGCTCCGGTTGGGATAACCCATATGCATCTGAAATATCACCAGAATTCCTTCTTCACAACAACTTTAAATTTAGACACTCGGTTGGCGTTGGATTAAGAATTTTAAATCCCGTACCAATCAAAATTGATTGGGGATTCAAGTTAGACCACAACAAAAAACTCTCTGAGACGACAAGCGAAGTCCACTTTGCAATGTCATACGACTTCTAGATCAACAAATCAGAACCTTTAAAGCCCTTTGATACAAACAAAATCAAGGGGCTTTTTTTTGCATACAATCAAAAAAACTTTTCAATTTGAAAAAACCGTAGCGTTTTCACTGCGCTGATAGGTACAATTAGTTATGAGACCTCACACACATTGCATGGTCTCTATGTAAAAAAAATTAAAAAGGAGAGTAGAATGAAGTCTTCCATTCAAAAAGCAGCTGGTAAAACTATTCTAGTTGGGCTTATTGTAGGCTTGCTACCACTTCCTGTATATGGACAGCTTGAAAAACTTCCAATACAAAAAAAACAAATCAAAACAACATTTACTCAAAAAAATATAGATCAAACAATTGCAACCCTTAAAAAAACCATTAAGGGCCTACGAATTATAAACTATGTCGCAACCGCGGCAACAATTGGTATCGGAGGAATTGCTATTGGCGGTGGCGTCCTTCTTTCTGTTGGATCAATCATCGCTATGGTTATGTTCCCCCCTGGAGCTTTTGTATCTTTTGCCGTAACAGGCTTAACAATACCCACATCAGCACTGGTTCTCGGTATCGTTTCTTCAATAGCATCTGGACTCTTAACTGCTCAGGCGACACTTGCTGTATTTGGTGGACTTTCTGCAACAATCATCCTTTCTGCTCTTATTGGTGCAAAACAGCTTGAAACAATTGAAAAAGATAATCCTGGTTCGCTCACTACTAAACAGAAAAAAACATTAGAACAATTCAGAGCTATTGTCCGTGGACCAATTTTACAAGGTATTGTAAAAGGACTACAGCTTAAAAAAATGTATAAAGATCAGGCAAAAAAAGCATTGGTAGAAAATCCGGAACTGATCAACTCTTTTGCAACCAAAGAAAAAGCTCTAAAAACTGTTCAATACTATATCAAAAACCAATTAAAGCTTACCCGACTTAATGAAGTGGTTGCACAATTTAATCAAAAAATAGAAAAACAACAGGAATCAAGAAACCGACATAACAAATGGACACCGATATATCACACAAAAAATGCACAATTGATTGCTTTAAAACTGGATATCAAGTTTGGACTGGCAAAAGCATATCTTAAAAAAGCACAAAAACGTGAAAGAAAACTTAATACTATGTATCCAAACATAGAAAGTATGATTGAAGAAGTTATTGAAGAAACAGAAGAAAAAACAAACGAAATAATGCAGACATACAACAAATAGGGGAAAATAATGAAAAAAATAATAATGAAAAAAATCACTGGAAGCGGTGTTTGCATTGGACTACTCCTTGCAATAACACCTATTTCAATACCAGTGCAAGCAAAAGAAGCTCCAAAACCAATAAAGCTCATCTCACTAGAAACACAAGAAAAAACTGAAATACAAAAACCTTCAAAAGAAAAAATAGACAAAAAATTAAAGATAATTAAAAAAACTATGAAGGGATTCACTATCCTAAAATATGTTCTGACAACACTTAGCATAGGATCAGTTGGAGTTATTGGATTAGGAATTGGTGCCGCTGTACTTTCCACAATAATTGCAAATATTCCAGGTATAACATTTGGAATAGGAACATATGTTAATATTTATGCTGTAGGAGCTATTGCCGGCCTTACATCAGCTTCTGTCGCACTTATCGTTGGAGGCCTGGCAAGTACGCCACAAACATTAGATCTTTTTGGCGGACTTTCTTCAAAGCTCATTGTTGAATCTATGCTATTTGCAAAGCAGTTGAATAAAATCGAAAAACGATATCCTGGAACACTATCTCAAAAACAAAAAAACACTATTGCTCAGTTTAAAAACATAACCCATGGACCAATTTTAAAAGGAATTGTAAAAGGACTTGAAATAAAACTTGCAACAAGAAAACAAATTGTCGATGCTCTAGAAGAACATCCAGCCTTTATTGCAACATTTTTGGGTAGACCACAAGCAATGAGTAAAATAAAACAATACATAAATCTAGTACTTAAACAAAACAACCTTCTTGACTCTATTGCAAAACAAGATCGAAAAATAGCTGCAAAAAAACGAACGTTAAGCAGAACAAAAAACATTATAAAAAAAGTCGCACTGCAAGCGGAACTGGCACAACAAACGTTTAACCTTACCTACTTAATCATGAAAAAAAATCTGAAAAAAATTGAGCACCGACTTGAATCATTTAATAAACAATATCCTGATTTTGAAAAAAAATTAAAAGGATATGCAGAAAATGCAATTAACAATATTGCACAAATTGTTGAAGAGTTTAAGCCTCCGGCATAAAAACTTGTTGTTTGGAAGATTAAATATTGAAAAACCATTTAGGAAAAAGATGAATAAAAAAAGATTACTAATTATCACATTTGGAATAATAGCACTTGTAAATAAAGGTACAGTATTTGGAATGTTTTATTTTAAAGAAGATCCAGCAATAAAAAAACTCTGGGGAAAAGAAACAGAAAAAACAATTTTAGAAAAATTAAAAGCCTCAGAAATCTTAGACAAATTCAAAAAACTCGCAGAATCAGATGAAATTTTTCTACAAGATCAAGTATATGATCACATCAAAAAGGTGTATTCCTTACAAACAATTCCTTCTAAAGAAAAATCTAAATACCAAAATAAACTAAATAATATTTTTCTTAAACACATTAAAACAAAATTAAAAGGCAATGATTCATATACAAAAGCTAGAAATAAGTTCAACGAGCTTGTCCTTAAAAAAATAAATATAAAAAAAAATACACCTAAAGATTCTTATGCCACATTGGAAAAAGATGTAAAAATTCTTAAAAAATTCATTGAAGAGCTTGAACAATTCAAATCATCAACTCTACACCTTGCGCTAAAAAACACTAAAACCCCGTCCACAAAACACAAAAAACTAAAACAAATCAATGACGAACTCTTTGAAACAATACAACACCTAAGTCGACTTAAAGTTCGTATAGAAAAAAAACCTATACAAATAAGAAAATTTTTTCACCACATTTATAATATAAAAACAATCTATAGAAACTTCCAAAAGGTTAAAAATGCCTTTGAAACAAAAACAAACTACGTTGCCCTAGATCATCAGAGTCTTAAAACACACTTTAAAGACCAGCTAAAGTTAATTGATAAAAAGTTTGAGATGCTAAAAAAACTAGAACACAAAATCGAAAAAAGTAACATTAACTTATATCACGAATACGATATTGGCATAGAGTATAAACATTTCCTCAAATTTGAAGCGCAAGTGAAAAAAGAAATTTCTCTTTTTTTAGAAACAGTTGAAAAAACTTTGAATGTTACAAAAAAGTATATATCAAACATTTTTTTTAACAAAAAACAAGACGAATCCCAAACAAAAAAAGAAATCCTCGAATTATTAGAAACTGAAAAAGAATACACTAAACTCAAACATCAAAACCAAGAAATAGTAAACCAGTCTTCCACAATGAATCAAAGAGAACTTGCTGAAAAAGTGAAACTCCATAAAAATCTAATAAATAACGCACTAAAAAAAATAAATTTTAAAATAAGAAAAGACCATACTCTTAGTCGTGCCTTTTTTTATCAATTACAAAAACCCCTGTCGAACCTGAAAAAACTCAACCTAACTATAGAAAAACTTGAAAAAGTGAAATAAACACCCTCCGTTCTAACTCCATTGAAGCTTAGTAAAAACACCAAAAACCAACGATGAAGATGTTTCCGAAAACATTTAATAAAAAACAAAAAACCTTCTTTTATGATGGAGCGAGCCTAACGGTTCGCTCTTTTTTTGCACAAATCTTGCTAAATCTTTTTTCCATTCTTTACACTTGAACAAAAAAATAGGATTGGAGAAAGGATGAGGCGCCCTTATTTTATTATCAGTTTTATTGCTACACATATTTTCTTCATATTTTTTCAGATTCATAAACACAGCAAGATAATAAAATTTTCTTATCAAAAGCAAAAATATGAGCAAAAAAAGGAACAACTTCAAGAACAGCTGCAAGAGCTAACACAAACACTTTGCAACCTAAAAAAGCAAGCAACGGTAAAACAATTCGCCCAAGAAACCCTTAACATGAAAAAAATTAAACTGTCGCAGGTAAAATCCGTACATATTGAACAACAATGAACAAAAGATACAAGGCAAGGGTTATCTTTATTTTTCTTGTTTTTTGTCTGCTCTATTTCGTCATCTTGTTTAATCTATATCTTATTCAAGTAAAGCAAAACGACTTTTTCAAAAACCTTGGTAATCAACAGTACAATGTTACTGTCTCGCGCTACCCTGCCCGTGCAGAAATTTTTGACCGAACAGGGCAACCTCTTGCTCTGAATAAAGATTTTCTTTCTGCATTTATTATGCCAAAGCAACTAACAGAAAAAGAAAAACTAGAGTCATTTTTAAAGCGTAACTACACACTGGCATACAAGCGATTACAAAAAACAAAGCATCAAAAAAACTTTATGTTTATAAAACGAAAATTGAGTAATAAAGACCTAGAAATTATCAAAACTGCTGGACTCAAAGACATAAAGTTTTTGAAAGAGCGTGGACGTTTTTATCCTCATCAATCGGTCGCGCAACTTGTTGGTCTAACAGATATTGACAACAAGGGCCTTTTTGGAATAGAACTTTTGTATAACGATCAACTTGGTGGAGAACCTGCTGTTTATAGTCTTGCAAAAGATGCCCGATCTGGGCACTTCCATTTTAAAAAAGAAACACAAAAAAAAGGTGAATCCGGCAAACCAGTACACCTGACAATCGACAGCACATTGCAATTTTTAGCATTACAAGAGCTTGCAGACACAATCAATGATTGGAATGCAAAAGAAGGATCTGTTGTAGTTATGAATCCACAAACTGGACAAATTCTTGTTATGGCAAGCGCCGGCGCTTCTACAGACAACCCTCTTGAAGCACAAAAAAATAAACCCGTAACAGATTGTTATGAATGTGGATCAATTGCAAAAACATTTGCTGCCCTTGCTGCACTAGAAGATGGAGTTGTTACAATCGATGAAAAAATAGATTGTGGCGGAAGTAAAACCTCCTATGTTGATGGAAGAACCGTCAATACACTTGTTGCTCATGGCATACTTTCATTTTCCGAAGTTGTTGAACTTTCTAACAATATCGGTATTGCAAAAGTAGCAAAACGTCTTGAGAATAAACTCTATGATCACTACAAAAAACTTGGCTTTGGGAAAAAAACAAATATAGAGTTTCCAGGAGAACAAGCAGGATTTGTTAATAACCCTAGCAACTGGTCAAAACAATCGTTGATTTCATTGTCTTATGGTTATGAAATGAATTGTACCCTACTACAAATTGCACAAGCCTTTTGTTTAATCGCACGCGATGGACACCCTGTACAACCACAACTTATCCTTGGGCACAAAACAAAAAATCAACCAACAAAACCTCTGTATAAAAAAGAAACAATAGATTCCATAAAACATATTCTTGAAAATACTGCACTCAGAGGAACTGCAAAGCGTACAAATATTAAGGGATACAGAGTTATGAGCAAAACCGGAACAGCAAACCTTTTGGTTAATGGACAATACAGTCCTGATCATAACATTTATACCTGTGCCGGAATTGTGGAAAAAGATGGATATCAACGAGTTATTGTTACGTTTGTAAAAGAAGCACAAAAAGATAATGCGTATGCATCAACAGTTGCCGCACCTCTTTTTAAAAAAGTTGCACAAAAGGTTCTTATTCATGACAAAATTGTTTAACAAGGAATAAAAAAATGAAAAACTCAATCGTAATTCCAGCAACGGTACCAACAAAACAGGAAAAAGAGTTTACAGAAAATTATCAAGCTATTACAAAACAAACAGATAATCTTTTTATATTTGCAGCAGATCATAAGTTAGAACATTTGAACAAAGATTTTCATGGAGAAGGAATTCCCAAAGAGGTCAACAATCCAAAACGTCTTTTTCAGATAGCTGATCAGGCAAACGTAGGAGCATTTGCAACCCATCTTGGTCTTATTGCACGATACGGTAAGCAGTATCCTAATATTAACTACATTGTAAAACTAAACGGCAAAACAGACGTTATTCCAAAAAATAAAAAAGATCCGTTGAGCGAGCTAATGTGGACCGTAGAAGATGTTGCTCGTTTAAAAATAGAATCAAAGCTCTCAATTAGAGGAATTGGTTTCACAATTTTTTTGGGAAGCAAACACGAAGCGGACATGCTTACACAAGCAGCACAGGCTGTTTTGTATGCGCACTACTATGGCCTTGTTGCCACGCTATGGATTTATCCACGCGGAGAACATGTAGCACATGAACGTGATAATAACATCATTGCAGGAGCCGCAGGTGTTGCTAACAGCTTGGGAGCCGATTTTGTAAAAATAAACTCCCCAGAGGGAAAAAACTGTCCGTCAAACGCAACCAGAGCTGAACTTATGCAACAAGCAGTTGCTGCTGCAGGAAATACTAAAGTTGTTATTTCTGGTGGAAAATCCGTTGACTCTAAGCTCTTTTTACAAAAACTAAGATCCTTAATGACCATAGGAGGCGTTGCTGGCGCTGCTATTGGACGCAACATCTACCAAAGAAGTATGCCCGAGGCACTGAAAATAGCACAATCTATATCTGACATCATTTATAAACAATAAAAGCATCTGCAGAAAAGATCCATCACCCCCTTGCAATCAGTAAAAAAATAAATAACCTAGTTATTAGGGAAAGATTAAAATAATTTAGGGATTTAGGGAAATTTATGGTCAATATAAAGATGGTCTTGTCAGTTGGAATGCTTATTTTATGTACACCACACACAAAACATCTAACGTGCATGGAAATAGAAGAAAAATGTCCGCAGGAAAAAACAATATCTAAAGCTGAACATTACCATCCTGAAATCCATCCTGAAAACGCGTTTTTTGATGAAAAATATATAATCAACCAAAAAAAACATATAACTGACGAAAAAAACACAAAAGACCAAGAAAAACATATAAAAGACCAAGAAAAATATATGAATTTTTTTAATAACGTGTTTGATAATATTGATTTTGATCAAGTAATTACCAAAGAAGAAATAGAAAACGAGATTATTCTGAATTAATTTTTCAGGGAACTTATTATGAATACAAAAAAGCTGCTTTCATTTTGTGCCATTTTTACACTTGCATTGATTGCCCCATCGGTTATTTGCATGCAAACAATAGAAATAAGCGAAGTAGAAAAAACTGAAATAAAAAGAAAGTTAGAGAGGAATTTAAAAAAAAAATATATCAACCATCTGAAAAGAATCGACATAGAAATGGAACATCAAAAAAAGCCTAAATGCATTTCGGGTCCAGGAACTAAACTTATAACAAGCACAACCTTTTATCAAAAACCTGGATATGTCTATAAAGACATCGCAGAAAAAATATTCAACGAAAATGAAGGAAAGCAATTTGTCAATGTCGTTTATCAAGAATTTATTAAAAAAAACTCTCAAAAAAAGCGTTCCATCCAATCAAAAAAGCGTTCCATCCAATCAAAAAAGCGTTTGAATCACTCTCACTCCTGGTGGCGACGCATCACATCAATATTCAATAAAATATTTTCTTGCAGTACTAAAACAAAAAAAACTACCAACCATCAATATATAAGCCCACTAGATAAGTCTAACTTTCCCTCAAAAGCAAAACCACCATCTTTTCTAACAAAAATCTTCAACAACTTTCTATCTATATTCCGATAAACTCAGATAAAAGTTTTTTGAAAAAACAAACAAACCTTAATAAAAACTGAACCATTGACTTATTCAGGCCGCACAAATCATGCTTAATACATAAAAAACATATTGGGCATATAAAACCTGGGCGGTCCAATGAAGATCAAATCATTTCTCAATTTCTTTCATCCAAGACAGTTTGCGACGCTTAAGTATCAAATTGTTCTCATTCTTTTTAGTGCGATATTTTGCACGAAACTATTTCATGAACGAGCAACTGGATTTTCTAGCACAGATCCACGGCCTGAATTTAAAATTCTTACTCCAGATTCTGTGCAAAAATTTTTGGGCTCTTCAATCGGTACAAAAGTAGAAACCGGTCTTCATGTTGAAAACTTTCAGAAATTCGACATGCGGAATGGTGAATTTATTATTGACCTGATTGTTTGGTTTCGCTTCAACCCTTCTGTTATTTCTTTAGAAACTGTTGGTCAATTCAGCTTTGAAAAAGGAAGTATTAAAGCAATATCAAAACCAAAAACAAAGCTGATTAATGGTTTAATGCTTGCACAATACGATGTTCGGCTAGAATTTACAACCAATTTAAATCATCGATTGTTCCCTTTTAATGATCACCGAATCTTTATTACACTAACCAACAAAAAAGTTTCTCCTGGAGAACTGATCTTTGAATCATATGAATCTGATCTTTCACTTTCAAAAAATATGCGTATCTCCGGCTGGGAAAAAATAGATCATGCTGCAACAACAGGATACACAGAAGCATTGCTCGACAGACACGACCCAACAACAAAAGTATTTCACCCTGTTTCCGTATTTTCCATCGATTTTAATCGGGTCGGATCTCGTGATGCATATGTATTAATTTTACCACTCTTTTTGGTGCTCTATCTTTCCTTTATCGGGCTTACCTTTCCCTTTATATATTACAAAACACGAATTAGTATCTCCATGGGTAATATTGCAGCACTTTTAGGATATCGATTCGTCATTGAAGGTCGCGCACCAAAAGTTGGTTATTTTATGCTCACTGATCATATTTTCAATATATTTCTGACACTGATATTTATTATTTTGTGTGTCATCATCTCCCTTCGGCGAGAAAAGCTAGAAACACACAGAGGTCTCACCTTCATTGCTATCTATAGTGCACATCTTGTAGCTGTCTACTATTTAGTCAGATATTGGATGGCTGCATAAAAAAGGAATATTTTATGAATAAAAAATTAGCTCTTCTATTTTTTTCTGCTTCATTTCTTCTATCACACACATGTTTTGCAACCAGTCTGGCAACAGTTGATGAAATAAACCGCTACGCAAATATATATGAAGAATATCCAGATATTGATAACGACAATTGGCTTAATCCAAACTACACTTCGTTTCACAAAAAAAATATTTCCGGATGGCTTACACCAATAACCGACTTTCTCCGAATCACCAAAAAAACATACTTCCAAGCCGATGATTTTAAAGAACTGCTTGAAAAAATCATAAAGCAACGGGAAAACAATGGTCTGATCGGTCGATTTGTTATAAAAATAAAACCAAAACGAAAAACAAACTTTATTGTACTGGGAGACCTTCATGCAACATTCCATTCTTTGGCACGAATTCTTGATGACCTAAAACAGCAAAGAATCATAAATAACAATTTGGAAATCATTAAAGACGATTATTACTTTGTATTTAACGGCAATGCCGTTGATCTTTCACCATATTCGCTTGAAACGCTTAATATTATTTTACACCTGATGAAACTCAATCCTGGGAAAATTTTATATCTTCGTGGCAAACATGAAGACAAGGAACACTGGCGCAACTTTGATCTGCACACTGAACTCAATATAAAAGCACCTAATATTTCAGAAAAATTGATTGGCCGATTCTTTAAAACATTGCCGCTTGCACTTTATCTTGTTTCTTACGAAGGGGAACAAACAGATATTATTCGCATCTCTTCCTTTGATCGAAATTACAACGAACTAAATGAGGACAACTTTGCGGACTTTTTTGTTCTTGATGAAGATGGAGAAGAAGTAACCATTCGTTCACTTGCAACAAAAACAACATCTGTAAAAACAGTTGATACAAAAGCAATCATAAAAACAGAAGATAGATTAGTAAAACAAACTGCAACTGAAGGTCTGATACAAACTGATTCAGACAAAGGCGCAACAGCATGGATGGTTCTTTCTGCACCAAACAGAACATTTAGATCTTTATATAAATTCTTTTTCGATGCCTATGTTGTTTTAAAAACAAACGGCAATCTTAATAACTGGACAATTTCTTTGTATAACCAGGACGTTCGTGATCAGTCTGGAATTCGAAAACGAAAAGAATACAATCTTGTATCTGGCGATGTTGTAAGTGGTGAAACCCTACAAATAAAAACATTAAAAAAACAGTTGATAAGCACACAAAATAAATTAAAAGCTTGCGCTGAAACAAAAGCTATCCAAAAAACACCGGTCATTTCTGAAAAACCAGATAAAAAATCAGAAGAACTCAAAAAGAAAGAAACAGAAATAGCAAAAAAACAAGCTGAACTTAAAAAAAGAGAAAAAGAACTTGCAAAAAAACAGATAGAGATACAAAAAAGAAAACTTGTTAAACAAAAAAAAACTGACACACCAGAAATTGTTATAGGTACCACCATGGGACTGACCGGCAACATACAAGATGAAAGTATTGACGTTAGACAAGGATTACAGCTACGAATTGGTAAAGAGAATAAACGTGGAGGTATTGATGGGAAAAATCTTCGCCTCATTGTACTTGATGATGGTTATACAACAAAACGCGCTCGAGAAAATGCTCTTGAACTAATAAACAAATATAAAACAGACATTATTTTATTCCCTGTTGGTAGTGCAACAACAAAATCCTATCTTGATTTAGTAAATCAAAAAAAAGTTGTTGTACTATTTACAACTTCTGGCTCTCCGATTCTCAGAAGTCCAACTCCAGACTACATGATTCACCTACGCCCTTCATATCCTGATATGTATGCTGCACTAATGTCATACGTTCAGAAAAACTTTGATTCAAAAAAATTCGCCTTCATTTATCAAAGTGATGCCGCAGCTCGAGGTATGCAAGAAACAATTAAAAATGCTGGAGTCAAACCTGAAGATCACATTTTGGTAACACACAAACGAAATGTAACTGAAATGAAAACGCAGGCAGAAAAAATTATACAATTCAAACCAGATGTAATTGTTTTCTGGACAACAAGTTCTGCTTCAATGGTTCTCATGAAAGAAATTGGAGCGGAAAATCTGATTAATACAAAAATGGTTGGAGCTGATCTTGGTAGCACAAAGTTTAACGAATTTCTCAAAAACGTCGGACTTACAAACAATTACATCGACGCACAGGCTCTGCCAAATCCAAAAACAAGTTCTCTATCCATTTTGAAAGAATATCGGGAGGAAATGGGGAACCAACCGATTACTGGCCTAAGTGCTGAGGCATATATTTGCGCAAGCATTATGATTCACCTTATCAAACAAACTGGCGGCACAACAGATAAAGCAAAAATTATCAAAGCCGCAGAATCAATTAAAAATCTTGATCTTGGTGGACTAAAACTAAATTTTGACAAAAAAAGTAGAAAACTTTCTCGATTTATTTGGCTCAACACAGGAGAAACTGAATGGAAAGCAATTGATGTTTCCACTCTTGAAAAAAATAAATCCGTCTCCGCTCCTAAAAAAGTAGAAAAGCCTAAAAAGAAACCTGTCAAAAAAGAAAAAGCTCCTGAAAAAAAAGGTGACTTTGTTATTGGATCATCACTGGATCTTTCAAAAAGCTTGAAGCTTGAAGGTGAAAAAATGCGGGAAGGACTGGACACATATATTAGAAAAGTAAACCGTGAAGGTGGTGTCCGAGGAAGAAAAGTAAAACTTGTTGTTCTTGATGATGGCTATGATCCACAACAAGCACGCAAAAACGTTGAAACTCTCATCAACAAACATAAAACCAATATTATTCTCTCATCTCTTGGCAGCCCAACAACTGCAGCATATTTAGATATGATCAAGGAGAAAAAAGTTCTTGTTGCCTTTCCGTTTACCGGTTCACCAGTACTGCGAGATCCTTCGTATTCACACATTTTGCATCTTACACCACCGTATGACCAAATAGAACTTGCACTCTTCAAATATGGACTTGAAAAATTACGAGCAAAACGATTTTCACTATTTGCGCAATCGGATGAAATGACTGAAGGTGTTAAAAAAATATTAGAAATGGCAGGCGTAAAAAAAGAAAACTACAATTTCTTGGGGTACGAAAGAAACACAACAGACTTTTCTAAACAAGTAAAGCAAATGGAAGAATTTAAACCAAATGCAATCGTCCTTTTAAGTACATCTCGAGCTGCAACTGAGTTCTTGAGACAGGTTGGAGTAGAAGATTTGGTTGGAAAAAAGATACTTGGCATTCAACTTGGCGATATTGCATTCAAAGAGTTTATAAAACAACAAGGACTGCAAAATATTTTCTTTGATATTCAAACGGTGCCAAACCCAGAAAGTGATTTGCCAATTTTAAAAGAATACAGAAAAGAAATGGGAAATAAAAAACCTGATGCATACAGTGCTGTTGCCTACGTTGCTGCAGCAATCTTTTTTGATATTCTCAAAAAAATTGAAGGCCCAATCACCAATGAAGCAATTATTGCAGCAACAGAAAAAACCAAAAGCTATAATCTAGGAGGCCTAAACCTCAACTTTGAACCAAGCTCACGAACCATTTTGAACTACATCTGGTTTGATACTGGAAAAAAAGGTGACTGGGAAAAGGTTGAAGTTAAACCTAAAAAGTTAAAGTAGGTCTACCATGCGTAAATTACTGAGCCGACCACACGAGTGTTATGAACTGGACATGAGTCATCAACTTTTCCGTTCTTATTAGTAGTACCATACCATGCACGAGTGTGTTCTAATTCAATACCAAAAGTAATAGGTCCTCTAAAAATTCTTACCCGTGGTTGAAATCGGAACAACTTATCAATATCAAGACCCAAACCAAACACAAGAAACTCATCTGTATTTGGATGTCTAAGTATCTCATCACGAGCACCAATATTTTTAGCAACACCCATAAAAAATCCAACTTCCCATCGACTATTATTGTAAAAAAAGTCTGTCCAAGCGCTGATACTTCGTATATTTGTATATTCACGTCGATCTGTTACAGGATTACGTTTTTTTGTTCCGTAACCACCAAGTAAACCGTAAATATAAGCATTTTCTGCATACATTAAACGAGAAGTCCATGTTAGTTCTTTATGCTTCAGTTTTGAAACAAAAAAGCAACAAACACTTTTTACATTCTGTTGTGTTTTGAAGCTATTGCTTGAATCGCCCAAACCCGTTGCTATCAATACATCTGTCTCTAACCGAGGAACTTCCATACGAAAATCAACACCAACACCAAAACCGTTTTTTTCTTTTGTAACATAGTTAACTTGCCCCAGTATATTTGGGCAAATTGCTTCACGAAATCTTCTTCTATGATAAATTTTCCCTACTGCACCAACCAACTGAATACGGTCTATGTGATGTTTTACATAGACATGGGCACTATATTGAAACGGATCAAACATTTCACCTGCGTTAATAGAAACAGTATCACTTGAATATCGCAAAATAGTCATAGGATGATAATAAAGACCTGCTCTCAACTTTGTTTTTTCCCAATCAAGCTGAAAATAAGCGTGTTGCAATCGCAAGTTACCATAATCTGCAAGCAACCCATCATCAACTAACTCTGTAAATACTTTTCCTGAAAAATCTGTTTTAATCTTTGCTGATGTTTTTGCATTCCATAAATCAGGACCCTTTGCATGCAATCTTAAACTTGAATATGGCACCATGTTGTACTGAGATTTATCGTTTATATCACAACCATTTGGATCTAATAATTTATTTTTTGGAAATGCTATGTCAAGCCCTCTCCAATAATCAACATTTTCACGAGAATCAAAAAAGCTATCCATTCTTACGTAGCCAGAAAATTTTAGATCAATTTTTTTTTCATCATCAAGCTCAATTATTTGTTTGTGTTTATGCTTTGTTCCATGACCGTGAGAAAAAATTAAATGTGGAAATAAAAAAAAGAAAAGAGTACATATGCAAACATGAACGTTTAGATTGCTCATTACTTCTCCAACGTGTTTCGTGGCTACAATACTTTTTTAAAAACAGATCTATGTGTATCATATGTGTAGTTTTTGTAAACACTTGTCTTTGGAAACAAATACCAATAAGATATTTACCGCACTAGTTCTAGAATCAAAAAGGATGAGGAATGAAAAAAAAGATTCTTATTCTCTCGTTAATCTTCCTGCATCAAACAACAATGATGGCTTGCCAGGGATGCGAAGAGTGTTCTGATGATTATTATACAAGCCAAACATTTATGTTTACCAGGCCGATTACACAAAATCTTCCTGCTCGCAATAGCGGATGGCATAACTTAATTCATAACCGTCAAGGTGACAACCTGGCCGCATTTCAAATTATAGGTCTATATCAACGATCAATTCCAGATGCACAAACCGCTCAATATTTTTTGTTCAACAACAAAAACTGTTTAACGGTCGCCGGTGACAATACTATAAATGAAAACAGCCGCGATATCAGAGCAGAGTGGCTCGGCCTTCCATCAGACTTCCAAGGAAGTTTTAGTATCAATCCACGACAATCACAAATGGGTGTACTTTTTGAATACAATCAAAAAATAAGTCGACTTACAAGCTTAAGCATATTTAAACATTCTTGGTTCTCATTCTCTGCACCATTTGTTGCTGTTACAAATGATATCGGATTCCAACAATTTGATTTGCAAAACCTTGGAACAGGAGATGGACCCCGAGATCTTGCACAAGCTTTTACAAGAAAAGAAATTCGTTACGGAAAAATAGGAGGCGAAAAAACAGATTTCACACTTGCACATATTCGTGCATCCTTTGGAACAACCTACATGTCGGAAGATAATTTTCAAATCGCTTACTATTCACATTTTACTTTTTCAGGAACAGATAGAGATCAATCTCAATATCTTTTTGATGTTGCAGCAGATTTTAATGGACATTTTGGAATCGGAGCAGGCCTTAACTTTCAACTTGTTTTAAATAGACCAAATGATCGCTACGATTCCTGTCTCTTTTTGGACTTTGAACATACATACCTCATTGAACGAAGTCAGTTGCGCACCTTTGACCTAAAAAACAAACCATGGAGTCGCTACCTCCTTTTGAATCATAAAGATAAAGGACCAAATATACTTATTCCTGCAGTTAATATATTTACACTCAATGTTGATATAAAACCATACAGTTTGTTTGATTTTTCATGCGGCTTACGGGTGAAAACACATGGTTTTGAGGTTGAACTTGGTTACAACCTTTGGGGACATGCAGACGAAAAAATTGATAAAATCAAATGTTCATTCCCTACAGGCTATGGTATTGCCGGCACAGTGCAAAATGGTGACACAAAACCACGAACAGCAAGTTTAAGTACTGTTACAAAACGTGAAGCAACAACAGAAGAAAATGACGACGATCCTGATCAAACATTTGTTGAGATAAAAAAAGAAGACCTAAACTGTCACTCCGCAATCGCCAGAGGCGCAATATCTCACAAAGCGTACATGGTTATTTCAAAAAACCATCGCGGAAAGAAAATTGATGGCACATTTGGCATCGGCGCCTTTTATGAATACGCACAAAGTAACAGCGTGCTAAAACAATGGGGACTATTTGGCAAAATGGGAGCTTCGTTTTAGTTGAAAAATATTTGAACAAAAAAAAAGAGCGACTCTCAACTGAGTCGCTCACTCTTTATTCACGAGATAAATGGTGGTTTCTTTTTCTTTTTAACGATCTCTCTTTCATTTTCAAAAAAAATAGAATCTTTATAAAAAGAATTTTCTTTTACAATGCTTTTGCACCTTTCATTCTCCTCCTCAAGCTTCTTCTTCTAAAGCTTCTTCTCCTTTTTTTGACAATCTGAATAGAAATCATGGCTTCTTTTCTTAATCTTCTCGATCAACTCTAAGTCAGTTTTCGTTAATTGATTTTCAGAAAGTTCCTCTACTTTAGGGGCATTTCCTTTTTTATTTGTATT